>Ga0126338_10001090_pt1 | contig 16895 bp, 15 predicted proteins | sample OrbCmetagenome_2_FD_92529 | JGI IMG/M metagenome (GOLD analysis project Ga0126338, IMG submission 92529) | Coral microbial communities from Petempiche,Puerto Morelos, Mexico - Orbicella C C metagenome | ecosystem: Host-associated > Invertebrates > Cnidaria > Coral | place: Petempiche,Puerto... | reverse complement strand
CATGACACACCCCTGCCTGACACCAGTGTGGACTTCAAATAAGATGTCACCATCGCCAACACAGCAGGTAAAGTTGTCATAGAAACTTTTGATGATCTCAGCAAGGTGGGAGGGGATTCCATATGCTCGTAATATCTTCCAGAGGCTGTGTCGATGCACACTATCGAAGGCTTTGGCAAAATCTACAAAGTTCACATAGAGAGTTTGCTGCCACTTGGTACTCTGTTCAATAATATTTCTCAGCGTGAAAATATGATCGATACATCCCCTTCCTCTCCTGAAACCTGCCTGTTCCTCGCGGAGTTTAAGGTCCATAGCCAGTGACAGGCGCTTCATGATGACTTTCGCTAGGATCTTACTAGGAGTGGATAATAGCACAATGGCACGCCAGTTGCTGCATTCAGAGAGAGCTCCTTTCTTTGGTATCTTGATGATGATGCCCTCATTTCAGTCATCAGAGATTTTCCTTCTGTCCCATATGATGTTGAAAAGTGGCTGCAAGATGTTTGCGGTAGTCACGACAAGTGAACAAAATATGGAACAGTTTCCAGTTGTTACTGTTAGTAAAAGACTAAAACTAAAAAGTTGCAAAAGATGGTTAACCCTTTAAGTCCCGAGAGTAACCAACATCAATTCTCACCGTACAATATCAATACATAATCAAAAGAAAGGGTTATGAGAATAAATTAGATGATCACAAAGAGAAGTTCCTTAGTTCTCACGATACTAAACAAGAAAAGGTATGGAGACCAGTCAGGAGAATTTGTATGTGGATAATGGGGCTTAAACTATAAAGTTAACCAGGTGAGGCCCTATGTACCTCCTCTTCTCCAAAGTGTTTGAGCAGCGCTTCAATTTCAGTGTTGCTAAACTCTTCTGGATCCTTCTCAAAGTTGATAGTCTGCATTGCCATCGCAACAAAGAAGCTGTCCATGAGACTTTTCTTTGGAAATCTAAAAGGGAAAGTAGACAGATGATTAGACTTCTATTACAATGTTTCTTTAATTTTACTTTGTGTTTTGCATGCAATTAGAATATATCACAATCTAAGGAGTATTACCGTTTGTTTATTAACCGCGTGGCCATGGGCCGAGCGTGGTTCATGTTTTACCCGTGGTTTATTTTTATTTTTGTTTGTTGGTGACCAGACCCAAACTTCATCTTGGCAAAATTTTGAATCATGCAACCTGTGATGTTTATTTGCCAAAAGCTGTTGAAACAATACAAGGACAATGTTACAGATATTGTTTTCTTTATTTGTGTGTAAAATATATTTTCTTTTGGTTTTATTGAAGCGTTGGATTTGAAGGGAAATAATAAATACGCTTACAAAAGGTATTACATCAGCCATGGAATGTGTGACAAATGAGATCGTGTTTACTTTGCAAGTTTATTTTGCCAGAAGCGACGGTCATTGATTTATTTGCAATTTTTTGAGTATTTCTTGTGGTTTTAAGCAAATGAAGTAAATTCTTTGGCTGTTTAATCGCAGTGAGTTCATATATGGGAAGGAAAATTAAATATTTGCAAGCCAAGCAAAGAATGTGTGAGAATGTGCAAGGATTACGTCACTGGTAGGGAAATAACCACCGTACTAAAGAAAGCCTTGAATAACGTAATTCCTGAATTATGTGACTCGTGTGACTACTTTGCTAGCCCTTGACAGATTGAAAAACCAATTAAATTTAATCATGTTTTTTAATAGTGTTATTATTGTAGCGTTCGTATCATTCATGCCCATACATATCCCGAAGAAAGTCCCAGATTAAGAACATTACGTCGTCGGAGATTTCACAATGGCCACGAGTACGACTGATGGTGCAACAATACAGTTTGTGTTGATCAAGTGATGTGGTGTCTACAATAATCAATGAATCATCAAGGATTGCTTTGGAATGTGCACTGCAATGCGACTGTAGTGCTAAGAAAACAGTTAAAGTTTTAAAGTGTGGTTATAAGATCTGAAAGATCTTGTGTTTGCAATGAGCTGATCAGGAAACTCATTCTTCAGAGCTGCAAACCCAGCAGAAGTTGCTTCTCCACGAACAATGTGGCCTTTAAACTCATGGTGGCCATTGACTGACCTTGTCATTGACTATCCTTCTCAAATCTTTCAGTGTGAGTGGGGAACCTCTGTTTTCCATTCCTGTATGCTTGAAGGTCATCTGAGCAGTGGTCAACAGATACCTGTGAAGTCAAAACACAAGAATAAATTAAAACACAAATTGACATTAATGTTTGGAGCATTATATTATTGATCACATGTGCAATGAACTATGCTATGTCTCTGCTGACCAGTTGATGATTTTATAGAAGAGAAAACTATTAACAGTCAGTTAATTATATATAATGTTTTTTCGAATTGAAAAATACATATAGAAATACAATATATACCTTTGCTTTGGCAACATCAAGATTCTCTGCTTGAAGCTGCATACACAGACATGAAACAATAGGCAGAACATCCATCAAGAGATAGGTGATGTATATAAACTGTGTTGAGGTCATTGCTTTCAACAGTCCCTTGGTCTTGGGGTCTTTAGAATCTTTCTTTTGATGAAAGTAGCTTATCAGCGGGTCTAATGTATGGTAAACAGCCTCCACAGCTTCATAACAGGACAGCCACTGAAGTGCATGGATTTCTTTATACTTTAGTACAGGGTGATTAAGAACTTCCTGCACTTTATGAAGCTCCTTCTCCCTTGTTGCTGAAGCTTTCATGCAATAAAACAAAGAGGTAAGCCACTCCTGGTACTTCTTTACGTGTGGTATATCATTTGCTGCTTGGCTTGTGCAGAGGGCCAACCTGTGTGCCATGCAGTGAATATGTACCATGTGGGCCTTTTGCTTCTTCGACCTTCCTTTAACGCCTTTGTTTTCTCCGGTCATGACGGTCGCTCCATCTGACCCAAATCCAATCATCTTTGAGGGAGGTATTTTGCTCTTCAGGGCTTTGTTTAAAATTTCTTGGGCTAGGCCTCCTGTGCCATCTTCGTACTTCACATCCCTTAAGTAGATCATTTCGGCCACAGAAGTTTTGGGGTCAATAATTCTTGCATGCACTGTCATCCGTTTCTTGTTGGCAGATGGCTTTTTGTCCAAAGTGTGTCAATCAAATTGCAATTTGATGAGAAACACAAATAAGCTCAGACATACTTGCAGAACTTTCGTCTGGGAAAAAAAACCTTCTGTGTCCACCCTGCGCCATGGATTCTGAATGCACGGTCCTTATGATACTTGCTATTCTTCTTGTAATCATTGCTATCTGGAAATTTCAGAGGTTCAGATTTATTGCCCTGAACATGTATATTCTCTGTAAGAGAAGGCAGTATGACTTAATCATTGCTCTCCTCACGAGAAGAATTAGAAGACTAAGACATACTTCTGTGCGGTGATGAAGAGTGGCGTGGGTATATCCCAGACCACAGGGTTGGTTTGAAGAGATGTACCAGAATCCAGTCTTCTCCGCCTTGTGGAAAAATGACTTCTGTGTCACAAAGGAGACAGTTGATTACATTTGCCAGCTGGTTGGACCAGACCTTTCAAGGCAAAATACTCGCTTCCGAAGGGCTGTTGCTTTGAACAAGTGTGTGGCAATTGCGTTATGGAGACTGGGAACCGGCAATTCATATAGAACGACAGGAATAACATTCAGACAAGGAAAAGTTACTGTAATAAAGATATGTGAAAACTTTATGGAAGCCTTAATACACCGCAAAGATGATTTTATCCGGTTCCCAGATGATCCACTTGATGTTGCACTGGCTATGAGGAGGGGTGAAAGTTTAGCTGGATTTCCAGATGTTGTTGGAGCAATAGATGGTTCACATATCACCATAAAAACACCTCAGGTTAATCATGAAGATTATTTCAACAGAAAACAAAACTATTCAATTAATTTGCAAGGAGTAGTCAATGCTACTGGTAAATTTATAGACGTCAGCACAGGATGGCCCGGTAGTATTCACGATACCAGAGTATTGCGACTTAGTACACTGTACCAAAGAGCCGAAAACAACCTTATTTTGACTGAGCCAGTGAAATGCATTAATGGAGTAACAGTGCTCCCTTCTGATTGGTGATTCAGCTTACTCCTTACTACCCTGGCTGGTTAGTCCTTATCCCCATTCCTGTAACCTTAATCGAAATCAAGCCAAATTTAATAAGATTTTGAGCAAAAGCGGGGTAATAGTAGAAAGGGCATTTGGAAAACTGAAGTGTCATTGGAGGTGCCTATTGAAGCCACTTGAAGAAAAGACACCAAAAGTTCCACATACTATCCTGACGTGTTGTAGTTTGCACAACATTTGTGTTTTAAGGGGCGATGAGTTCGAAGATGACGATAGTTCCGATGATGAAGATGATGAAGATGACGATGATGACAGCGATCAGATTGTGTTTGGGCAGGGATGAATTGTACGGCAAGCTCTTACTGCATTTCTCGCTGAATAAACTCATTTTGATAGTGGGATCCTACATCTGATTGGATAAATTCACACACTTAAAAAATTAAATCCACTATTCAAGTACGAACAAGGGGAATCAGCAACTCTAGCTTCAAGGTAGCCTGTTTCTAAAATATAGATTGTCATTTTATTAAACGGACAAATCTAAAATTAGAGATTACAACTATTCATGTACATTTCTATTACAACACATTTTGTCATGTTTTTTTCTGCTAGTAAAAAACAATAAATTGCACACCATTAATCATTAAATTCCAAATAACAGCTAGAAATGTAACAAAAATTGTTTACTTTGACAAATTCTTGCTTAACTTTGTTTATAACATGTATATTCTTGAAAAAGTACTGTAATTATATGGTCATACTTTAGAGTATTAGTTTCCATTCCTGCCTATCTAGTGAGTCTGAAAAAACTGAATTGGGAAACTTCATTCTCAAATTATTCAAACATTCTGTCACAAAACTGTAACTGCAACTGTAACGGTAAAAAATAACAGTAATGAAACGAAAAAGAACCTTGTAAACAAGGATGAAAAAAGGTTGAACTTTTACTTTTTTACGATTGCGCCTAATTCCTGTATTGCACCAAGCACAAGCTCTTGGGTGTGGTTGTCAGACTCCCTAAGATATTGGAGAAGCTCTCTCTTTTTCTCTTCTGCTCTCTTTGCAGCTTCTGTTTGTGCCTTGATTAGCTCCTTCAGCATGTCTTCTTCCTCTCTTTGATCCTTGGCACGCTCGTCTTTTCTTCGTTTTCTTTGAATCTGGCTTTTTCTTGTCTTTGAAAAATAGCTGTTTTGCTTGTTCTAGTTCCTCTTCATCTGTTGAGGCATCATTATTGTCATCTGCAGGTTGAGAGTGTTTTCCCGGCTGCCCAACTTGTTCTTTCCCTCTTCATCTACTTCAGATGTACCTGCCTCTATGACGTATTTGGGATTTACTGAGTCCCTTGTCCCCCAAATTTCATCGAGAGCATCGAATTCTGGGAGTGATTTAATGCCCCCTAGTCCCTCTATTGCTGGCATTATCTCAACTGCAAGAGGAGCTTTCTTTTGAAGGTGAAGTCCAAATGTCTCTCCGAACAAATGTAGGTACTTCAAATACTCCACGAAACTGCCGACACTGCTCGTCATCCGGAATGCACCTGTTGATGTGTCCACGGTAAACAACGTGTCCTTTCTGTAGTTAAAAGCAAACAATCATTGCGGGATACAGGAAAAAGGGAATAGCAAATTTAAAACACACTTTGTATTCCTAGAGAAACTTATCAGTTAGGTATTAATAATTATTACTTATGTTGGGTCTAAGTGAGGTTAATTTATAAGCACTGTAGGTGATGATGGCAAGGTTGTATCCAGCAAGGGTATGCAAAATGCATTTCTAGAAGTCAGTTAAGTTAAAGTTAAAGTCTATTCTGAATCCCATAGATTAAAGGAGCCAGTTGCAGTGTAGGAGTTTCTCCTAGGAGCACTGCTCCCCCCTGGATGGGATGCTAGTGCATCGCAGTAACCCCCAAAGCACTTGTTACATTTCTCTAACAGCTCGCCAGTACCCATTTGTTCACCTGGGTGGAGAGAGGCACTGTCAGAGTTACATGTTGTGCACAAGAACACAACAGCTGGTCATACTACAATGACCCAGTCCAGGGTGCCAACCTGGAACTCTTGACCCAGAGTTCAATGTGCTAACCAATAGGGGGAAATTAACGTTGAAATGAAATTAGCTCAACCTTCAAAATTCATGTAGCAACAATAAATATTGTTTAGTTCTGTTAAATATGATACTGAATAACTAACCTGCTTTGAATTCATCCCACTTTGTATTTTGCCATGCTTTCCTTTCAATCCCTTTTCCCTCTGGATTAGATCGCAGTTGTTTACGCAAGGCTTTGTTGTCCTCTCTGTTTGTACTCTTTGGACAGCCTGGCTTTCTCTTAGCATTTTGTGGCTTTGTTGGTGAAGTGTTCATTGAAGAAGCTCCTTGAGTTGTTTCATCAGCTGACTGCCCCTTTTGTTGTTTATTTGCCAAAAGAGATTGATTAACATTGTTCACTTCAAGTTCGAACACTTTAACTGAAAAAGCAAATACTATCCCTTCATCAAGTTTGACATATATTACATTGACATTAAACATACTGTTGCACCCCAAATATCATAAAAACTTTGACCTGGTGTGACTGTTAAGATGGCAGTTTTTAGTTGTGGTGTGACTATTACAGGTCATTACATAACCTTACTAAGATGAGAGAGGGTTTCCAATCACTTCCCTTGTTTCGCTGAAGCCATGATTTCACTTGTGTTGTGTACAGGCAGTGAACAAGTGTTGTAGTGTGACCTCAACTTAGCGTTCACTTCTCTTCGACACTGAAATGTTATTGAATTTCACTGACCTGTAATGAATAATTGAAGACATTTTTTGATATCATAGTGCCAAATTGTATTCATTCATAGTATTCAATGATTTTCTGAGAAATCAGTTTAACCTGTACAGTAATTAATGACATTCTGAGGATGAATAAAGTCAAGAAAGTCCCACTTGGAGATATTTTCATGTACGCTCATACGTGTAGCATTGAACAATCAGAGCATGACTTACCTATCATCTCCCTTTGATGACTACCGGTAATAATCTGTGGTAAATCAGTCTCCCACTGTTCTTGCCTGTCAATTTGCAAAATTGTCCTTTAGGCCACCCAGGTAATTTTGGCCGAAAGTCTTTGGAAGACAGCTGAATTTTGAACTTGATGATGTTCAGGATTGCACATTTCTCCTTAATGCCAAATCCCTTCTGCAAGTGGCTTAAAACAGAAGTAAAATCTTTATCTGAAACCGTCCTCATACCGGGTTCAAAACACCATCTTTCTGTGGGCTTTTCATTCCCATTCTGATAAATTGCACCAGCAACCTGTACAATTACTGTTGTGTCTGATACATCCGCACTTAACTTGCAGTAACCGCAAGGTGATCCATCAGTTCCTCTTGTCTGGTAATGCTACTTGTTTTGAATGTTTTACAACCAGAGGTCATGGTATTTTTTTGCCATGTTTTAGGCAAATCTTACAAAACATGGCATCTCTTTAAAACACCAGCCATGGCCACAAGGTTAACCACTTTGACTGGAATTTCTTGTCTTTGTTAAGGTTACTGGCAGGCCTGGAAAGTGTGGAACTCGTTTTGCAAGATGGATCTTGTCCTTCAATCTTGACAATTGCATCTTTGTTTTTGTTTGCAATCAATCTCAGCCAACTTGGCGTTCGATATTGTGTTAAAAAAAGTCGAAAGTTTTCTTTGGCGCTGAGTACTATCTAACTTCGGTAGTTTCTTTGGAGGCATTATCTCAATTTAAAATGCAAAAGAAATGAATTCATTTCAGCCAGAGGTGAAACAGTTAACTCAAAACATGTCATGTCTTGGGAGAACCTCATTTGCGAGCTGAGTGTGAATAGAGGTCTGGGGAAGAAATTAAATGAACACGAAAAATCGCCGATTGAAGAAGCAAATACACAAATCAATATTTCATGATTTGTTGTAACACAAAATGAATATGGAGATTGAACTGCCTATCACCTATTATGTGACTAGGGTGCATGTTGGGCTCGGTAAGTAGTTTTATAATGCAACATTTTTAAAATTTATGCACCATGCGCATAGCCTTGCCAATCCCTGATGTGTTAACGGGCTTGTATTTTTCCTAAATGTTGCGTGGGTAAATAAAGGATTGTATGGTATAAGATTGTATTGACCTTGTGGAACTAGGGGTTGATGGGATCCAAGCTCCAACACCTGGCCACAGAGCTCCTCTATGAGTGTACACATAAATGGTATGCAAGCAAGTTTTCTTGTGGTCGAAGTGTTTTTGATGTAAAGGACATATGCACAGTATGCAATTCTGTCAAGTATGGCAAAAAAACACCTTCCAGAACTTGTGAAAAGCTCTCTCAGCAGCCACATGATCCACCATCTGAACAAGCAAATCCACACCACCCATATGTTTATTAGCCAGGCAGTGAGGCCTGGGTTTAAATTTCGGCTCCGGTTTTCTCTTTTCCTCGTTCAGTCACAAATCGCCATCTGGTCTCTAAAGCACATGCGTCACCTGTGCATGGGTACAGCCCATGGAATTTACTGAAGTTGTCGTCATGAAAAGTTAGCACAGTTTCATGATTTCTAGGGTGATAAAATCACATACAAACAAACATACCGTTCGCGGTAGACCAACACTAAAAGACATTAAGCGTTTTCAGAACTGGTTGATCTGCAAGCCTTGTGAGTCTTATGAGAGATCAATTTACGAGCAAACATTTTGAGTGAATTTATCAAGAATCATGTTATACTAAAGGAGCTATCAACTGGGGCTATCAACTCTTCAACTTGATAAAAAGCATCTTCAGAAGCGTCATCGTATTTTTAGACGTGATCGTGAACCAAGTAGAATCCCAGCACGAACTCAAGAATGTCTGAGCAACAAGAGTAGAAAGGTTAGAGGATTTGTTTACGAATGTATCTGTTCAAATACACCTAAGTAAAACATTCTGGGAAACTTCGTAAAGTATAATAAAGTTGAAGTCTCGAACTAAACGATATTTCTAGTCATTTCTTGTAACATAGTTAGGTGTCTTTACAAGAATGAAACCCATGTAGCGAATTATTGTACATTTAAGCTGAGAGAAATTAATATATGTTGACCCCAGCAAAACAATTCTTGGCTTGCACTGTCAGGCAATCCTGATGCAATAAAAAATTATTCCAAAACCATTTAGAGGATAAAGTCAAGAAATTGCGATGTTATAGGAGATTAACAAAGATGACACTTCTCCAATTTTTAAGTCTGTGCATTTTCCCAAAGCTCAGATATTCATCTAAATATTTTGCACAAATTAACAGAGCCCAGTATGGAGCCGCCATGTTGGTGTACCTCCGCAGTACACAAACATTGTGGCCGGAAAATAGTGTAGACATCTGGAACTTAATTTGGCTATCTAGGCGACTGATTATCTGTGTTGAGCAAACAAGCATTTACATAAGCACGTTTCCTAATGCTTTGACTTCTGAATGGGCCAAAAATCATGAGATAAGTATATGATTTTCGACAAATGTGTTTGGAGCTCAATGTCATGCTCTGAAATTCAAAATGTCTCGTTGTTTGGGAAACGCAGAAAAAACGACAACAAAGGCTAAGGAAAATAGACTGAAATGTTTATAAGTTGTCAAAGACCTTGACTCATTTCAAGACCTAAAGACCTGTAAACTAGTATCAAGCTATTAATCGATTCTAAGAAATGCAATCGAAGACAGAATAGCTTGAGCACATTGATTTGATTGAATTTCGTATGACTTCAAATGCAGAACATTTAGCTCAATTGCAATATAGCTAGTGCTTCTCAATATAACGACTTCCAGGGTACACACGGCAAGCGTCTAGTTGTACATAAACAGAGTGGGAAGTTGCTTGGCCATGCCATCCCGCCTTTGATGATCCACCATCCCTGCTGAGATCCCAGTGGTTAACATTAAACATGGATTCTTCTGAGATCTTTTTCTCTTCATAAAAGGGCAAGAATTGGCTCTTTCCTGAAATACTTGCATCCCTATTCTTTTGGCTTTGCTGCCTTTAACATTTGAGGATCTCCCTTTTTGTTTGAATGAAGTGTCCCAGTAAGTAGAGTCTTCCTGGAGTGGAGATACTGTGTAAAGGTGGGGCTGGTATAAAAATTGTCAACAAAGAGACGATAGCCTTTGTTGAGCAACCCTGCTTCAGTCATCAGTTCCTTCACCACGTCATAAGAGTGCCCAAATTCAGAAGATAATTGTGAATGGTTCTTCCCACAATATACCATCGTGTGGGACACTCTCTTGGAACCGAAAAAGTAATGCGAACTTTACTATTAAGATTAAAGAAATATATGAATCCAATTTGATATATTTATGGTTAACTGTTTGTGTGAATAAAATGATTTATTAATAAGTGGGTTAAATTTCTTGTAATAAAATTTCTTGTAACATAACAGCTACATTAACATTAACTACCAACAGAATTATTGGTACAAGTAATTGTTAACAATTTAGGGGTAAACATGCTTGTAATTTCAAATCAGCCAAGTGTGTCATTCGATTATTTTCTGAACGGTAGTCCAGAGTGTAATGAACATTACTAATCAATTAAACTCATTGCCAATAGATGAGCTTGGGGATGGTGCCTGTTAGAGTGGGTGATGGTTCCAGGTTGAGCAACAAGCCTTGAGCGGGGCACGCAGGTATCCATGGCAACTCTGCAAGTGGCAACCACCCAAAGACTTGCCCCAAGGGTGCTTGGAAGGGCGAAGGGGGCTGTGAACAGAAGTGATGTGGGACCTGTGCCACCACCCAGAAATTAACCAAGTACCTTCCTCCGGCTCACCGCAAGACACACAGAACAATGCTTACCAAAGTATGGCAATGCTGATCATGAAATGAGACTCGAGAGTCTGCTAACGATAGAATGCTTCAAGGAAGCACCAAACCAAGGTCTACAGCTGCTCTTTAGGCTGCAAGACATGATTAAGCATCCACTTGCTGCATGTACTGAGCCAGGAAATTGCACGGGACTTTCCGGTTGATTGGAAGAGCCTTTGCTTGGCTCCTGGCACAAGCAAGCCGTGAACAAGCCAGACAATCCAAGGAAGACAAATCAGCATGAGTCCAGGACAATTATTGGGCCAAGATGCACAGTCCGAGCTGCAAAAAGAACCACCGGCAAGCCTCCACAGAGTGCGCTGACCAACAACTTGTTTGCCTCTTGTCCGAAACTCAGTTAGAGTGCTTCCTGTACGTACCAGGATCATGAGCTATAGGAACCGGTGAGAAGATGAGGAGAGAGTGAAGCCAAAGTCTCAGATGGAGTGTGAATATACAACTGGTAGGCGGTACAAGGCCTGAATAAGGTGATCTGGGATGCCACTACGAGCTACCACGGTGGCCGCACCAATGCAAATACTGTGGCTGGAAAAATTGCCCGGAACTCCCACCCCAACCAGGATTTCTCTGATCCAAGTGGTGAGGATAGTGCAGGATAGAGGCCAACCATCCTGACAAAGAAAAAGAGGGCCACCAGAGTTTCCCCTCACTGCCAAGTATGCCAAAGCAGCTTGAAGGGCACAAAGAGGGAAGCGTCCCCTGCCAATGTAGACAAAGCACCCTTTCCAAAAGGAGTCAGTCTTCGAGGCTTTAATCCTCACTCTCAAGCAGAAAGGATTGGCATCAGAGTCTACCAAAATGTCACGGATGCTCAGGTGGAGTGCTGGGGAGAAACTTGCCAAATTAGGAACAGTAAATTCCGCAGATCTCAGAAAACCAAAGTAGGCCAAGTTGCACACAGCCCAAAACATGCAGTGGTCAAATATCAATAAATCTAAAGCCCTAAAGATGATCATCAAAATGTCATTTGTAATTGGCAGACGCTGGGCTTCAGGGAACCTTGGATCCATTTGATTCCTTGAATGACCCGCTCTAAACAGAGACAGTTGACCAGAGGGTCTGGGAAGCCCTCTTGGATATGTAATGAACGGACTGCTGAGAGATAGAAGAGTACTGAACTGATCCAGCCAGGAAAGTTGGAAACAGGCACAATGTCCATTTGTCAGTCGGGCACGGAGAGCCACTGGGGTGAAGCTTGCCCAGCTTCCTGAACTTGATGAACTTCCTCTGGCCAGATATGTAAGATATCCGAGTGGAGTCAGCCAAACCTTGGACCAGAAGGAACTGGCACTGTTGCTCTGATGAGGACCAAGCAATTCTTCCAGGAGTTGAGGTGGAATGGGCACCGGAAGGGACTGAGCCTTGGGTGCTAACCTCTGGAACTCTTGCCAATGAAAGTGGGACAAAGCGTCAGCAATGCAATTGTGAACCATGGGAACATGTTGAGAGGAAAAGGAGAAATTGAAATGCACCACTGAGGCGAGGAGATGGCAAAGAAAGCACATTAAGACTGGAATCTTGGATTTTCTAGAGTTGAGGATATAAACCACTGCCTCGTTGTCGGAACAGAAAAGAACATGATGCCTGGTGAAATGAGGACCCCACACATGAGCAGCAATGATGACCGCAAACAACTCTATAGGCTATAGAGTGAGAGGCTTGAGAAGAAACCCATGAGCCGCTGAACAATTCCCCGTTGAAGTAGGCACCAAAGCTAAGGGAACTCAAAGCATGAGATGTGACTTCCAAGTCGGGGGAAGCAGACATGCCGGGGAACAACCAAAATAGACACTATGCCAAGAGGACAAGAACTGAAGCCACCACTGAAGATCCAGGTGAAATTCAGAATTTAGGTGGATTGGATGGTCCTGTTTGCAAAAACACTGGAGCAGATGGATCATGTGTCGCAGAAAGGTATGACCTGGCCAAACAACTTTATCGGCATGATGCAAATGACGAATGAGAGACTCCAGTTGGCGCCTGGTACTCTAGCTTTGATCCTGCCACAACTGAACCAGCTCCTGTAAAGCACAAAGCTTGTCCATGGGAAGGTGAGCCACCTGAGCCATCGAGTCTAACTCAATGCCCAAAACCACTAAACGAGTGGAAGGACCAATGCACTTATCTGAATGGAGAGGAAGCCCTAAGTATCTGCAGACAGCTATGGAAGTGGCCAAATTCTCAGCACATTGATTAGCGTCCGGCGGACCTGCTGTAATAAAGTCATCTAAGTAATGTAAGAGGTCGGAAAGATTGTGGGTATTAAGGAGAATCCACCCCACCATGTCTTCCATGGAATTGAAAATATAAGGAGCAGAGTGGACGCCCAATGGTAAGGCTAAAGCAACATAATAGTGCTTACGCCATTTCAAACCCAGGAGATATCGATCTGATGGGTGGACGACTATGTTGTGGTATGACGCCGCTACATCAAATTTAGCAATAAAGGCACCTGAGCTATAGTTCAAGATCATACAAATGATCTGATCAAAAGTGATGTCTTGTAGGGTAAACTCGTTTGGGTCAATTACATCATTAACACTCAGACCGTGATGAGAGGACAGTTCCACTATGAGCCTCCACTTGCCTGGTTGACCCTTTTTGGGAATAACCCCAAAGCTGCTAATGTGCAAATTCGGGAAAGGTGGAGAGGAAAAAGGCCCTGCCACCCTCCCAAGGGGGAGACCATTAGTCAAATAGCGGTCAATGTCTGCAGGATGTTGATTAGCTGAGGCCTGGTTTGAATTAGCTGACTTAAGTTTTTTGGAGTGCTGAAATCCCATGCGAAAGCCATTCCTGAGACCGTCCAAAATGAAGGCAACTAGACATTGGTGTGGGTGCTTGGACAACTTTGCGGCAAACTCTTCAGGCTTTAAAGGGCTAACTACGGACATGGGGCAGGGGGTGGAGACTAGAAGGAAAGAAAACGAGAGATGGTAAATCCCCTCTAAAAACCCCCTCACTTAGGGCAATTAAAAATAGAATAAGAAGACAAACACAAGAACAGTAGATAAGAGTCATGCACAAGGATGAAAATAATGACAATCCAAATTAACTAAGCTGCAAAGTCAATAGAGCATGCATTGTAAATAAGTCCACATACAAGAAAGCAAGAGCGCAATGCCAGACTTGAACATAAAATGAAACGAAAAGACATAAACAGCCGTGAGAACACAGGGCATGGTCAAAAATTGATCGACAACGATGACTTACTACTTAATGAAAAAATGATCCCAGAAAGGGAGAGGACAACCAGGTCCAACTGAAACACCGAGCAAAAAGAAAGAACGTTCTGCAAAGATGCAACTAAAACTACTCTTAAAGTTCTGAGTAAAGTTAATATCCCTCAAACCAACAGTTACTGGCGCTGTGCTTTTTGGCTAGACAAGGAACTAGCTGCTGGAGACTGAGAACTGCAGCTGAAAGTGCTCTTAAGCTTACGGTCTGGTCTCAAAGCGCAAGACACAGAATGATGGGCGCCTCCACATGTGCTGCAACGGTGGTAATAGTGGCACAACGTGTGAGGGGCTGTGCACCTTCCCTTGTTCCATGCCGTGCAAGGGAGCCTAGATGAGCTGGAGCCTGCTGGTTCTGATGAATCCATGGACAAGCCAAGATTGTAGCTGTGAAGGGAAGCACCGGTGGTGTGAAAATTAAACAGCTGTGCATTCATGGCTGACCAATCAGCCAGCAGGGTTGCTGCAGCATGTTTGAGGAAAGCTTTGTCATACGCAAGCCAGACCCGTCTGCTAAACTGCCAGTAGATGCGCAGGACTAGTAGCTTGTACAGTTTTAGATCTTTCCAACGATGGGGGGAAGACGATGTTAAGATGAGAGTTAACACCGTGACAGCTTCTGTCCATATGGTGATATCCTCTATACACCGACAGGGTTTCTTCGGTGAAGGCGATAAAACTAAATGCCCATTGAGCATCAATTTAGGCTCAGATTCGGGGGTGACCAAGTTAGACACTAAAAGTTCAGACAAATCGACAAATTTTCCGCTTCGGATTTGCAAAACAAGCTTGGCTGGGACAGGAGGAAAACCTGGGCCCATCATGAACAGCTGATCTGCCAAAGAGTTGACATTGGACGAAGGCAATTGGGCAGAAATGCCACTTAACGCATGTCCCGAAGATAAAACGAGTGCCAGGACCGGCATGTTAAAGGTTGACACAAAAGTAGGCAGAACAAGAGGAATGGTCCTACTTTGAGTCGAGGAGCTTGATATGGAGGGCTGAAAGCCCGCCCTGCAGCTAGAAACGAAGCCAAGCCACTCAACGACGAGGATGATGAACCAGCGCCAGAACAGGAAGCGGAACACACAATTGCAGGTTGTTGTTGCCTTTGCAAAACCTGAACAGCCTCCTGAACAGCCTGATTGATGAGGGCCACGAGATTGGGAAAAAGAACAGCGGTCGAGGCCAAAGTTAGCGGGTTTGCCACGGCAGCAGTGCCAACCATTGGCGATGAAACAACAACAGGCTTGCCAGACTGCAAAGACGCCATAGAAGATGACATCCTGCTCGTGGCTGCACTTGACACCGGGACCTGAGGACACTACAATGGAAGAGAGAGCCACTGCTAAACTGTTGTTGGTTTGCCTGGCTGTCATGGTGGCGAGGATGAAAGAGATAGATGGAGCAACCAAACTCCAATGCACGGAGAGAACAGAAACGAGAGAAAAAGCAGTACAAACATATGGTTTGGCGCTCAAAACAAACTGCACAACCTCACACGGCTGGAACACACAACACGTGCAATTCAAGAAACCCTGTATGTCACATCAAGGCCCAGGATTCCCTGACCACTGCTGACCAGCACTGGCTTGATTTTAACTTAGCCTAAATTACATTTAGCCACATTAAATGGGTAACTCTCTTGTAACTGAAGAAGTAAAATGAATTTAACTACTGATAGGATTTAAGAAATATGAAGTTATTTTGATACATTTATGACAAACTTTTTTATAGAATCAATAGGGTAAAAGGGGAGTAAAGTCTGCATACAAGCTAAGTGGCCCATCAGACCAGAGCTTATCCTGGTTTCTGTAGCATGAAACAACTAGGAGTATTTCTACTCCCCCTGGATGGGATGCAAGTCCATCGCAGTTTTTCCCTGGTATAATTATTGTCTTTGACTTTCAGGTTGGTGACAACATATGTAGAGTTTTCTTGTATACAGTTGGCCCATTCTTCCCTGAAGAAACAGTTAATGAACCCAGTTGGATAAAATAAATAAAAAATAATAAAAACAATCTTTAGAGAGGAAGCGCCCGTCACGTAAATACGTGGTTTTCATGGAGGTCCTCTATAAAATAAAAAGTGTTAAAATCTAAAATAAGAAATACAAGTATCACAGATCTAAAATATAAAATATACAATAATTAAAACTACTAAAACTACCAAAACTATCTACTGTCATTTTTCTAAAAATGTTTATCCATTAAGAACCTTATAAGGTTTTTCTTAAAGATCGTGCATGGCATTGGCTTTCTTAAAAATACTGGGAGAGACATCCAGTCATTTGTAAAACGAAAGTAGGACACTCTCTTTCCGCATTCCGTTTTAGGTTTAGGCAATCTAGGTATTAAGTAGCCATGTCTAGTGTTGTAGCCATGTGAACTTCTTAGTGTTGATTTAAAACTTTCAAAATGTTGCGGAATGTCTCCTTTGATTGCATTTTCTACGGCGGTACATCGGCGAGAAAAACATTTTCCAGCCAGAGGGAGCCAATTCAGACACTTCAGAGCTTCTGAAGAAGACATCCTCCCTAATTTAATTTTCTTCGCAAATTTGTTCTGAAAACTTTGCAATTTTTCCATTTCTGATTTTAGACCGGGTTGATCTCCCCACACTGTCAGCATAGTCTAGGTGTGGCAGCACTAGCCCATTGTAGAAGGTTATGCAAGTTCTATTGTCTAACATATGAAATATGCGATTAAACAAGGAAAGGCGATGACCTAGTTTCTTTAGCAAAT
>Ga0126338_10001088_pt1 | contig 16899 bp, 24 predicted proteins | sample OrbCmetagenome_2_FD_92529 | JGI IMG/M metagenome (GOLD analysis project Ga0126338, IMG submission 92529) | Coral microbial communities from Petempiche,Puerto Morelos, Mexico - Orbicella C C metagenome | ecosystem: Host-associated > Invertebrates > Cnidaria > Coral | place: Petempiche,Puerto... | reverse complement strand
TAAGACCTTTTGGTCAGAAATAGACTGATCGAATTTGAACATTTTGATCTCAAACTGGGTATGATTTTTGCGCTCTAATCTTGAATTAGGCATGTTTTTAGAGGAAGCTACTTCTTTCATCATCATCGATAAGACCAGCAACTAAAGCCATTCACAAAACCTTTAACATCATTCTGAACTAGGGAACTAAGGCAGTTACGGTCTGAAACAGGATGTCAGGCAGCCGCGCTTGATTTCAATATGACGCAGCACCCTACGTTTTGTTGTCAGTGACGCAGTATATTTTTCTGTTCAAAAAGGACGTCTCATACATGTGTGACCACAATTGTGCAATTGTTCCCCCACTTTTGCTTGAATATTATGAAGCTAAAGTACAAATGCTATCGGTGTTTTCATGGAAAGGAGCTCTTGGAAATGCCGCGGAACGTCAAAATACAAATTTCCTTAGTTTTAAAAGCGAGCTCTTAGAAGTAACGCTATTCGAATTGTGGAGGAAAATTTGACAAATCAGTTTAGCTACAAATCTGGAAAACTGGGGGTTCGAGACTTACGATATGAAGAAAGCCTTATAACTGTAAGCCATACTGTACCTATTTTGCAATATACCAACGTTAATTAAAATAGAATATGAATTACCTACCTTCCACAATATATCGCATCTGTAGTATCGTCCAAGCGCTCCAAGAGCGTGTTCTTTACCCGTAAACAGCCACAGAAAAGGGGAGGGTTTAGTTACCAGGATATATAAGTGACTTGTTCGTCGTAGGTAATGATGTGAAGTGCTTGAGAGGCACCAAGAAGCTCGTAGTCCCACGTAAGAAAACTACAAACTTTGGCTTAAAATCTACAACTTTTATTGGTGCCAAAGTGTGGAATTCTATACTGGATGAATTACGTTCAATGACAATCCTTAAGGAATTTATGAATGATGTAAGAGAGCTTAATTTGTGATGTAAAGTTTTCTATGATTCCCTGTAATAATTTTCAGATTTAAGTCTGTTTATTGTTTATTTATTGATATAATTAGAATGTTAGTAATTAATTGATCATGTATGTTTTTGTTTTGTTTTTGTTTTGTTTTTTGATATTTTTATATTTTTCTCGGCATATTAGCATGACTGTATTGCTAGGGGCCTACACAGCCTCATCAATCCGAGTTGAAATAAAGTTACTTACTTACTTACTTACTTACTTACTTACTTACTTACTTACTTACTTACTTGCCTGCCTGCCTGCCTGCCTGCCTGCTTGCTTGCTTGCTTGCTTACTTACTTACTTACTTACTTACTTACTTACTGAGGGGATGAATAGGGATATGCAAATCCGCCGATCCGAGCCTTCTTTCCACTTAATCCGTCGATCCGCCAATATTTTTGTTTAAGTCCGAAACCACAACCACATCCGGAAACAGAAGTGTAAAACTACAAAGGTAAACTGGTAAATGTAGACGCTATTGTTAATTTCGCACAAATAGTAAAGAAGCAACATACTTGACGACTATAACACAGGAAAAATCCAATAACAGTCTCACACCCGAGTTTAAATGAGCTTCTTTCGAAAAAAGAAATAATTTGGATGAATTCATTAACATACCGACAAAGGCTGAAGAAAGATCTATGATCCAAATTTCGTTTAGGACCCAGGATCCCAAAATCAAGGCCGGCAGAACCCGGAATCCGCGTCAAAATTCACGGCTGATCCACGATCCACTGTGGTTTCAAAATCCGCGAATCCGCTCGATTTACCTCAAAAATCCACAATCCGTGCGCTTTTTAAGGCCAAATCCGTCAATCCGAAAGCCTATTCACCCCCTCACTTACTTTACTTATTCCTGACAAGTGTTCTGATTGACCAAAATTATATCGCCGTAGTTGTGATCTTAATCTCATTTATATCAAACGCGGAACCAGATATCTTCGTTTCTTTAGAATACATCGTTTCAGTCTGACTGACAACCATTTAAGTCGCTAATTATTTCTACCTGTTTGACATTTTAAGTTCCTTTTGTTTTCGTGACACGAAACAACAAGTTATTTTTGCTGAACATGTTTAGCTTGAGAATTACAAGCGTTACGCTGACAACATTCGTACTCACTATGACATTAATAAATCATCTGAAACGGAAAACAGTACCATTTCTTTGCTAAACTAAACAAAACCAACTGCTTCCACCGGCCTAAAATATCGCATTGGTGGACAAATCGCGTGGTGTGGCGGTGTCTCTACCTTGAAAATATCTGTCCTTTTCACTATCACTATCCGATTAGAAGTCCAGTTCGTAGTTTTGTTTGTAATATAATAACGAGAAACGAGAGTTTCAATCGTAATTCCCCATTTTCGTACAAGGCAGCAATTGAAATGTTGCAAATGTTACATTTTGTTGCGATGCACCGAATTTTGGCGGGAAATGTTGCCGCCGTTCTGTATTTACATTAACAGTTACGAACTTTACTTTGATTGGATATTACCTCCACTTTGTAAATAGCTAGTTCACCCCTGAACGGAAAACAATACCGTTTCGTTTCTGAGGAAACGAAACAAAAATGTTGTAAGGCACGCTTGTCTCGGATTACACATCTTCTGTCAACATGGAAGACTTCCAAACGTCTTCAAAATGGAAACCCGAAATTCACTTACTGACTAACGCTTTAGCGCTTACTTCTGGCTTAATCAAACGACACAAATAGCACAGATACATACAACAGTACATAAATGCATGGGACTTGGCAGTATTGTTTCTCTTCAAATTTGGTTGAGAGCACTGTCGAAAACGCCGCTGAAAATGTGCAAGGAAAGAATCAGTTTGCAAGATTCAGGATATTACAAACCGAAGAAGGCGAACATGTTTATATTATTTATAGCTTGGTAATGCTGACTTTTCGAAGTAATACAAAATGTATCAAAAATTTGGTCACGCAATCGACTGCTGGCGTGATTTGATTTTGATTTGATTTTGTATTTTTGTAAACGATTTAGTGCAATGCTAAATTATTTGCCCAAACTAAATTTTACATACATTGAAAGACCTATCCTAACCAAATTAAAATGGCCGATTTCCAGCCCAGTAAGGACTCGCTAAATTGAGTCTGAAGGACACACATGGATGTTGGGGGTTCTGGATCAAGTCGGTTTGCTGCTTATTTCGTGTCTCGCTTCGCTCGACGCGATTAGCACAAACCGCCTTGAGTCCAGAACCCCCATCATCCATGTGTGTTAACTGCCCGCGACTGTTGATCTAGATTTTTTTTTTCCAATTGAACAAGCCGCCTGCCTTGGTATAAAGCAGTCATGGCCGCGTCAAGGTTTCCATCTGATGTGATAGAGATGTTTTACGGTCCTATCTCGCGCCAAGAGAACGCGAGACTTTGGCCCCCTATAAGGCCCAGCAGCGATTTTGATTTTCAGTTGATATAAACCAACTTAAACAAATGGCTTCGTGTGGAAAATGGAAGTTCCAGAAGCCTATAAATTCAAAGCCGACCTTCTGAAATTCGCACAAAAAACGAAATCAAGATTTGCCGAAGTGATAGAGAATGAAATTAAAACCCTAAAAAGCGTCAAAACGCGGTTTGCGCTTAACGTTGAGTTTTCGATAACTAGAGATGGTGAAAAGCAAGAAATGGTACATTATTTCAAACAGACAGACCCCGCGGTTTTCAACAGAAACAACGCGGCAACAGTAAATAGCGTATTACGCCGATCCATTGATGGATTCAAAGGCAAAATAGAAGCATGGTCTCAAAGAGGCTCAGGCTGGGTGGTAAAAGCCGTTTTGCAAGCCTTCGTTAATGTCGCCCAATACCAACCATTTCGTGGAGGCAGTTAGATGCCGCTGCCCAAAAAGCTACAAACAAAAAAGCGATCATCAACGTCCAAAACCGGGACAACCAGTGCTTGAGATGGGCGCTGCGTGCGGCGTTATTTCTGCCGAAAGACGGCATGAACGTGTCAAGGCCGTCAAGGTATCCCACAGAAGACGGGCTGAATTTTACAGGAATAGACTTCCGAGCGCCCGTATCACAGCCGATAAATAAGCTAGAAAAGCAAAACCCGCACCTTGCTATAAATGTGTTTGGCTGAGCGCGTGATCGTGCATAGGCTCAGCGAAAAAGAGGGAGGTCTCCCAAGAATCACCTTGATGTTGACACAGACCAACGAAAAATCTCATTATACCTTTGTGAGAAGGTTGAACGCTTTGTTTTATGACCAAAGCAGGCATAACAGCAGCAAACATTTCTGCGAACGCTGTCTGCACGGCTACACGACGGCGGAGCTGCTGGAAAGGTACAAACCCGAATGCATGGAGCAGCTGAAAAGGCCCACAAGAACAGAGCTGCCCAAAGAGGGCGAAAACAAGGTGAAGTTCAACAACCACCACAAGCAGATGAAAGCGCCGTTCGTGGTTTACGCCGACTTTGAATCTTTGATCAGGAAGATACATGGCTGCGCTAAAAAAGGTCAGGCAACGATCAAAATAGAGGTGCACGAGGTCTGCGGCTTTTCGTACATAATCGTGAAAAGCGACGGCCATACGCACGGCCCGTTCGTGTACCGCGGGAAAGACGCGGTGCACAGGTTTTTGGCGAGCGTTCAGTACCACGAAAAGGTGATGAGGGCCGAGCTGACCGACAAAAAGCCGATCGTTATGACGCCAGAAGACTGGCGTAAATACAACAGCGCGACAGAATGTCACATCTGCAACGAAAGCCTGGTAAAGGCAGAGTTCCGAGACTCGTTTGACGTGTACAACCCCAACACCGGCGAGTACCACGGCCAAAGCCACCAAAAGGTGCTATTACCAGGCCTGGAAGGGGTTCGTGGGTCCTCTGTGAGAGAGAGAGCCCAAAGGCCCCGACAGCGAAGACTGCATATTTTGCAAAGCGCCGCTTTTGGTGAACAACTACAAAGACGCGGTGAAAGACCACTGCCACATAACCGGAAAATATCGGGGGGCTGCGCACAATGCTTGCAACCTGAAGTTCCGCCTAAAACCTAAAACGGCGCCGAAAGCGGTGGTGGTCCACAACCTGAAGGGCTACAATGGACACCTGCTGATGCAGGCCGTGGCGCGGGTGCCGGGAGAAATAAGCTGCATTCCGAACAACACAGAGAAATACATCTCCTTTTCGCTTGGAAACCTGAGGTTCGTAGACAGCCTAAATTTCAAGATGAGCAGCCTAGACGCGCTGGTAAAGGGCAGCACACCAGAAGACATGAAAATAACGGAAAAAACTTGCGAAGACAGTGAAAAGAGGAAGCTGCTCCTAAAGAAAGGGATTTATCCTTACGAATACATGGACGGCTTTGAAAGGTTTACCGAGACATAGCTCCCGACCAAAGAAGAGTTCTTCTCGAAGTTGGCCGGGAAAGGGATAACCGACGAAGAGTACGCCCACGCGAAGAAGGTCTGGGCCGAGTTCGGATGCAAAACCCTCGGCGTTATCACGATCTATACTTGAAAACCGACGTCGTGCTGCTGGCAGATGTGTTTGAAAACTTCCGAAAAGTCTGCATGGGGAGGTACGGGCTAGATCCAGCACATTATTACACAGCCCCCGGTCTGAGCTGGGACGCGCTGTTGAAAAAGACCGGCTTAGAGCTAGAGCTTTTGACCGACCTGGACATGCACCTGTTCATCAAAAAAGGCATGCGCGACGGCATCTCGATTGCGAGCAAGGGGTACGCGAGGGCCAACAACCTGCGGGCCGCCGAGTACGACCCAACCAAGCCGCACAAATTCGTCATGTACCTGGACGCAAACAATCTGTACGGCCGGGCCATGAGCCTGCCGCTGCCCAAGGGAGGGTTCAAGTGGAAGAGAGTGATGCCCACCCAAGAGCAAATCATGAAGCTAAAAGAAAACTCCCGGATAGGATGGGTCTTGGAGGCGGACTTGGAGTATCCAGAGGAGCTCCACGAACCCCACAACAGCTACCCGCTCGCGCCAGAGAAAAAGGCGATCGGGGTGGAGCATATGTCGGGATACCAAAAAAGAATGATGGAAGACCAGGAACTGAACTTTCCAAAAAGCGAGAAACTGGTGCTCACGCTGGAGAACAAAAGCAAGTACGTCGTTCATTACAAGAATCTGCAGTTTTACCTCAGCCAGGGGATACGTTTGGAAAAAGCCTACCGGGTGATCGAGTTCGACCGGGAGCGGTGGATGGAGCCCTACACCCGGATGAACAGAGTTTAGGAAAGGAGGGAAGAGCGAGTTCGAGACCAACTTCTACAAACTGATGAACAACTCGGTGTTCGGCAAAACGATGGAAAACTTGAGAAACCGCGTCGACGTGAAGATTGTCCGCAGCTGGGAGACCGACAAGATCCGCCGCTTGGTGGCTAGCCCTCGTATGCAGGGCACGAGATATTTGGAAACGACCTGGCGAGTATTCACATGAACAAAACTCGGCTGATATTGAACAAGCCGATCTACACCGGCATGACGATCTTAGAGAACAGCAAGATTTTGATGTATGACTTCTTTTACAACCAGATGAAAGCGCGATACGGGCAAAAGTGCGATCTGATCTACACAGACACAGACAGCCTGCTCATGGAGATCGAGACGGATGACGTGTACAGAGACATGGCGGAAGGCCTCGACTCATACGACACGAGCAACTATCCCAAAGAGCACCCGCTTCACAGCAGCAAAAACAAAAAGGTGCTGGGGAAGATAGAAGACGAGTGCGCGGGGAGGGTGATTGATGAAGCGATGGCCATACGGCCAAAAATGTATTCAATCATGGAAGAAAAAGAAAAAAATGACAAGAAAGCCAAGGGAGTGAAAAAAAGCGTGGTAGAAAAAGAGATCCAGCATGAGCAATACAAAGAGGCACTGTTCGAGAAAAAGCAGTTCTGGCACGGGATGAACATCTTGCTAAGCGAGAGCCACGAGATCTACGGCATGCGCGTGGACAAGGTCTCGTTGTTGGCGTTCGACACGAAGCGGTGAATAGCAGATGACGGCGTGCACAAGCTGGTATGTGGACACAAGGACATCATCAGGCACGGACTTGTTCGGTAGGAAGCTGTGTATTTGGAGGCACAACCAACAGCTCTTCGCGAACAAAGCCGCGCTTAGGCCCATCGGACAAATAATAGACAATAGGCTCGTTCGGTTTAGTTACAGCTCTTTCAAAATGGTATACTTTCAAAGACCAGACTGGGTCTGTGGCTCTTTTAGTCCCCCCTTCAAGTTCGCCGGACTGATACAAATATCTTACATTGATAAGTGGGGGGAGCTTTTTTTCTTTCAAGCCAGCAGGTCTGGAATACTTTGTAGAGGGTTTGGAGGTGACAGATTTCTCTTTGATTGCGACAGCTGGTTTTTTTCCCGATAAGACTAGTGACTTCGCCGTTAAGAGCGACAACAACGTCGGGGAGCCTTTTGACCCAGGCAGTCGACCGCTGTCTAGAAGGCAGCAGCATTTCTACGGCATACTGATGCCCAAACAAGCGCTCGGCGAGCGTGCGGTTGAAACGCTTCACGATATCCTGTTTCTGTGAATTTCAGGGCGCCCGCGGCGAATGGTTGTTTTGTGGTTTTCCATTTCTTTTGTTACGCTTCCCATGAACTCGCGCCCAAGGTCGACCTGCAGCAGCTGAGGCCACGTCAAAGGGCTGGGCTTGTAATTCGACTGAAAAGCTTTCGCAACCTCCACAGAGTCTTTGGAGGTCAGAGGGTCAGCCTCTTTGAAACGGCTGGCGACGTCGACAACAGTCAGCGCGTATTTGTAAATTTCACGCCCACGTGGAAGCTTGTTGTGAGGCAGAAAAAGAAGGTCCACTTGGTTGACCGCGTTAGGCGTCGATACGTCGAATTTGGGACGAGGAATGTAGCGCGGCGCGGTGAGATAGATCTGCAAAGGGCTTGTTTGATAAGCCACTGCTTGGCGGTTTCTTGAGGGGCTTTCGCAGAGTCCGCTAATTTTTCGACGGCAGCGATGCCTTTCCAGTAGCCCTGGGGGCTGTAGTAGACTTTGGCAAGCTTGGCGTCCATTTATAACACCAAGGCGTTTATTCAAACTGAAAATGCTCGCATTTTCAAAGAAACCGAAAAGCCGCGTAGCCGAGAGCGAGCGCTCTGCCGCCTACAAAAAGCAGCTCGCCTTGTTTCTGCTGCTCACTGGGTTGATAAAAGCCGGCGAAGCGAGGCTCTTTGGGTGGTGGCATTGGCTTGTCTGGGTGGGCCTGGTTATAGAGTTTGAACGCGTAATCGGTGTTCGTGAAGTTCTGCTTCGCCTGTTCTTTGATTTCTCTGTTGGTTTGAATCCAATCCAGAAGCTTGGTGCGGTCGCTTGTGTATTTGGCCATAGCGGCCTGATAAGCTACAAGGGCTCTGTCATGCAGTGTTTTCTCTTCTAACGCGGTCTTCCCGCTGTCGCCAGACAAATATTTGGCAAGATAGCTGCCACCGGTAAAAGCAGCGGCGTTTAGAATCGCGCCTCCGATCATCATCGTAATGCTCACCTTTGTTAAAAGCTACGTTTCTTTTTTCTAAACCGAGGTCGCGAGGATCTTTTTTGTCTTCAAGGTAATCTTTGAGTGCTATGCTGCCTGCCAGGACAGCCGTGAATTTTGCATAGTTCATGGCGCTGCCGCTGGGGTCGAAGGTAAAGTTCTCTTTCACCACCTTTTTTGCAATCCAGCCGATGCCGGCGGTTGAGCCGGTGAGAACGGCCCATCGATGATCGTTTTAACGAGCTTGTTGTCCGCTTTCGTATTCAGCTGTGCGTTTTCTTTTTAAATGTCAATTCATCGGCCGGAGCCTTCTTATTTGGACAGGCATTGCCTCCACCGGTCGAGGCAGCTGCGTATCAAGCATCTCACCCAAACGAGCGACTGCTTGAGGAGGGGCAGGCTGTGAATTGAAAACTTTTATCCCTTCTCGTTTGTAGTAGAGGCCAAAGACGGAAACCACGATGCTGATTATACTAAGCCGCTGAGTCGTGCTGATAACGTTTCTCGTGTCTCCATTGCTTCCCCCTAGTGGGAGCGGTCGGCTCTTCGTTTGGTAGCGCCTTGTTTAACTGGGTTGGAACAAATCCCGCGGCTTCAGCGGCTTTTTTCTGTTCTTCGCGCCCCTTTTTGGTTCTCGCAGCCACGGCTTTGCCCGCAGCCACCCGTTTCGGGTTTTTTTTTCTTTCACAAGCGCAGTAGCTGGTATTTTTGAAGTTACGTGCTCCCATGTGTCGACTTGTGCCGCAGCTGGAGTTTCTGAATCTCTCATTATTTTATGCAACAAAAATATTTAATTGAGGAATTGCTGGACAATGCTTACTAATTATTCAGCAGTTCGCTCAACAACTGTGGAGCCGGCTGCTTCATGGCGCTGCTCCGGTGGACTGAAATCGATGTGTTTCGTTGTGATCAGTGCCGTGTTGGCTACCATGAGCAGCCGCCCACATCTCAACGTAATTAACGCAAGACCTCCGACAAGGGTGGACAACTCTTTGGTGATGACGTAATCTTTTTTGAGATCATTCTGCAGAGCTTCAACGTCTTTAATCGGCACAAACATCCTAACCGCCCTGGCGTACAACAAGAGACAGCTATCAACAAAGGTTTGAGTGGTCTGGCGCCCACATAAGTCTTGTACCTTTTGTAGTACTTTTCAACATCTTTAGCTTCCAAGCGCTAAACCTGCTCTTGTGTCAGCTGCACGCCGATGGCTTCTTTTGCTTTGCCTGTAGAAACCAGAATCGCAAGCTCTTCACGGAGGGCTGGAAAGTCAGGCCCCGGCAGACTCAAAGAGTCGGTCAGCGAATGACTCTTCGAGTCAGGTTCAGCTTCCAGAAGGCTCATGACTTCAGCCATTACAGGATCATTTCCTTCAGCCATCGTATATATTATAATTTTATTTTTTCCATTCAATTGCGAAAGGGTGGCGCAGAGAAAACACAAGGTGGGAGAACGGGCGCTCTTTCAGCCTCACAATCAGCTGCTTGTGGGCATCTTGGGAAAGCTCACCCGCGTATTCTTCGAAGATGGCCTTCGTGGTCTTGGCCTAAGGGGTGTAAAACAGCACAATGGCTACCGCATTTTCACAGGACGGCTTCACGATGCTGGAGAATTGCGGGGTCAGCACCTACACACTGATGCCGGCGTGGCGAGCGGAAAAGCCGAACTCGACCAGCTCTCCGGTCCACCCTTTCATGTCTTTCGAGGCCGCACAGTCATCAAGGACTATGAGAGTGTTGGTGCCTTCGAAACACATACGTATCACTTTCAACCAAAGTTCCACTTCGTGCTGCTCGCAGATGATGACATACAACCGCGGGTCTCTCTCAGTGAAGCGGTACAGGGTCTTTTTATAAGCGAACGTCGGGCAGATGAACACGACGTAATCGAACCGGCCGCGAAAAGGGGCGCAGAGCTGGTCCACGAGGAACCGCGTTTTGCCTGGGTTGGTCGGCCCCACGATGAGCGCGTTGAAGGGGATCTTGACGGGGTCCATTTTATTTAAAGTTTACGTTTCTAAAACTACACAGATTCCAGCTGTCTGTCCATGATGTTGAACTGAGAATCAGAGATCGGGAACACGTGGCAGTTCACGTTGCCCGAGCCTGAGGCTTTCCCCTCGATTTCCAGCTGGACGCCGTCGGTGGTGTTCACTAGCCCTGTGCCGCTGCCGTGCATTGTTTGGTCTGCCATGGAGCGCAGATCGATCAGAAGCCCGAACTTATTGTCAGTGTAGAACTTTTGAAGAGTCGTGTTCGGTTTTACTTTTTTCTTTCACAAAGAAGTGGCTGGCTTCTACCCACATGTCCTTGCTTTCGATGCCATCTTTGTACAGCATGTTGGGCGGTTGATGGTGACGCTGACCTTTTTATGTCAAGGAAGACGTATTTTTCGGAATCTCTGGTGCCTGCAGTAAACTGCTCTACGAAAAGCGGGAGGATCGCTTTCAGAAAACGGCTTTGGGAGTCGACTTTGATGTTCAGCCGCGAGTCTGTGTCCTTTCTGAAGGGCACCAATTTATGACGCATCACGTGATCGTAAGCGAACTCTTTGCCGCCCCTGTACACGTTGCGCGCCTTGTTTGCGAGCGTCTCGCTGCAGATCATTTCGTACTCGAGCTGGATGTTGATCAGCTTGTATTTCAGCTTGGTGGGGTCCGTGCCTTTGACCACCTGTGAAGCTTGGGAAAGAGTCACTTCAAATACGAGATCACTGTAAAGGGCCTGGGGGTAGAAAACGTCGTGGTCTGTCAGCAGCTGCTGGTCCAGCCTGATGCGATACTTGTTTCCATAGATTTCGTTCAGCTTGTTTTCAGTGTCGACGCCCGGGGTTTTCTTGTCCCCGGCTTTGGAGCGTATTTTGCACAAGTCTTTGCTCTAGATCTCATCAGGCACCTGTTGTCGCGTTTTTCGACTGGGAGGAAACGTTCTTCGAACGTTTTGTAGATGTATTACCCCTCGGTGTCTTACAAGATGCCGCCTGCAAACTTCACGACCAGCGTGTCCACCAGCGCCCGCGTGACGTTCTGAACGAGGAAGTTGTTGGCGTGCCCGTTGTCCATGTCGAGGTCAAAGCGTAGCGCCAGCGAGGCAGGCACCAGCACCTCGTGTTCATGCAGCTTGGGCACCGAAACGTACAGGGCATCGCCGGGGACGGCTTCGGTGCAGTCAAAGGTGATTCGTTTGACGGCGTGCGGGACTTTCATGGTACGTAATATCTTTTCAGTGTGAGATGGGCGAAGGTTCTCTGGCACAGACATTTTATAACACAGCTGTATTTTTTTCTTATTAAAAAATTCAATTGAAATGTATATAATTGCAACGGCAGACAGTGGCGACTTTGAAAATTCTGCTTTTGACCCTGACGACGACTGGTGGTAGGACGATGATGAGAGCGGCGGCTATGAAACAACTCCTTTTCTTCCAGGCTCCACCGCTACGCCAGCCCCTAATGGTAAAGAAGAAATTCCAATGAAAACAATGCAGAACGAAAAAAGCGGACTGCCAAACCCTTCTTATGCAGAAACATCCTTCGGCGCGCCGACGCTGAGTGAAAAAGCCTGGGTTGCTGCAAAGGTGTTATTGCCAAACATGAGCTTAAGCGAGCTTGAGGTATCGTACAACTCGAAAGGCAGACTTCAAGTTAAAATGTTTGGAGCTGGCAAAAAACTGTATAACCTGATGACCACAGAAAAAAGCACAGGTAGAGAGCAGATCATAAAATATAAATATAAATATGAGAAAGTCCAACAAACGATATACGAAAAACGAAAAGAATTAAAAGAGCAGCAATATGAGCCTTTACAAAAATGAAAAAGGAAAAAAGAAATGGTTGAAATAAGAGAATCCATAAGGAAGATCCAACAAGAAATTGGAGATCTTGAAAATGCAGAGGGTTCAGAGAGGGAATTGAAAAACTGAAAGGAAAACTAAGAACTCAGGAAGCAAAACATATAAAGGCACGTAGCCGATATATGAAAAGTTTTCAATCAGAAAAAGAGAAAACCCTGTTGGAGGAGAGTATTCAGGTGGGCGAAATTTTAGAAGATGAAGATTTAGCAGAGCCTGAAGAAGAGGTAGACGAGAATGAAGCTCTCAAAGCAATAAAAAATCAAAAAGACGTTCTGAACCGGCGAATTACACTGGGGATGTATAAAGCATCAGACCCATCTGAAAAAAAATCCTCAACGAAAAAAAGAAGCCGAAGAGAAAGTTGCACAACTTAAAGAAACTTAGGCAAAAATAGTGGAAGAAGAAAGAGAATTTCAGAAAAAACTTGGTATGTACCAAGTTTCCCAGCAACAAGAAATGGAAACACTTGAAAAAGAAAGAGCAGATCTGGGGAGAGCGAATGAAGAAGACAGGAAGATTATTAGCAATAAGAATACCCTGGTTCACGACAGAACTGCGGTAGAAGAAAGAGTGGCGCAGCGTGAAAGAGAGATCGAATGGGCAGACACCCGGCTTGAAGCAATTGGGCAAGACACCCGCCTTGAAGCAACTGAGCAAGACAGACCTCGTTTAGAAAAAATAAAGAAGATCTTCAAAAAATATGGCGTGACAGTAACCGCAATATTCCTTGCCGCAGGAGTCACAATTGGGGCTGTCGTCGATTCAATAACAAAGGCTCAGAAAGCCACCGGCAAAGTGCTTGGAGACGGTCTTTTAAGACAATAGGCGCAAAAGGCATAGGCGCCAAAGTCGCTTCCCTGCTGCCCGGGCTGATTGGCTCGATTGCGAGCTTCCTTTTCAAAACGACCGGGCAAGCGATAAGCTATCTTGCCGAGCACACCTGGCTTCTGATTTTGGCGGCTGTTGTCTTTATTGTTGAAAAATATCTCAAAAGGCAGCGTTAACGTGGCGCCATGAACAGCAAAGCCGCGACTCCTACCATACCAACGATGACGGCGGTTTTGTTTATTTCGTGTTGTGGAGCAGCGGGCTCTGTTTTTGGTGTCGTGGGCTCTATTTTTTTGGCGAGTGCTCGGGGCTTGCTTTGAAGAAGCGGTTACCGCTTTGTGAACTGAGTTAGATGGCTGGCTATTGGGTGGGTTGATTTTTGATGGGCCGCCTGCCATGAGCTTGAGCGCAGCTTTTTTTGTCTCTGGGTTGACCTCGTTGTTGACCCTCAGTTTCATTCCAGCAACAGCCTGTTTCAGCTTCTTGTTGTAACCAACCGTGCTTTCCGTGTTGATGATCATTCTCGCGGGCATTAGCCACGCGCCAGGACAGACCGCCAGGTTGAGCCTCACCTTCGCTTCATCCACCGCCAGCTGGTACCTTTGCACGCTCTGTGCCAGGTCGAGCTGTCTAATCGCGTCTTCCATCAGCACCAGAAACTCGCTTTAGGCTTCTTTGGCCCGGCCGCCTTGGCCAAGAATACTGCTGCGCACATTCACCTGCGCACCCAAGATGCAGTACACGAACGCTTCGATTGACTGGTTTATGCTCGATGAATCTATGCCGAACTCGTCGCAGCTTCTTTTGTATGAAGCCACGTCATAATGATTGTCGGATCTGTTGAATGTTGGATCGCCTGGCAAAGCGCTGATGCTCTGAATACTACCAAGCTGGTACAAAATGCGCCTGACCGTGAAATACACGTGGAATTTATAAAACGCTCTTATTTGCGGCGGCAGTGCCAGGCCGCTGTCAAAGATTTCTCGAGAAATTCCGCAGCCTTGTGTCGCACAACACACGGCAAAGTTGAGCTGTTGGGACCAATACTTCATGTCGGGCCCGATTAGCCAATTCTTGGATTCGGCCGCCGTGCTGTGCATGAGCGTGGTTTGTTGAAAGATTTCTCTGAATTTCATCACGAAGAAGGCGTCTGGGGTCACGTAGATGTTTATGGGTTGGTGGAAGATTTTTCTCAGGCTCGGCGCCGCTTACGTGAAATCTGCGGCTGGGATTGGTAACGCTCTTTAGGTTTTCATGGGCGACAATTGATATGAGAAGCCTGACATGCCTGCCAAACCAAGAGCGGCTTTCATTTTCTGGCTCCACTAGCTACCGCCTGTCTGAACCAAACACGCTTTGAAGGGAGCCTTTTCCTGCCTTAAAGAACATTTCTGCTGACACATTCCGCTTTTTATCAATATTGATCTGGGCAACGAGCTGGTTTTTATGAGCGTTCGGGAACAGTTCCGTTAATGCGGCCCACGCGCTTGTCTGGGCCACGACTTCTCTGACTTTCGTATCGGGCCTTTGCGCCCATTTTTCAAAGTCCTTGATCGGTGAACGCGTCGCTATCCATTTTGAATATATTATATTTGTACAATGTAATGGTGGTGCTTACGATTGTCGCGAAAAATAACGGAGAAACTGTGTACTTTGAGGAGCCGATCCCTAGGGTACATTTCATCAGACTCCTGTCTTGCAGTTTGTACAATAGCTGGCACAATCTGAAAAATGAAGGTTCACTGAGTTGGGGGCCAAAGATGCTTCAGCTACGAATGTTTCTAAAATTCTTCCAGTGCATTACACTTTAGAGAGCTTGGGAAAAGAAATAGGCGGCCTGTTCGCAAAATATGATCACAAACTGGAAACAGAAACAAATTAATCAACCTGTTGGCCAGCTTGTAATCAAACATTTTGGGTTAAAACCAATTACCCTTGACCGTGATTCAGCTTATATGTTTGGTATTGGGCGGAATTTAAAATCTATAACATTCGTAAAACGGCTTACATCTCCAACGACATATTTTATTCAATGCGATCTGATCGACAAAACCAAAAACGTTTTGAACGGAAAGAGATCAGATGTTTTGGCTAGATTTGACATAAAAGGTTTGCCTTATGCAAAAGTAAGCTACGATCCTACCCCGCAACAGCTGTTGCGTGACTGGTCGACGTACTTCTACGTAAGAAGCATAACTGTCAGCGTCAAAGATGAACATGGCGAGCTCTTTGATTTCAAAGGCATGCCTCTGGAATTTGAATTAGAAATTAATTAACGCTTTTTATACCATGTCATCTGCGAACGTTCTGCCTTCCGCTCCTCCTGAGGAACCTCTCTATCCCGTACTGACGGTACCAGCTGAAAATTTCCGTTTGCAAAAGATCGGCAAGATGGCCAAAGTTTTGGACCAAGAGGTCGGCCACTATCGCCTCGTTGCGAAAAAATACAAACGGGCAAAAAATTTTCGTTAATTGGAGTGCTGCGGGCTCCAGTTTTTTCTCAGCGGCGTTTTCAAGCGCGAGCTTTGGTTCGGCCCTGTCTGTGGTTGACCTGCCGGCCACAATTCCATTACGCGGCGTTGGCGCCTGTTTCGCTCTCGTTTCTTCGGGGCTGATAATCGTCAGCAGAAAAATTGAGGCGAAAATTAAAAAGCATCAGGAGATTACCACGCTCGCCGCCGCCAAACGTGACACAGTCAACAGATTGTTATCCAAGCTTTGGATAACAACGCCGTGTCTGCCCACGAGTTTGACATCATTCTTTCCGAGTTTCAGCAGTACAACTTCCTGAAGGAACAAGTCCGAGCCAAGCTGCTTCGTCAACCGTCGAGCAGAAAGTTTGTTGATGTTGAAAAACTGGAGCAAGATATCCGCGGCAAAGTTGAAGCCGAATCGGTAAAAAAAATAACCGACCCCGCCGCTTCGAATTGACATTTGAAAACACAAAGTGTCATTTGCATATTATAAAAACATGATTGTCAGTTTCCACTTGATTGCGTTTCTTGTGAATGAATATTTCACGCCTGAGTGGCAGAGACAGGTACGTGATATTACACGCGAAGTTGTTGACACGCTTCCGTTTGTTTAAGGCCTTCAGACTACGGCTTCCGGTTGCACATTCCTCTTGGCTTAAGTCGGAGCCATCAGGAATTTTCAAAGCCATTAGGAATGTTGAAGCCAAGAGGAATTTACAGGCGGATTTCTCTTTTTTGCCCACAGTTTGTTAGAATAGGGCATTTCTTCTCGGCCAGGTCAATAAAAATAACACTTTTCACCCTTTTTCGATAAAAAATCGGGTGCAACAGCGGTAAAACAAAGAGCTTCCGCTAGAGCGAAAAAAAAAATAAACAGCTGATTGCCCTAGGGCAAAATATTACACGTTCAGACATGTTTACATTTCTTTTGACAAGAGAATATTGGCGACCTCTTATGGGTTCATCCGTTTCATCTCGTCAACAAAAGCATCTGGTAACAAGAAGATCTGTTAGATCTTATAACCGCGCTTTTAAAATTTAACTGTTTGCTTAGCACTACCGTCGGAACGCAGTGCACATTTCCGGTCATCATTTTTCGGCTCTTTTCGTCATATCCCCCTCTCGGGAGGGTTTTGTAAAGTTAGCGAATTAGTTGCAAGCCACCGTAATGGTGATTGCTGTCGGCGAAATGTTTATTTGCCAAAAAATTGCGGCCAAATCTTTCGGAGATGGAAGTCAGGACATTTGTAAGGATACAGAAAGTAATTTGGGACCAGTTG
>Ga0126338_10001085_pt1 | contig 16906 bp, 19 predicted proteins | sample OrbCmetagenome_2_FD_92529 | JGI IMG/M metagenome (GOLD analysis project Ga0126338, IMG submission 92529) | Coral microbial communities from Petempiche,Puerto Morelos, Mexico - Orbicella C C metagenome | ecosystem: Host-associated > Invertebrates > Cnidaria > Coral | place: Petempiche,Puerto... | reverse complement strand
CTTCTCCTTAGCGGCTTGTTTATTTCTTGCCTTAATTGTGTCTGTAAGAGAGACCAAAAAGTTCCCAAGTTAGTGGCTTTAATACTCCGCAAATTGTAAATTTGTAACAAAAGAAACCAGGAATATGCTCAAATATTGCTGTAGACACCGTGGCACCTAATGAAAGCACAAATTAATTTAATCAGTCCCTGAGGAGACTCGTTCATATCCGCCAAGTAGCACTGTTTATCTTCAACACTTTTCGTTGAAATTCTTCTCAGCCATCAATATCGTTGTGTGTTAATTTTGAATTGTTTTATTGTTAACAGCAAAGGTGGCAACAGAAAAAGAAAGTGGTATTTTGTGACTATCTGACAATTAAATTAGTTCTTGTTCATAGGTAAAAATTTGCATTTTTAGTAAAACAACATCGTTTCTGTTCCGTTTCTTCATTACTACATCAGGTATTTAACTTTCTTTCATTTATCTCCAAAAAATAAGGACATCTTCCGCATGTTTTGGAGAAAACAAGGGTTTCATATTACATGCCTTTGTGAGGAAAACAAAAGTATCAAGTTACAAAGTTGGCATGAAGAGCTAAATTGTCACATTTGCTGGTTCAGCATATTATTGAATTTAAAATGAACGAAAATCAACGTAAAACACCAGTAGTAATTAATTTGTGCGTAATTTTTGCACCTTGAATGAAAATACAACCTTGAAACATACACACTACAAAGGGGAAAAGCCGTAGCAGACTACCAAGGTAGACACAAACCGGAAGTGAACTGAGCAGGGGTGAGTACTTATGGGACTACTGTACCAGAGCTATCAATTGTGCTCTGCACTATCTGAGATTGTCTCACTAGTTCTTGGGCAAGAACTGCTCTTGGACTTTGCTGCCTGGCTCGATCTGACTTCGAACGCCGATAACACGATTACGGTATATCAGCTGCCTTCGAAGTTTCGAACACATTTTGATTCTTTAAAACATGCTGATGACTTACGGGTTTATGAAGGCTTTATGATGCCTCTCAACCACCGGGCAGGCATAGAAGGTACTTTAAAACAATGCTAAAGATATTAGTTGACAGAGCTCTAATGCGGCACATCTCTTTTTTTTTGATGGTATTTTGTTTGATGCTCGATCGATTCATGTATTGTTGTCACATCACAATAACCGATGTAAACAATCTGTTCCAAGATTTCCACCCTATATGTTGTGGGATTTGATTTTGACTTCATACAGTATAAATAGTCTGCCTGTTTGCTGTTCAACAAATAAACTCCTAAAGACATGGCTAGGAAAAGCCAAGTTTTTTGCATACGTTTTTAATCAAAAACAAAGCGAAAACCAGTGACAAAAATACAGGACCACGTTTTTCTATTACATTGGAGACCAAATGCAAAAATTCAGCTAATTTGGAGCAAAAAAGAAAACAACCAAAATTGTCACTTATCCCCTTTTATGACTAGCTTCTTCAAATAATGATACTCTTTTTATTATTATTATTATTATTATTATTATTATTATTATTATTATTATCATTATTATTGCAATATCTTACATTACATTACATACAAAAATTACCTACTACTTACAATGTCAACATAACTTACAATTTAACGATACTAACAAAACTTACAATACTAACATTATTTACAATTTTTAATATCTTACATTACAATTTGTTAATATCTTTCATGTAATGTAATAATGATCCTCTTATATGAATGTAAATCTGGACAATTTTTTTCATAATTTCTCATCTGTAGCATAGATAAAGTTAACTTAACTCACATTCCTACACTTTGTACTTTCACTGACGACAGGAAAGTTATGTAACCAAGTTTAGAAAACCAAACAGGTCATAAATGTTGTAAGAGAAAATAAAGAGTCTGGAGTTTCAACTGGTTGGAATTTATAGTTAAATAAATTAAATTAATTTACTGAAAAAAAAATATTTTGAATCTGTGTACAAGAAGACAAATAATAACTCTTAAGAAAGAGGAAGTACCACTGTTGGTAGGTGTGCCGATTTCTCCAAAGCTCCATACATTTTTCAGCGTATTGAATGCTGCTTGTGCCTTGCCAATCCTAGTTTTCATATCAGTGTCTGTTCCTCCCTGTTTGTCCACTACACTGCCCAAATGGGTGAAAGACTCAACTTCCTCCAGTTCCTCCTGGTGCGCCTGCATGATTCTCAGGATCTTTGTCTTCTGTTTATTGAGTTTCAGTCCCTCTGGCACTGAGGCATGATGCAGGTCAGATGTTTTTTCCTGCATCTGCTGATAGTTGTGTGACAGGAGCGCTAGATTGTCTGCAAAGTCCAGGTCATCCAACCGGTACCACAAGGTCCACTGGGTCTCATTTATTTTTTGATTTGTGACAGAGATCATGATCCAGGCTATAGCCAAGAGTAACAGGAAGGGTGACAGCAGGCATCCTTGCCTCACCCCAGTCCTTACCTCAAACTTCTCTTGCAACTGCCCTTCATGAACCACTTTCAGCAAGACACGTTCTGAATCAGGTTTACGAACTTCATGGGTACCCCATAATGTCGAAGCAGATCTTCCCAGATTTTCTCGAACAATCCATAAAGCACCTCAGCTAGAATCTCTGGGTCTACTTTGAGAACCTTTGCTTGAATCTCATGTATGCCTGCTGCCTTGCTATTCTTCAGCTGTTTGATGGCCTTCCTGATTTCTGCCTTGGTGGGCTTGCCACAATCAATTGGTAGGTCTTCATCTGCTACAAAGATGTCTGGTGTATTTGCTGGAGTTAGTCTGTTAAGAAGCTCTTCAAAGTGTTCTGCCCAGCTACTTAGATGCTTATCTGCACACATCAAGACACTTCCATTCTTATCTTTGACTGGATGTTCTGTTTATCCAAACTTTTCTGTAAGCTTCTTTGTTATGTCATAAAGCTGTTTCATGTCCCTCTTGCTGCTGCCTCCTCTGCTTCCTGGGCCATTCCTCTTATTTGTTCTGATGTTTCTCTTTACTTCAGCCTTTACTTCAGCGTTTGCTTCAGTATATTGTTCCTGTGCTTCCTTCTTTGCTGCCCTTTCTCGGTGGTGACAGTTGCCTTAACTTTCCTCTTTCCTCTCCTGTATCTTCCGCTATGTCTCTACGGAAATCCATTCCTTTTGACCAGGCATTCTTTGACCAACCACTTCTTTGCAAGCATAGTTAACTGCTCCCTTTATATCCTTCCAATGAGAATTGATGTCCACTCCCTCATTGTCATTGTGCAACTCCTGTAAGAATTTGTATCTGTTGGACAGTGCCACTCTGAATTTGTCTGCTGTACTCACATTCCTGAAGAAATCCACATTATGTCATGCTCTTCTTCTTTCGTGGCTTGTTGCATTCCTTCTCGACTGAAGCCCTGACTGCCTCCACTTGGTCTCGCAAAGTCCTAGCACCACAAAGTTGTAATCTGGGTTGTCTTCCCTGACCTAAACATTGTTTTGATGTTCCATGTTCCAATGTTTAAGGTTTTCCTGGTCGACAGAAGGGTAGTGAGGATTGCAGCTTTCTTTTGGCTCTCCCTGCAACCTGTCAATCACCTTCATGAGGAAAGCCCTTTTTCTCCAAGGACTTGTGGAGTTTGTTGACTAATCAGTGGTGTTTCTGTAGTGACATAGTTTTTATGAGGTAGGGTTGCTAACCCCACGCCCAACCTTCCTCCTTTCTCAGTCGGGCTTAGGACCATCCATGGTGGAGTTGACATGCAGGATAATTCATGCAAATAATAACTTAACATAATTTTATCTTTTCCTTTGGAGAGTAAAAATCACTAACCAATTCCCATTGCTAGTTGACATCTAGAAACCAGAGTGTCTTTATTTCATGATTAGATGGCCGCCTTGTGCCTTGAAAGCAATAATATTGCATTATAAAGATGTCTGAAGCTGGTTTAACCTAAATACAAAAGAAATTTTTTTCCCCAAGCAAAGCCAGATGTGCGACAAAGAGTGATGGCTGTCTCACCAGTCGTCTTCAGAACAAAGCTAATGTTCTGAACACTGGTGTGATCTACCAAAATATACTAGATATATTAAAAAAATAATGTTTCTCTGTATGAATAAGTATTTTAAATATGACTAGTACTATTAAGATATTCAAATACTAATATTTTTTTCAGGGTAAATCATGTTCAGGATCAGATCCTTGTGCAGAATTATCATGTTCTTTGCAAATGGAAATTTCCCTTATACCTTTTGAAAGTTTTCAGTGTATGGTAGGTTGCTCTTTTTAAAGTTATGTGTTCAGATACATGTAGTTAATAATCTTCTGATGTTACATATGCCTTATGCATGATTGCAAAGCTGTTCTCTCTTCTCAGGTAAGTGATTACTAGTCAATCTTCTTACAGTGGAAACCAGTTAATCTAGGTACCAAAGGGACTTGTTTCAAGTGTCAAAGGGACATGTTTAAGTGTCTGTATTATCTGGGTGACTGTGACAAGTCAAGTCAAGTCAAGTCATCTTTGTTTTGCCCCATCAGCCCCATCAGCCATTTTCTGGTATCAAAAGGGGCCCTGTGTAAAATTACATGATAAAAAATTCAGAATTTAAAAAGTACCACAACGTTATGTACAAGGAGTTAAGTATTATATTAGCAGAAAACTAATGGCTAAAATGAAAACTAAGAGAGTTCTTAAAAATGTAAAGTGATGTGGCTTCTTTTACTGATGCAGGTATATCATTAAAATGAACCACACCTGAAAATCTAAAATTAATGTGTTTTTCCCTAGCATTAACTTAGTGTTCGGTAGGTGAATGTCATTCCTTTGTCTTGTCTTGTAAGTGTGAATAGTGCAATTTCTAATAAAATAATGTGATAAATATGGAGGAACTAAGTCATTTAGACATTTAAAATCTAAGATGCATTTGTGGGCTTTCCTTTGTGTTTCCAAATCAACCCACCCTAACATTTTGAAAGCTTCTTCGGTCATTGCCCTCCTTTGTATTATGTGTGTTGCCGTATTTTGTAGACGTTGCAAGCTTTTACTGCATCCAATTGACAGCCCACCCCATACTGTATCAGTGTAATCAAACATCGGCTGTGTTAAACATTTATACACTCATTTAGCAGCTTTTAGGGTGAGGAAAGGTCATATGCAGGCTGAGATGCTTGCTCACTTTGTTACAAATCAATTCTACATGCTTGTTCCCTGAGAGATTCTCATCTAATGTAACCCCTAAGTAACCAATTCTTGATACTCTTTCAATTTCTTTCCCATGGAGTTGTACTCCATGGTCTGGACAATGTTCAGTTTTTGCCTTGTAGCAAACAGCATCCGTTTAGGCTTATTTTGATTGAGTATGAGCCTGTTGCTTGCTAACCATTTTTCGATTTTGTTTAGATCATTTTGTCGAACCTGCTTGATGATATCTGTGCTGGAATCAGAATAGTAGATAGACGTATTGTCTGAGCGTACATGCCAATTGATGACTTTAGCAGACTTTGAGGGAGCTTGTTGATGTATACCACAAACAAAATTGGGCCCAATGTAGATCCTTAGGGGGACTCCATAGCTGATAGTTAAACTGGATGACACTTCTTGGTTGTATATGACTTTCTATGTTTGAGTAGTAAGATAATCTTCAAACCATTTCAGACTTTTCTCTCTAATTCCATAATGTTCTAGTGTATACAGCAGACAGTGGTGGTCCACTAGGTCAAATTCTTTTTTTAGATCTATAAAAGTGGATCCAGTTATCCTCTGTTTATCCATTTGTTCTAAGATGTGGTCAACAAAGTGTACAGTAGCAGTTTCAGTGGAGTGTTTCCTGTAGAATCCTGATTGATGTACTGACAAGAAACTGTTTTTTGTAAGAAAAGCCACAAGCTGCGATTGAATTGCATGTTCCATTATTTTAGAAATTAAGGAAAGAACTGAGATTAGGCGATGGTTATTTGGGTCGCTCTTATCTCCAGATTTGTAAATTGGAGTTACCTTAGCACTTTTCCTTTCAAATGGTATTTATACAGGTAGAAATTGATGAATTTATAAAGTATCGTTGCGGCATCCCATAACAGAGCAGGAATTCCATGGAGACTAGTGGCTTTAGTTGACTTCATTTTGAGCAATTCTTTTTGTGCAAAACTGGAGGACACCTCTTCGAGGACAAAGTCATGTTTAACTCTAGGTGTTAAAATCTTTGGTAGAGAACAACGTCTAAAATGGCTGCACAAGGTATGAGCAATGGAGGTAAAGAAGCAGTTGAAACTTGAGGCTGTTAGACCATTACTGCTTGAGGCACTGATTTAATTTTTTTCAGAACAATTTTATATAATGTTTGCAGATCACTTTTTCATGTGCCAGCTGATTAGGATAGTAATCACTTTTCTCTTTACGCATTCTTGTGTTGATAGTATTGTGTAACAGCTTATAATTACTCCAATGTAGTTCTTTGTTTGTAATTAAAGTCTTTTGGTGGTGATAATTGCATTCTTGCATGAGCTTTTTTAGATCACTTGTTAACCATGGCACTGAATATCCATGTACTCAACGCATAACAATAGGTGCGTGTTTGTCAGCACTAGGAATAGGTCTTTGAGTTCGATGATTTCCCAGGGATGTGTTCTAGTTCTTCACAGAACAATGCAGGATTGTAATGTTTATAATTTCTCGTTTTAATAATTTTTGGTGGAGGGCACTTTATCCTGTGAAGCCTTCTTATCCTGAAAATGGCACTATGGTCAGAAAAACCAACTGGTATAACTCCAGCAAAATAGAGCTCTGGCCTTGAGGCCTTGTGTTCTGCAGGCTATAAGTTTAAATGCTGTGGACTCCCTTTATTGATACAAAAACTAAAGCACAGTTTAAAGCAACTAGGACAATTCATATATGTGACATCTTAACTGTAACTCCCTGTAGCATGCAAACTAAAAACAAGAAGTAGCATTCACAGCAGGATTCAATTCAACTTGGACTGATAAGGCAGAAAAAGTAAAATAATGAGCGCAGGCACAAAGCCAGCAAGTACAGGTAATGTACATCCAGTAACCAATGACTCTTTGTCACATAAGAACTGGACCTGCCTCAAAGCCCACTGAGGATCCCATATATAGGCTGCGAAGACAATGGAAAACGTTCTTTGACTGTGAGATAAACCCTAACACTTACTAACAAGTGCTGTAAGTTAGACTAGGCACCAGAAAACCAGTGGCTATTGAAGATGGCTCCATAGTATAAAGAGCCTGCGGGTCTTGCAAGACTTGAAAATCTAATTTGGGGGCCCATATCAGCATAAGGACAAAGCTAGATCCATCCCACATTTTGTGAAGCTCCTGCCACAATGGACAAACTTCTTTGACTGTGAGATAAACCCTAATACATACTAGCAAGTGCTGTAAGTTAGACTAGGCACCAGAAAACCAGTGGCTATTGAAGATGGCTCCATAGTATAAAGAGCCTGCGGGTCTTGCAAGTCTTGAAAATCTAATTTGGGGACCCATATCAGCATAAGGACAAAACTACGTCCATCCCACATTTCAGAAAGCTCCTGCCACCAGATTAAATCCAACCAAAAAACTGGATTCAGCCTAACAGGGTGATCAATGCGGTGAAAGGGACACAGTAAATTTATCATATTGTAGCAAAGATATGACCAATCATCACCTTGCATGTATGATGAAGGTGCTGAGTATGCTGTGGACCATGCCATTGACCAGCATGCTGAGTCCACGGATCACAGCATCCACCCAAGAGATGCTCAGATCCTTGAATGCGCTGTTACAAAATTCCACAAGAGGCTTTTCTTGGAGTCATGGTATTCCACTTTGGACAACATCACCACCACCAACGGAACTAGAACAGATCCACTTGGCTCAACAACTGCAATCCTGCTATTTACACTTTCTGCAGAGGTATCATCAAACCCTTCCAGTAGGTCAATACCAGTGCCCTCTCTAAATGAGGAGAGAGAATAGGAGTAAGCCAATGGAGAAAAGAAAGGGACTTTTGAGATAGAGTGGCTTTCATTACAAATGCGTAAACCACAAGACTGAATTTAATACAGTATCAGAAACTTCTGACGGAATAGAATGCAGTGACAACACTTACCGGTAATAACAACGCAACGAGTACACAACGAGTACAAAGTTCCCACATGGCGGTCTCTCATGCAGTTGAGCATGTTTTTCTGTTTTCTCCACGCATACGCCGAACGTGCACCGCAGGTTAATAGTATTGTGGTGAGGCTAGGTTGCTAGTCACCAGATTCCACATACTGAGGGTGGGGGCGTGAAGCAATTTGTTTGCTTCTTCTGAGTGTTTCGCCCTGTGGAATCTGCAGTTTAGTTCCTGTAAAGTGTTCCTCAGGATCCGTCAGTGTAACCTCCAAGGGATACAAGAGATGTATTGAACAGTTGGTGAATCCAGAGTGTGTTTTTATCTCTGCAGCTCTAACTAAGCCATCACTACCACAGAGAACTTTCTTCACAATGGCTAACTTCCAGGAGCTTCGAGGAACATTTTCAGCACACATAAGTACAACATCCCCAACTTTAATCTCCTCCCGGGATCCTCGCTTCTTAGACTGACACACATGATGCTCCCGCAGCGAAGCAAGGTACTCACTATTGAACTGTTGGACAAAGTGCTGAAACAGCAACAAGCATCATTTCAAGGCATTAATGAGTTGATCATGTTCATTGAAGTCTTCATCCTCCAACTCATCAGGATCAACATCAGGGTGTGACAAAGCAGCAACATTGAAACCATACATCAACTTTAACGGTCAAGGGTTCTGGATCATTCACATCATGGTAAACGAATGTGATTGGACGATCATTCACGACTGCCTGAACCTCTTTGATGAGAGTGTAACTTGCGCAGACTGATGAGAGCGTGACGAAGAACTTTCTTGATTGACATCTTAACTACTCCAATCAGTCGCCTCCCCAGTGCGGTGACTTGGCAGGAATGTGCCTCATCTGAACTCTCTTCTGGGCAAGGTGATGCTGCACTGTTTGGTCTTCTATGACTTGAAACAACTTCTGAATTTCTTCATCCCCTTTCTGAAATGTTTTGGCATTAGCACACAGGATCAGTGAAGGAGTTCCATCGACAGCACAGTGATGCCTGAATGCAAGAAGGAAATGATCGCTCGTCATGTCATCAACAATCTCCAAATTGATATCGCGGGTGGTGCTATAAGTGAACAGGCAGATGTAACATTTCTCTGTCTTGTTACCATTCTTGACCATCAGATGACTGGTAAAATCAATCCCCACAGTAGAGAATGGCTTCACCCTAAAGTGGTGAAAGTCAGGCAAAGGGGGTGAAGGGGGTAGCTGGTATGCTCTGCCTATCTGGTATTGGCAATTGACACATCGCTTGAGCTCCCTTGCAATTTCACTTCGTGCTGATGGCAACCTAAATCTCTTACACAGTCCTACAACAGTGTCTCTTACTCCAGCGTGAAGCTGTCTCTCATGGACTGAATAAACAAGCAGAGTTGTAAACTGAGACTTTTTAGCGATGAAAATTGGTTCTCTTGCATCTTGTGCATGCTCGAGTCTGCAACTAAAAGGCCATCTGGGTTGAGCTTCAGATTAAGTTGACAAACCAGCTGAGGTCTGGGTGGGACATGCTGACGGGTGGTCGTGTCTGTTCTTAAAGAAGAAACTCTCATTCTTGCCTGAAATGCTGAATCTTGTGAGCACGAAGAATTATGACTTCTGCTTGGGATATTTCCGCAGCTGTGGAAACTGGAATTGCCAAATCAATGACTGACGTAAAGTGGTGTGACCCACGTGACCTACCAGAGGCATGCTTCAGGTTGGAAATGAATCTCAAGATATAGGAAGTTATGCAAAGGACGCCTTCGTAGGACTGGAAGCAAGAGATGTTAATCAAGTCTTGGAGACTGCCCGCGTGAGACTGTGCACCCTGAACATGATTGTCCACAGCTGTGGCTGAGACAACACTGTCTTCTGCAAGGCTCTTGGGACTCCACCTTGGCCAGAGTGAATGGTCTGTCAAACATGGAGGACCTCTTCCCCACATTGCTGATTGAAGGAGCTCATCTGCACTGCATCCACGGGAGAGTATATCTGCAGGATTGTTTGCTGAGCTGACATGGGACCAGCTGGATAGGTCAGTAAACCTCAAGATCTCTGTCGTCTGATTGTGAATGAAGACGGGGGGTTGCTTGGTACTGAACAGCCAATGGAGACAAATGGTGGAGTCAGTCCAGTAGTACAATTAGATGGATGGGAAATCCTTGTTGAACATTTCTCTCTTTCTCCAAGGGGAGAACCCATTACCATGGCGATTAATTCCCACTGGGGAACTGTTCCTGCATGTTTAGATAAGGAAAGTTTGACCTTGGAGCCAATGAATCTGACCTTCTCATTCTGAACAAAGAAGACACAGCAACAGGCTGCAGTGGTGGGCATGCATCACAAAATACATGCATTTCTACTGGTAAAGTTTTGTCAAAGTCCAAAAAAACAGGTGACAAATGCTGAAGCTGTTTCAATTTCTGTGGCGATTTGGTTGTACTGTTGCTGGAGTTCATCAGGGAGAACTTCATTCAGTCAAATCTCTTATCCCATGGAGATGAAATGAATTTCTTGGCTGGAACGAGGACAGGAGAGATGAGGCCAATAGGATCAAATGTTGATGAAGCTGAACTGAGGACTTGTCGTTTGGTAAACTTTGTGTCAGGAGGAATTACAATGGCTTTCCGCAGAAACTGTAGCATGTCTGCCTTAGGGTTCCATGTCATGTCTAACAGGCCAGCATGATTTCTCTCAGAACCAGTTCTCATCCTGTCAATAACAGTTGTCAGCGCTGGTGAATTTGTGAACCACTGGCACAGATTCATGTCAGCATCCTTCATAACCTGCCTTGAGATATTGTAGTACTGAATGGCAGTGTTCTCATCATCTGTTCCAGTAAGTACATTTTCACACTAAATCTTCTCTCCGAGGTCTTGAGCAACAAATTGAACAACTGGATCTTGATCTTTCTCGTACTGAGAAAGATGATGAAGAACTGTGGAATTTAGGATGAATGGAGAACTTGGTCCTCCAAAGAAGACAGACGTGTAGCAGTATACTTTGATTGGTTAGTCTGGGTCGCCATCTACAAACCACAGAAAGCAGACATAGTTACCATCCTCTTCATTAATCTTGATTCTCATGAAGGCTTTCTCATTGTCAGCAACAAATGCATACTTGTTAGCTCTGAAGTGATGGATGATAGTGTTCAGTGACTTGAGGAGGCAGGGACTGGTGTGTAAGCAATCATTCAGAGAGACATGGCCTGCATTGGCTGCAAATACAACTTGAATGGTTGTCGTTTTGGCTCTCTGAACGTAAAACGAAGAAGTAGCTGAGATAATGAGCATCATTCTTACTCAAGGGATCTTCACTGGCAGGAACAGCTTCCACATAACCTTTTTCAATTTGATCAGCAATGATGCTTGCATAAGGCTTCCAGAGATCCAGTTTGAGAAGCCTCTTCTTTACTTGTTGCAGACGGCTGTGAACAAGGTTGAAGTTCGAAGGTGGAGGAGGATGATTGTCCAGCCATGACAATGGAACAAAGTAGGTTCCATCACGGTGTGTGATTTGGGATTGGAAGTGCTCTAGGAAATCATCCTCTTGACTGGTATCCCTAGGGTCCTCTATTCCTAGTGTTTCAATTTGTAGGAAATCTGCAACTTTGCTGTGTACCTCAAGATCCTTTGCATGAGTGTAGCTATACCATTCCCTGTCTTCAAATGGGAAGCTGTCAAGGGAGTGACCTGCTGCAAAAGACTGTGAAGCTGTTTGGTAATCATTGGTACTGTCAGTGGCAGGAAAGAGTCTTCCAGAGATAAGATATCCCAGACTGGACGCTTAGCAGTTGGGTAGCCATAGATTACATCAGCTTTCAGGAACTGCCACGCTGCATCCAGACCAATGAGAATTTGAACAGGAAATCGAGTCTGACTGAAGTCATCTGCAAGCTGAAGACTAGGTAAGGTGAGGAGATTTGAGGATATCAGCCCAGCTGTTATGGTCAAGTGGAGTGACGATAACATCTTTGATGAGAGTATTTATACTGACTGCTCCCTCATCTGTCATGATGTTGACTGATCCTACTGGGTACGTTTTATTGGATGTAGCCCCGCCAAATGTGTTAATACGCACAGTCTTACTGCAGTGAGGTTTAATGCAGAGTTCCTTAGCTAACTGTGTGGTGATGTATGAAAGAGAGGGCCCTTCATCAATAAATATGTTGCCTTTTTTGTGATTTCACCATTGTTGACTGAAGTGACAGCAATTTTCAGAATAATTGGGTTGGGCTGACTGTGTCACAAAGTCATGGTGTTGTACTCTGAATGGCATGAGTATAAAGTCTCATTTGGATTGACCCCATTCTCAGAGTTGTGGCTGGCAAAGCTTGATGGGAGGGTGGGTGTGGTGGTTGGAACACCAAGCTGTGTGTTTTCTGAAGCAGGTGTAGCCTGCATACTGACCGATGCAGGACGGGAAGTCAGTGATGATTGAAGACCTGAAGCTCCATAAAGTGTAGTGTGATGGGGTTGCCGACAAACTGAACATCTGAGCTGCAATTGACACTGAGTAGTGGCATGACCCCCTCTGAGACAACTGAAGAGATTGTATCCTGGATAGAACGTTCACATTGAAATGTGTTGTGGGTACTGGGAGGCCCACAGAAGTGACATGGAACTCTCTTTGGCCCTTTGTTTAAACTTCTTAGATTTGGACTGATCAGAAGGGCTTACTGCTGCAGGAAGTGCAGTGGCTGTACCAGGTGGAACTGTTTCACTCAAGACACCATTGATAGGAGGAACCTTGGGTCATGGAAGCTTTGGAGGAGGTGGAGGTTTTGATTTGCATGGTTGGTTGTTATGACTAATATAGGCAACTTGGTCCAGCCTTTTAACTTCATTGTGTATCATCTCAATTAGTTGATCAGTGGTGGGATTGGCACACGGATATTCTTTCAAAACATTGGTTAGCTTTTCTGGGAGCTTTTCAATCAATATTGGAACATAAAAGTCTCCATACCTGGTTGTGGGAAGATCCAGTGTGGCAAGAGACCTCATGTCACGCATAAGACTGTCATAGAAGGTACACAAAGCTGGAGCTGTTTCCTGTGGCTTTACCATTGTAACGAGAGCAACACAATGAGCATTTTTGATGGCAGTTTTGTCACCATAATTATCCTGTGATGTTTCAACCAGCAAATTGTAGTTATCTTCGGTGGCCATGATACCTTCCACTCTCATTTTCACTTGCTCTGATGACTGGCCCTTCAGAAAGTTGAACTTGGTGACGTTCAAGATATCCTTTACATTGTGCACTTCGGACTTGAAAACTTCCCAGAAGCTAAACCATTTCCTTTGGTCACCATCAAAGACTGGCAATGACATTTTCAGCAACTTGAGTGCAGAATGTTTCAGCTGTTTGGAGGTGCCCGAATCGGCAAGTGGGCTAGATTTAGAGCTCTGCAGCTGCTGGTCGCGACGGAGGATTTTGTCGATTTGTCTCAACAAGACTGAATGTGTATCAGAAATACTGTCTGCATTGACGAAATCTTGATCTGCTGTGTCCTCCTCTCCAAGTATTACATGAATGGTTTGAATCTCTTTGTCCAGTTGCCTCATTTCCAGTCGTGCATTTAAAAGCTTTTGTTGACTAACTTTCAAATGTTCGATGTCATCTTCCACAATCTCGGCTTGGTCAGCTTTGTCGAAGATTGAAGCGAGTTTATTGCTTTCATTAGTAACCATCCGACGCACGTTACCTCTCCTTTGGATGGCGATTTTCAGAGAATCCTTAAGTTGGTCAGGTTTGCTTAGATCCGTCATAATGAACTGTAAATTCAACTCACTTGAGAATTTCTGAAGATACGGCTCTACCAGTCCACGTGCTATCAGTTCACTGTCACTCATGTTCAATGAAGAAACGATAGATTCCCAGGTCTTGCACTATTTTGTATAAGCCACAAGACTGAATTTAATACAGAATCAGAAACTTCTGACAGAATAGAACACAGTGACAACACTTAATGACAATGCAATGAGTACACAACAAGTACAAAGTTCCAACATGGCAGTCTCTTGTGCTGCTGAGCATGTTTTTCTGTTTTCTCTACGCATGCACCGAACGCACACTGCAGGTTAACAGTATCTCAGTGGGGCTAGGTTACTAGTCACCAGATTCCACAACAAATGCTGCAGTCTTGATGGTATTAGCATATACCAGTGACACTGTCCATCAATCTGGGAGATGCAATATGGAACATGCAAACTGGAGTGTCGGCTGGACAAGTAGAGCTGGTCATGTGAAGAAGAGTACACTAGCTGCTGCTGAGTTGAGGGGACTATGGGAGACTACAAATGGAAGTTTATACAAAGCCAAATCCATTTTGGACTAGTTAGTGAGACCTAATGCTGCTGCATACCTCAGAAGGCCAGATCAAGCTTGTATTTTGAGAGGTCAAGCCTTGTTAGCGAGGCTTGGAACTCATCACCATCTGTTATATGGTGGAGGCACCTGCTGATGTCAAAACGTCCTGGTTTTCCACTTGATGGGCTTTGTATCCAAATGTTTTTTGTGATTTTTGTTCCATTACTGCCCTTAGATGAACAGGTCTAATATTAACCTGAAATTAATCTGAGACTACCATGAGATTAACAGGTTTACCAGCAGGTAAACTGTTGTTAGGTGAAGTACAGCAAGACAGGCAGAATGTGGTTGATGAGGGATAAAAATATCCTGCTTCAGTCATAATGAAGGTGCCACAAACAAACACCAATTATACCGCACAGAAACACCAAAACCTTTTGTGGAATTCTCTATGATACTCCTAGAGTAAATTACAAGGGGTAAAAATTTGATCATAGTAGCACTTAAATGGGATCCTTGAAGTATTTATGTACAACTTATCATAAATGTACATTCATGTCTCTTTTGCTTTCTCTTTTTATTGCAGAAAGCCTCTGTGAATGTGAAGGAAATGAATGTTTTGCTCTTAGAGGGTAAGTTTTAGGTGTCATATCCACTTAACAGTACATGTATTTCTTCACTAGCACACTAGTTATCAACCAACAGTCAAAATCTCTTCTACCCCTGTAACTACTTGTAGTTTCTGCTGATACCATATTTTCATGATTTTAGACAGCTTCCCCACCAAAACTTTGACCGAGATCTTGCTGAGAATTGCAGCACGTTTTTGGCCGGCGAGATCTCAATTCAATATCTTGGCAATCTTGCCGAGTTATCAAAATGTCAACACGCAGATGTAGACATCATAATTCATTGAGAGAAACAGCCTCTAGCAAACAAAAGAAACACTGAAATATGACTCCACAGAGTCAAAAACAACCAGATTTATTGATGGATAAAATGGTCACATACGGTTGAGAAAAGCTTATACAGTATCCGACACTTTCACCTTCACTTCACATTTAGGTACATTTTATGAAAGGAAAATTGTCATTATTGACATTAGAAATACATGAGAACTGACCTTTATCCTTGGGTCAAATCGTCCTTTACCACGAGTAAATAAGAATAATTAAGCTAGATCTGTCAGCTGTGAAGAATCGAAGGAAACTTGTTTGGCTTGGCTACAACTTTACCTCAGAGCGAATGCCACGAAAAGTTTTATCTTCATCAACTGCTCAAGTTTTGCACTTTGCTAAAAATTGTTCCGCGCATGACTGACTTCAGTCATTAGGGTTCTTCAACAAGTCTTGAAAAAACTCTCACAAGATGTCCGCAAATCCTCTTTTGATTACTCACATTTGTGATGAAAACATCAGAAATTATTTTGGCGTAATTCTTTTTCTTGGAAAAAAGCAGCTCTTTCCGTCATAGCTAAGTGCTTTATACTTTCAAGAGCATCTAACAAATTTCCCACAGCAAGAACTCTGAAGCAAACATCAGCTATGAGGAATGGTGTGTGCTTTATCCCACATGACTTAAGACATCCAATCACACTGCTTAGTTAACAGTGTTGGTGGGAAGTATTCTTGCGATCACTTGTCTGTCTGTCCCCTGTTGCACGAGGAAAAGAAGTGAAATTGTCTTACCTCTGTCTATAAAGCCAAATGTGAATTAAAATAGTCATTGAGTAACTCAAAAGTAAGCCTGCTCATAATGGCTAAAAGACAAACCAAAATTTCAAGACAATCAGCAAAACTCTTATCTTAAAAACCAGACATAACTAATTGATGATCAATGACATCAATTGGTAATCAATGAGTAATCGATGAGTAATCAGTTGATTAGTTATTGATTATTGGCAATGATCAATGAGTAATCGATGAGTAATCGAGGCCCAAAAATTTTGTGGCCTATTGATTACTCATCAACGACATCGATTACTCATTGATGTAATTGATTACTCATTGACTATTATACTGTGCACAAAAGACACTTGCTTTCTTGTACCTTTTTTTTCGTTTGTGATTCTTTTATCTGTGTTAGACGCATTTTTCCTTGTATCTGAAGTTCCTGTTGATGATGTCGAGACGCAAAGTGCTAATCACAAATACAGATGATTCTCAATTGTGCAATAATTCACTTTACCCAACTCTTTATTTAATAACAAAACAACTGAACAGTAACCAACCAGTCTGAAATTGAAACTAACAAGTACGCTGACAAGAATTGACTATGTGGTTATCAATTTTTTTTGTGGGTGTTTCTCAGCAAAGTAAAACTGCTTCGGCTTAGGGAAACATCCGATATAAGCACCAGCTTGAGTAGTGAATATTTGTACAAGTTCCGATTTTTTGGCCTTTGAGCTAAACGCGATTCCTTTATCTTTTAAGAGTTGTTTTAGAACCACTACTGTTTACATTTAAGTGGTTTTAATTTTGTTTTTCTTCGCCAAATACGTTTGCAGCCATGAGATGATATCGATGAGTAATGGATG
>Ga0126338_10001084_pt1 | contig 16906 bp, 10 predicted proteins | sample OrbCmetagenome_2_FD_92529 | JGI IMG/M metagenome (GOLD analysis project Ga0126338, IMG submission 92529) | Coral microbial communities from Petempiche,Puerto Morelos, Mexico - Orbicella C C metagenome | ecosystem: Host-associated > Invertebrates > Cnidaria > Coral | place: Petempiche,Puerto... | reverse complement strand
GTGTGACCATTCAAATGAAAGCTGTTGAGCAGTACTTTCATTTGTTATGCTGTACAAGGTGGTTCTAACTTTCAAGTCTGTGGATGAAAACCAAGGGTGTGACCATTCTAACGAAAGCTGTCAGTCGTTCTATACTTTCTTGCGAGACTGTTTGGAATGCAGTACAAAGTTGCTCGAAGTTTTGAATCCGTGGACAGAAACCTGTTGAAAAAATGACTTGTAAATCCTGGCGGCCCAAACCTAAAAGTAATTTCTTTTCGAAACAGTCAAATATAATAATTTTTAATATTCCGTTGACAAGAGGTAAAACAGTTGTTTATCACAGTACATAAGCCGATCGGACAGGTTCATTTGATAGCAGTTTTGGCTCGAGAGAAATTCTTTTAGAGACACTTAAAAACTACTATTTATGGCAAACATTGTAAGAATGCTAAAAATCTGAAACGTCGAAACTAGTTTCGTTAAAATTTTTCAAAAGCGAGTTAATAACTACTCAAAAGTACACGAAACAAGACACTGCATGAACACTTGTTGTGAAAATGTTTATGAATGGAACTACGAACTAAGAACGATTGCTTAAAAGATTTAAGCGAAGGATCAAATTTATGTCAAACGAGCCAAAACGTGACAGGCTTAAAACAAGCAAGGCAAAAAACGTGAGTGATTAAAGAGATGTTTTAAATTTTGGCGATGTCAGCCAAGATGTGAGTTCAAGCTGTCAATTGGTCATGTTTCTCACGCACGATTTATGAAAATATTCGGCATAATATGACCTTTTGTGGTCTTGCGAAATTCCAGACATATTCAGTTTGCCATGTTCTATTTAAAAAAGTTACTGAAAGAGATTTTAAATCATGCTGTACTTTGCTGAGATTGTCTCATTGTATTTTAGGCACAGGGTTTTCTCTGTTTCGATTCGTAAAAATGTCCTTGGAAAACACATCAATGAATGCAACTTCTATGAAACGTGCTTGGCAAAAAGCACTTTTGAACATAATTTTTTTGTGTGAAACAGCTTTCTTTTTCTTTCTTATGAAGCAAATTGAACTTTTCAAAGATAAATTTCACTTTCCAGTTATCAGTGAATAATGATCTTTTTACAAAAACACCTTCCAATATAAATATCGCAGTTTCAATTCCTTTTCGAAGCGTAATTTTTTTTTCGAGATCAAATTTCTCTTATTTTACTAGACTAAGTACCAGTCAATTTGGAAACGAGATCCAGCCACCTAAGAGAATTTTAATAGCTATAAATCTCGGTTTTTCCAAGCAAAACAAAACACTGAAACAACAAAAATATTTTGGCCCGAGGTCGCCAGACTGTAAGTGACATAAGCGGTTTTTATCATTCTTGACTTCTTACGAGACCATATGTTTTCATTTAACCATATCCAATAAAATTTCCTTTTTAACATGTAACGATTTTTTTGCAACTCGTGCTGAAAAGAAGTTGATGCAAGTTTCGCGATCGAATGCGCATGATACGTGGACACCCCAATATAGATTGCATCAGTTTGGGGCTTTTTTAACATAGTTTCACAAAGAAAAAAACGCTGCGTTATTTAAAAAAAAAACAACAACCAAAATTGACGATTGCCAGGCCGTTAAAAACAATGCTTGATAGAAAAGGTGTTGGATGTGTTTGAACGGATTTATTCTACGAAATGACTGATGTGACTTGCTTGTTGCCTGAAGCGTTGATTAGAAGCTCTGTAAATTGCTTGCGTACAGTTGACTCAGCTTACTTGTTGATAGAGTTGTACTGGTCGACTGTCAAGGTCTTACCACAATTTCGTAGTGCCAGTTTGAATAACGTTCTGGGGCGTCATTTCGCGCAATAGAAAGCGATGGGCATGCTTGCTAGAGACTTGCAGCAATTTGATTTTTTGTGAAGCAAGGCCGAGTGTAGCCAATCTTACCTGGTGACAGACCTAAAGTTAACAACATGGCCGGAGTTGATTCCTTGGCTTTTGTGACACACAAAGTACAAAATACGAGGCTTCTTCCTCGAGCTATGTAAGTAAATGCCAAGACAGATTATATCAGTTATCACGAAACATCCGAAACAATCTGTGCATTGTAAATAAACTATTACATGTATATCTCTACTGCTCAACTGCCTGAGAAATGAGATCAACAAGCTCGTCTTCACTTCTAAAACGTCCCCTCATCCCGTTACTTTCAGAAGGCTGTTTGGAATTTGGCCATGTACAAAATTACCTTCAAATTGAAGGAACCTGTAAATAAAAGTTTACTAAGATAGAAGAACACCAAAGAGATAATAATAAACCATAAAGGAACAAGGATGGTTACGGATGAAGAAGATTGACACGGATTACAAACAACGAGCTTGAAAAATTTAAGCTAAAATTTTTAAGATGCTCAAACCATGATGTAGCTCCGTTAATATATTGGCATCATTTGAAGATGACATTGCTAGGGGAGAAAGAGAATGAAATTGTAACTTGCTATAGATACTTTGAATGCTCAAATTAGGAAAAACTATAGACGTGTCTCAGCGTTCTTGTAGCTCGAGAAGCACTTGAACTCAAATATGCTAAAAGGTGAGGGAAACAGGTACAAGAATTTAAGCTTATAAGGAAACAAAAACAGCCTGGTATGTCTGGGATAGACCGAGACAAGCTTGAGAAAAGAAACCGCAACGCTGCACAGTGCTTATTCCGGTTTCAGTGCAGCTGCAACGATAAACGAAACTGAAAAACGGCCAAAACCGAGCAAAGCTCTAAGTCGCCTCACAATAAATTTCGTTTTCCTCAGTAGATTTTGCATTGATTTCGCAGTATTAGGCTCGTTTGATTTCATTGCCACAGAGTATCTGTTTGTTCATCGAGTTGATATCTTCCAGAATTAATGCAAAATTTTAGTGAATAATTTTACTATAAACGGCCTAGTTTGTTTTGAAGCAAAATATTTTACTTTGCCCTTGACCTTCGACTATTACAGCGCATTATATTATAGCAAATTTTCTTAACTCTCAGCTGGAAAAAAATATTGACAAATGAACAACATTGATTCGAATTGCGATTGCTCCAATAACAATACAGGAAGTTGAATTTGATAAGACAGCAGGATTGAAGTTGTTTTTGTAGAAAGCTGAAAAATCCGTGTTAAGGTTATGATTCCGTTTCTGGAAAACAAAACGTAAAGAAGTTGTTTTTAAAAACGGTGTTCTGTCTGTGTTGTTGCGTGGAGAGCAGAGTTCAAGTTGCACGTTTGGGTCATCAACGCTTTGTTGGGGAAATTTCTGTTTTGTTTTTGTTTTGTTGTTGTTGTTTTTTAAAAGACAGCCACTATAACTTTTCAGTGTTGTTCTGGACCCAGCAACGAAGCGGTGCTTTCTATGTAAGTCAGTTTTGAGGCTCTCAGCTGATATATCATGACAAAACTGTATCTCCAGAAATTAGCATGTATACCCCGAATGTTGTGTTGACAGCGCCGCAACACCGCTCCGTCTCAGATGTAAATATTTTTGCTTTTTCATGCAATACTCAAAACCAAATAGAAGATTGTGTTCCTATGTTTTGTAAGAAAATAGTACACTTTTGAGGTCTGGAAAAACTACTGAACACTTTCGTTCTGCTCTTGTTTCCACTAGTAGTTTTTCTATGCTTCAAGCGTGGATTGTTTTCGCAGAGACCACCTTCTATTTAGTAACTACACCAACGGCAAAAAAAGATAACATGTTCTTCTCGTTTAACTGACGTCAGAATATTTGTAATGTTCAGAACTGAGACATGTTTGCGTAAAGCGTGCTTTGTAATCTCTTGACGAAGGAACCAATGTCAACAATAGAAAGATTGTAACAGCTGCAACAACAACAACAACAACAACAACAGCAACAAATCGGTACTCTCCTGTCAGCTGTGGGGTGTAAATCCCCTATGAGCCACTAAAAGCATCGAAAGAGCTAGTTATTTTGTTTTCCAGCATCGTTAACAAGTAAAACTGTTACATTCATGAAACTCTGTAGACATGAAGGAAACTTAAAGGTTGAAATTGTAGCCAAGTAACTGCGTTAAATAATACTCTTTTCTTTGATAACAGCCTTTGCTGTTTAGAATGTTGAGCATAAGTTTCTTTAATATTTAAAATTCCGGTGAGATTATTATGAAAAAAGGGGATTCAATTTTGGTTAGTAACATCTTTCTTCATCGTACATTCGATTAATAGTGGGACGATGTTTTATTTGCTTTTAAACTATGACTCTGATTTGTGTTATCTGATTACCTACAAGACAACAAGGTGTCTGTAAGGTGCATTGGCAAAGGCTGTGTACGTCACGGGGGGCGGAGTAGGGGACATGGCTGGGCGTGGGAGATTTTTTTCTCAGATGAACTATTAGCCAGCGAAAAGACTTCTACGTGAGAGGTCTACGTTGCAACTTCAAATGAAGCAAAATACACAATTTCGGCAAAGTATAGCATCGGCTACGTTCCACAGAATTCATTTTGGCGACCTTGAGTTTTTGTGGTTAGCTTTTCAACGCTGTTAAAAAAAAAAGCTTCACCCAGCTTAACCAAAGTTGCATCGTTCTATGGGTCAGTTTTCATTACAGGAACCTTAATTACAGCTACTTTTATACTGAGTTTGTTTGTCAACCTGGCAAGATTTCCGTGTTTTAAGGACTAAGGATGTTTTGATAAATTCTTTTAATTTCTGCGAGATATAAGGAAGTCTGTTGTGGACGTGTAATTGCGCAACCGTCTGCAAGGAATATGCAATCACTTCGGTAATGAAAATCTCTTTGACCTATTTACAAGTGGCGTTTCCATCTCCTTGGACTTGGTAATGTTTTAATTAGATCATTGTTTCAACCTTTGGCTTCCCTTGTTGAAATTTCATTTAACCTTAGATACAAAACGCCATGTGCAAATTACGTAACAACGGTTCTTCCATAATGCACACTCCGAATTTTCACCACGCGTTTTCGTCGTTAATTATCCTTTTTCCCGCGTGGGTTAAATTAACTGAGGTGCCAAGTTTGGCTTTGTGAGACAAGTGGAGCAGTGGCTCTTAAACTCTAATTTCTTGCTCAAGGAAATCGAAGCGACCCGGAAATGCGGTGTTGTTAGCTTGCGTCTTAACAAATGTACTAACGCACAAGGCCATTGAAAGAAAGCCACCGATCACCATAATAATTCATTGTGACCTCATTTACTTCGTCAACAAACGAAACCAGCTCTCTGAGAGGACGCACTCAGAAGAACAATTTTATCGCGGTTTGTTGCGTTGGGTAGGTTTCAACTGTTGATTGCAACACCCTTTCTAGATCATTCCAAGATGGATTTCGCTGTGCGTAGATTTGTAAGCAAAGAAGAAACATTTTTGGGGGTTAATATTTGGTTACTGTGTCTGCGGAAGTTGGGTTTAGTTTCGCACGCGAAACAAAACCCGAGGACCGCCCTTTTTGGTCTGTCAAGGTTAAATATAATTTTGTATAAACACAATTCATCAAGCTGTCTTGGCGCTATTATCATCAGCTCTTAGTGTTTTCTTAATGGTGCAATTTTATCCGGGCGAAATGCGAGCTATTAAAAGAATGCACCCAAGCGACTCTTTGTCTAGATAGCGCGAGAGAATTCGACAGCAAAAATGATCCAAGCTATTTTTAATCGGATTCGCCGCGAAAACGCTTTGCAACTGTCCCCAGGGTTTTTTGCTGGCTCTAACGGTGATTTGTCGTCAACGGCTGGCCAGGCCCGTTTAAAATAATCCATTTAAATTTGCTCCCTCCGCATAAGCCCTGTGCGTGACTTGTTGTAATGATATTACGCCGACTGTGGCTCGCGATAGCGGGCGGTCGATCAACTTCAATAAACATCTTTGTTTGGCAGTATCTACTTGGCATTTCTCGGGGCTTAATTATGCAAATTATCTGTAAAATCAGTTTGCTCCTATCACCGGGAACGCCAGCGTTTGTAGTTCTTGGTGCACGGGGTTCGAGTGTCGTCGAACGACCGAATTCCCTGCTGTTTTTCTATGTTTTTGTGCTTTACTGAACTTGGCAGGTTCAAACAGCGACCGTCACTTGAAACAATACATTGTATAATGCTTATGTAAATATTCAAAGGTTGCGTGTCCTTGCGTATGCTTTTGGGAAAAGTGAAAATTATCCATCTCGAAATCTTTGAGATCCGTTATCAGAGCATGTCATTAAACTTGCCGGCCGTTGACAGTCGCTGTCTCAGCGTACGGGAGGGTCATATGGAATTCTTGCTCGCTTCCTGAAACAAAGACCTTTACGTAAGGGGAGGGATTGTTCTCAATTGTATCGACTGGCGTGACTATTAACAAAGTAAGTAACCAGAGAGAAAGCAAAAGAAACGCGCTTAGCGACAGTTTGAGTGTTTCTCGCTTATTTCCTTTTCGTGATATCTCGTTTCACGTTCGCACGCCGAGGTGTTAAATTGCTATTTACACAATGTAGCTCACGCGCAAAGTCATGCGAACTTCTCTGGGTGTCTTGACGATCCTTCAGCCCTCATCTGACTTGGAAATTTCATGTACTGTCGAGCCGAAATAGCCTAGAGCTGTTTTAAAACAGTATGAGTAGTAAACGCGCGCGTTAAAAATAAAACCGCACTGGCGTTTCAGACAAAGAACCTTCTCCATGTCAGCCAAGGGGCGATTTTGACCAATCATTTGCTCTTTGTGACAACTGAATCCAATAGAGCTGAACGTTCCTAAGCCCCGGGGCAATTTTTAAGTCACAACTGTTAAAGAGCCCTTGAACCTCCGCTTGACAGGCCGACCATATATAGTAATCGTCTCCAGGGATACCGGACAGCTCCAACAGATTATGTCAAAGTTCAGCTTTTTCAGACATGACACGGGCTGATGTTTTTGCATAGTGAGGTATTGTCGCTCGCGCACCGATCGTCCTCTGTGTCGCTACATATCTACATATGCCACTTAGCTTGCATGAAAAAAGCATTCGCGCAACAGATTTTGAGCCGAGTAAGTGAACGTGACCGCTTGTGCCGTGGGAAAGCCACTAATTGTTTCCGCGTGTAATGTTCCCTCGCCGCTGAGAGATTAATCACTGGAGCACGATCGGCTCGCGCTCTCGCGAAGCACCACTAACTGTTGGATTTATAATTATATCCGTAGTCCTAATTTGCCGGGTGGTATGGCCGTGGTTCCAGTCTCAACAACATGGTGCACGGAGAAGACCGAACCGGTGGAGGAATCGTCCGAAAAAAATGTGCAGCAAGTGGAATGCGCAGTCTGCGGTGACAAGTCCTCTGGCAAGCATTACGGCGTGTTTACCTGTGAAGGCTGCAAGTCGTTTTTCAAGCGCAGCGTTCGTCGTAACCTCAGCTACACTTGTCGAGCTTCACGCAACTGCCCTATCGATCAACATCATCGAAACCAGTGTCAGTACTGTCGACTGAGAAAGTGCATCAAAGTCGGCATGAGGCGCGAGGGTACGGGTGAGAAGTTTTCACGTTAGTAGCAAATCCGTGTGCGTCAGTCACTTGGCTGTTACAGTAGTGAGTAGTCCTGGTAAGTGCCTGACTAGCATGTTGAATGAACCTTTTCACCTTTTCTCGACAGCCGTTCAGCGAGGTCGCATCCCTCCAACGCAAGTTCCGCAACCGAGTCCCCAGCATCCCTCGCTAAATGGCGGCGATGTAGCCAATGGCCACTCGTTTTTATCCGGATTCATCAGCCTGTTGCTCAGAGCTGAGCCGTATCCCACGGCCCGGTACCAGCAGGGTTTGAACATGCCTTGTGGTATCATGGGCATCGAGAACATCTGTGAACTGGCGGCTCGTTTGCTGTTCAGCGCTGTGGAATGGGCTAGGAATATTCCCTTCTTCCCGGATCTAGCTGTGACGGATCAAGTCGCTCTCTTGCGTTTGGTGTGGAGTGAGTTGTTTGTGCTAAACGCCGCCCAGTGTCCGATGCCGCTTCAAGTTGCCCCTCTTCTTGCCACTGCTGGCATCCACTCGAACCACATGTCCCCAGACAGAATGGTGACATTTATGGATAATGTTAGAATCTTCCAAGAACAGGTTGAAAAGTATCGAAATCTCCACGTGGACGCTGCAGAATTCGCTTGCCTCAAAGCCATCGTTCTCTTCACTTCAGGTAAGTTGGAAACAAGCTCGAATTTTTGGGACAGCCGGCTACAAGTGCTTGATATTTTTAATACGTTTTAATATTTTATAGCAGCTCGTGTATATCAACAGAACTAGATGCGTCGGTTGTGGCAAATTAATAGTAATGTCCTGAAGAGCGTGTTTCGCGCCTATAGGAGTATCGATCGCGTCACCCACACAACATCATTTCAAGTTCCCAATGTCACCGAATATAATCGTGTTTTTACAGATGCCTCCGGTTTGACTGACCCACAGTATATCGACAGCCTGCAGGAAAAGACACAATGTGCTTTGGAGGAGTATACAAGGAATCAGTACCCGAACCAACCTACTCGTTTTGGAAAATTGTTGTTGAGGCTGCCGTCTTTACGCAGTATCAACTCGTCCATTGTCGAACAACTTTTCTTTGTTCGTCTTGTGGGTAAGACGCCAATCGAAACCTTGCTTAGAGATATGTTATTGTCAGGAACGCCTACGAGCTGGCCTTATCTTCCTTGCTCTTAAAGACACCCGACGAGGAGAGAATTGAGCGTTCCTCTAAATAGCTAACGCTAACACGACCCCTTGCTGTTCTTCAAAAGAACACTAAACGTTTTCAACTTGTTCAAAATTTGTTAGAAGAATACGGGCTTTAAGCCCTAAAACCTTTAGTATTTTTTAGGTAGCGATTTATAAAGGATATTTGTCGTGCGTTGGAGAACTTATAGTATTTTATAAGTATTTGCAGAGGACACAGAATGGAACTCGTTCCAAAAGTGAAACTAGAAGGTATGATTTTCGATATTAGTGACGGAGGTGATGTTCGAACTATATATGTTATGTAAATACGTTTCAATTCTAGACGCTCGTACGAGACTTCTCACGAAGTTCGTGGAAAGACTGGTTAATAGAAGTTGTATAGGAGTTATATAGTTTGTTTTTTTACACTGCAGTGTGTCTTCGAGGTAGCTTAGCTATTTGTTAATGTATTTTTTCTTCATCGAACTATAAGTTCGCTGTGTGTTTGATTCCATGTTTAAGGCCCGGCCAGTGTTGCTTAAAGCAACAACATTGTAGGTAGAATTTTCTAAGCTGTGTGTCAGAAATTGAATGTCCAAGACATTATCACTGAAATTATACAAAATTAAAAGAGAATTTTGGAAAAAATCTGATGTGTTATCTCGGAATTGTCTCTCAGACACAATTGTGGTAGTGGACCACGACCGGTGTAATATCGCATGCAGACTTATTCTTCGTTCATAGTAGCTAAATATAAAATCTGGGTTATTTAGTTTGGGCGTCATAGGTCAAGATATCTCCTGGCTAGTAAATAACAGAAACAGATCATTCATTTCTCTTCGTATTATGCGGCTCTCTCGACCCGATAATGCCGAATTTATCGCGTTTCTTTTAACATTGATAAAATCATCCACGTTGGCAGACAGAAGGCATTTGAAAACATCATTAGTATTCCGACCAAATGTTTCACGTTCAATTTACATTCGCTGAAGCGCTCTGCTTTTACAAGGACCCACTCTCTTTTTATTTGAAATTTAACTGGATTAAATGAACAGTGACATGGAAAACACAACCGATAGGCGTGGAACTTGTCCATAAGTTTTCCCAAGTCGAAAGGAGGCCTGTGTAAACAACCTCTTGTTTTCAAAAATATTTGGCTGGTTAAACAATGTTAACTCCGGTATTTCGTCTGTTCCCTATTCGTGGTCGAATCTGCTGTGTTTCTTTGTCCTTTTTGATACACATGTGACGCGAGAAAAGATTTTTTTTCTTGACGAAGACGTGTCTCTTTGAAGCATGTTGCGTTTTAGTCGTAGCGTCATCAAACACTTGGCACAATTTTACGTAACGCTAATGCACGTCTTTCTTTAATGAACAGCCGCTATGAACGGGAAAAACATTAAGCTTGCCATCATTGCAAGTGGATTGATATTATTTCCTATATCGACCAAGTTGCGGGCGTAATCCTCTTCGGGATTCTGTTTGTTTTACGATGAGCTCCTACAACCACACGTTCACCCAAAATACACAGTCATATGAAACGACCTACATGAATAATGGCTTTGACACGGAAATGCCCTTCCCTCTCGCTCGTGTCTCTTAATATTTATTTTCTAGCCAGGTAGAAATCTACATGGTCGAATTTATCGGACTTCAGGCTAGATTTCAAGGTCAAATAAGGTAGATATCCCATGGTGTTTTTGTCGGTTATCAACTGACCTCTTGTTTGGTAAGTCGGGGTTTTGGACACTTTCACATATCGCCGCGGTGGAGTCTTTTCTTCGTTAAGGGAAACAATATTTCTTTTATTTTTAGCGTAAGAATTTCTGAAGTCAAATCTAATCGTTGCCGACCATTTGTTTGCTTGTCCATTTATTTGTCGTAAAACGTTGAAGTAATGTCAATTTGAATAGAATTGCCGTCTTTGACTCTTCGATCGTTAACTTTCAACTGAGACAATTCAATTCAGCGTTACACATCAAAAATGACCCCTGCGTTAAAGACTTGTTAAACATCACACCAAGAAACTACAAAATTAACCTTGTGAACCGCTAAAGTTTCCGTTTAATGAATTGCAATAAAGATAACTAATTCGCAAATCTTTTGCCAAGTTTTGGCACTCGGGGTCGACAAAACACTCGTGCACTTCCTAACGTGGTCCAATGCGACATTTGTGAAAGAATTTGATGTTCACGGTTGTATTAATCTCCTCAGACACGAGATAAACACAATTCCTTTTCTGCAGATTCGTTGATCTTAGTTTTTATTCAAAATAAAGGGCAATGTTTACTCTGCGTCACTTTTGTGCTATAATGTGCCACTCAGAAATCAGCCCGGCCTCGACACGAATGAAGCTGAGAAAACGCTGGAGCGAAACGTTATTTGTTTTAACTTTTATTAATTTTTCTGCGACTTCCTGTTCTCAAATCTTCCTTTCAAATGCTGCTGCCTTCGTCGGAATCTTCCCTGTTTTACTGTTGCGTGATGCCATGAGCTCACGTCTGTTAGTTTAATGTTTTGCGGGATTTCGAACTGTAACAATACACGCTATTTCCAAGGTTGAACACGTTGTAATCACATTACTTCGCTGCAATTATCGACCTATCGACCTCTGGTATATCTTTATCATAGTGGTTTCTCCCCTCGTGAAGTACCAATCCTTTATGCGGGCAAAGGGGTCTAAGGAAGGCCTCGCGTGATTTTTAGTGTAAAATACGCCTTGAAAACCCAATTAAAAGTTTGCGTGCAAGGCTGGGTTTTGCGTGTACTCATAAAATTCAACAATGTCTGCGTCGTATGTATATTAGCTAAAAGCAATTTCGTTCGATTGTTCGAATGTCTGAGCTTTGAAATTCGCTTTGTCGGAGCTTTTTGAAATTCTATGCAACGCCAGATCAATTTTCCTACAGCTTCGAGGCACAAGCGCACTTTAAAGGGAAAGATTCATTTTTGCCGCTGAAGTAGCCACTAGAAAATTTTTATGAGTTGAAACCCGACTTCCTCGTAACAATTTTTTTCTGATGGGAAGAGGAAATAGATCAATTTCCATTCCAGGTGTATGTCAATAGCTTTGTGTCTAAAACGCATCACTGAATTCTACTCGGTGAGAGCAAAATTAATGCGAGAAAATTTCAAATGTGTTTAAATATTGATTAACTGAATCGACCTGGTCTCGGAAAATGTACTGTAACATGCTGTAAGTCTTAACCCAGGGCTCCTTAAAGAACCTGAGCACAATTGCCCTCGATGTTTTATTATATATCAATCAATTGTTGGCATTAACCTCTTTGTGTTGGGCACCAATACAAAGGGAAACCTTGTCACATCACTACGAAGTTGTTGAACTCGCATAAGGAGAGGAAAAGGTTGCTTGCGTGTTCTCGCAGCGTTGACTATTTTCAAATTCCAGTCATTATCCACAATTTGTAGATGGAATGTTTGATTACGGGCGAGTAACTTGTGTTTTGACGCGCATATTTCATGTTGTGGCTAGTCACCTTGGAAAAGCTCGACCTTCAAGACTTTTCGTAGTGAGGGTTTCTAGCAGTTTCCACTTGAAGTGTTCACTTCTGGTTCTAGTGGACACTGCAGCTCTGTAATTTATTTCTTCTGGAAATAAGAGAAAAGGGAATAAAGGATTTGAGCTTTCGTGTGGCAACTGAAAGGACACACACTTCTAATTAACATTCTTAACCTCGGGCCATACGAAATATATTCATTATGTCTGAGTGAAACACATTGCAGACAAAATTAATATAACATTAGAATCCGCACAAAAAATTGTGAGGTTTTCTTTTTTTTCTGGCTACATATAAATTTCACTTCATCAGGCTGCAGATAATGTTGAAAGCACAACAACACAACAATGGCGGTCACTTGGGTCAACCTTTTAGACAAATACTCAAGTCCGTCTGAGATATTTGTTTTCTTCTCGTTGACCTAGTTTATCGCTTGCTTTTGTAAACTTTCATCGATGCCTCGCCCGGTAAAGCTTGAGTTACGACGACCATTGCGCAACAAGCGAGCGAATTGAGTCGCAACTCGTGCGCGTTATCCTCTCGAGTCTATTTTTTAAAAAACTTCCGTTGGCCATACGACAGAGCAATCGTAGAACTAGAATTTAAAGCATCGTTTAGTTGAGTGGTTAGTTAATTCGTGGCCTTTCCAACGAAATTTAGCTGTGTTTGAAAGCCGTGGCATAAGTGAAAAGAACGAAAAAAAAAATTGAAGTTGTTCTCCAACGTACGGGTTGGCGAAGCTTCTTAATTATTTACAGTTACTTTTCGGCGTGTGTTAATGGCAGTCAAAACGCTAGGCGACCAATATTCTACAATGCTCTCGCTTTGATAAATGGAAGGAACCACAAACTTAAGTTGTCGCCAGAGTGTCGCTGTTTTAGTGTAAAATCCCGGTAGGGAACGAAATTAAAACTCGGCACATGATGTGAATTACTCAACAATAAACCTTTTCCTTTCTCCAAACGTCTTTCAGTTTCCCCGCTAATTTTCTTTGTGCCCTATATATTTAAGCGTGTCCTTCCTTCAAACGAATATAATGTAGTCAACAGATCAAACTGACCGGAAATAGTTATACAGTTGAAAGTGCATTTTAATTTCTGCACAATACGCTTTTGAACGTGACCAGCAGAGGCTATGGTCCACTGTGCTCTAACCAAAACAACTGGAGAATGTAATATAAACAACAGCAGGGAGGAAGCCGCGTTCATTGATAATTTTAAGCCAGTGTGTTAATTAAACGTCACTGAGATTTCAACTTTTATACATGTATATTACTGTTGCTTGAACAGGCAGGGCGGTAACTCTTAGGATACGACACACGATAAAACAATTTGCAACAAACAGACTTTCTCTGTTGGCTTTTAAAGAACACCACAAGATTTAATGTCAGAAGCGTTCTGTTGCAGTAAAGCAGTGATGGAAATATCAAGTACTGAATGAATACACTCATTTTATATTCGCATTTATATATGGCTTCATAGTTGCAAGAAACTTCGAGCATAAATAATAAAATCCATCGTGTTTAGTTTCAGCAGACCGGGAAACAATAATTTGTGTGAAGTTTACGGAAGTTATAGTAACTTTTCAAAATTTCCTAAGCTAACTCCATTGTTAGCAAACAAAATATAGCAAATATACTGCCACCTCCCGTATACACTTGTTAGTCAGTTTTCCCCGCAGAAGTGAACGATTTGTACAACCATTTTATCTGACGGTCTTGCTCGTCAGCAAATCGGCTGTTGGACGCAGCCAGTTTGCCTGCTGTTCAACAGTAGATGGCATGGAAATTCCTGATAATGTTTGTTTTGTCGACAAGCTACGCTATAGATTTCTTTGTGTTGTGGCTTTGGATTTTCAATCAATGACACGCCATTTGGGAGCACTTTCAACGTGGCTGCATACGCCCTTTACCTGTATAGTAAATAAGAAACAAAATAAGAACGTTTGAATAAAATAGCTGGCTGAAAATACCAACTTGCTTCTTGCTTCTTTAGTTGGGACTTAAATTACTCACTGAAGTGGTAAAACTAAAAAATCGTATAATCCTAAGCTACAGTATCAACCTGGAATAACTTAAATAACTCATAATGGCTTATTTTAAACCTTTTTCAACCTATGCCGGACTCGATGCAAATATAATTCATGGTAATTAGATAAGACAGAAATACGAGTAATCGAGAGTAACTTATTTCCCAGCAATGCTGCAAATCTTTATATATTGCACCAGTAAACAAGAGGGATAGGACATTCTGCAACTGAGCCCAAATTCGTTTCGGTGCATTATAAAAGGCCCATAGTTTCAGAACTTGTATTTACTTTAGTACTGAGTAAACCAATTTAACGAAGCCTTGGTTAAAATTTCAATGAAGGAATAGAATCTAATTGAAAATCACATGACCATGAAGCTATGAAGCTATGACGCCTGAAGCTATGTCTAAAATACATAAATAAACCATGCTCCGTAGCTTTTTTTAAATTCACATATCCCCTGGAATGTTCGATTTTATTCAATGCATTCCGGCTAAATATCAAATGCACGCCACCTTTTGGTTTTGCTGCAAGAAATTCGTTTGGAATGTTGTAGTTAAAATTTTTTGAAACAAGAACACGACTGTGCCAATTTGCTTGAGCCTTGTGAAGCAGTGATCCGTTTCTTCATTGACGCAATCAAGTTTAGTTCTTTATTTAGACGACTCGGGGCGCGGCGCAATTAATTTTCACGGTAAACTTGCATTTGAAAGGAGAACAAAAGAATAAAAAGGAACACACCAAGAAATTATTCATTTGCAACACCGGGGGACAGCTGGATATGACTGACTTAGTTGAGTAATAAACACAATGCATGGGAGCCTTGCTGTCTGCGTATAATGGCCTTAAAATAACTCGAGACAAAAAAAAAAATCAATAACGAATTCCTTAGTGTCCACTGATTTAGACCAAGAGCTTGCACTTAAAGGTAGTTTCAATGTACAAAGCAAATTCTAGAGACAGCACACCACTGTGCATAGTTAGTGACCTAAAATATCGGACGAATGAATTGGGTAAATCATATGATACGGTACTTCGATAAATGCAGTTGTTTCAACCGAGAACTCAGTGGGTTCCATAATTCTTTATCTTGAACATTAAGGTTTCTACACTTGATTTCGAAGCTGCAAATATAAGGAACCTAGAAAAATCACTACAGATACCTCTAAGCTAAATAACTGTAACCCACATTTGTAACTGCATGTGAAGAACTGCAGGGTATAATGGCAAAGACTCATAATTCTAAGGGTCAATTCGAGGGTTTACCTTGGGCGACGAAACCGATTCCCGTGTAACTATGAAATGTTGCTAAAAGCTTTAAAAAAAATTATTCATTCCCCCACTCTTTTTACAAATCATCTGCCCACATTAAGAAGTATACGATTAAACCTTGCTCTGATGATACAGTTTATGCCGAATGTTTGTTGCACTAATTGCAAAGTTCTAACTGGGAAGATTTGTGGTTTTTTAAGTCAAGGACGAATTTCTCGACACGTTGCCTTCATTGTCCGTTAAAGTCTTATGACGGCTACATAAAATTGCTTTTAAAAAAGATGTCAGAGGAGGCTAAAATCTAAAGTTCAAAATAACCATGATTATCTTCAAATGTTTGCTTTATCATTTCATTAATTGGCGAGACTAGAGTAAGGAAGCATCTTTATACATATAATACTGGCCTCCAAAACATTCGAGTTTCAAAAAGCTTTAATGGGTTTTAGCAGGAAAATGGCTGCGTTCTTTTCCAGTATTGAAAGACATGCATATTTTGTGAAACCCCAAACATGACAAGACCAGCAGTAATCAAATCAAAGGTCGCATATCATTTTCGAAGTATCAGTTTCAAAAACATATCACAAGGATTTATCTCTCATTCTTGATTAGGTCAAGACGCGGCCTTACAAAAGGTTTACCTAAAATCACGGAAGTTAAACAATCTTCATTTTTTAACTTATGGCATCTTAATTTTGACTCAAGAATGCAAAAGGTATACCGGTTCGAACTCGTCTAGAGTTTAATGTTCCCTTATTCCAATTTTAGCTCGGAAATCCATTTCCACAGTTGCCATGGTAGTTGCATAAGTAAGATTATATCTTAATATTTCATCAGGTCCGTAATTGAATTGCGTAAGATGACATTGTTAACATTTTTGACAGGTTATGTCATAATTTTGTCTGAAATTGCGCAGTTTAAAATGTGTAAATACTTTATTCGATTGGCAGGTTTAATTTCGCGAGTGAGTGCAAAGAAAACGTAAATACAAAGGTAACACAAATATACTACAAATACATATTAAAGTGAAAAGGCGAGTTTGCCAGGTTTATTAGGGTTTGCTATGAGATTATGGGGTGTTATGCACTAATCTGTTCACGTAGTTTATTATCCGAATTCTCTTAGTTTTGAGAGGCGTGTGTTTCCAAAGTTAAGAAGGAAGTATTACATTAACGACCACATACTTGAATCATGCGTTCCCGCTATGTGGTAAGTCTGATAATGTCGATAATTATCTACTGCCAGTCAGACGGACAGTCAGTCAGTGAGTCAACGAGTCAGTGAGTCACTGAGTCAGTCAGTGAGTCAGTCAGTGATTCAGTCGGTCAGTGAGTCAACGAGTCAGTGAGTCAGTGAGTCAGTGAGTCAGTGAGTCAGTGAGTCGGTCAGTCAGTGAGTCAGTCAGTGATTCAGTCGGTCAGTGAGTCAACGAGTCAGTGAGTCAGTGAGTCAGTGAGTCAGTGAGTC
>Ga0126338_10001082_pt1 | contig 16917 bp, 19 predicted proteins | sample OrbCmetagenome_2_FD_92529 | JGI IMG/M metagenome (GOLD analysis project Ga0126338, IMG submission 92529) | Coral microbial communities from Petempiche,Puerto Morelos, Mexico - Orbicella C C metagenome | ecosystem: Host-associated > Invertebrates > Cnidaria > Coral | place: Petempiche,Puerto... | reverse complement strand
CTAAAGGTAATTCGGAAATGGCCTATTTGATATACCTTGGCATAGGTTTTTCAAACTCTGGAACATACATGTAACCAAGAGCAGCAGCTACCGAAGTTGCAAAGAAAAATATACCGTAAAATCGAAATTTTATGGTAACTCAACAGTGCACGCATCGCATGCCTGTGTTTTAACTAAGTTTCTCCGTGGTTTAACGCCATAGGATTACCTGAAAGATTTAGAGAGAATCCAATCAGACGCCTCCACAGCTCAAGACTGCAGTAAAACAATAATAGCACACTGCCAAGACCGAGTGAAAATCGACATGAATCAGCTTCTACGAGACATGGATCGGCGTCTGAACCGCATCATCCGGCGCAACTCGCGGATCATGAAATGCGACAAGCGCAACTCCAAACTGGAGAAATTCGAGGGCACAGTGGACGGTGTTATGGACTGGATTCACGACGCTGAACTTTTCGTTTCGTCTGCTGTGGAGGGGATGTACGAAGCTGTGAAAGAACGCACCGACAGGCTTGAGGTAAACGAGGATTTCTGTACGGCAACGTCTGCTTGCGCGCTTTGTTTTTCGTTGTTACGCGCGAAGTGGTAAGCTGCGTTATTCGTGCACGGTTTGATGTGTTATACAGTTGACAATGCTGTTACATGTATATTTGTTTTCTGTGATGTGCGTGGGAGAGTTAAGATACAATAAAGTTGTTGATTAGTTTGTGACCTCTGTAAACCGTTCTTTTTATGATTTCTGTTTTATTTACCCTAACAACAGTGGCAAAATTTACACAGCATTATGCTTCATTGACTTTCCTTGTTACTTCCATGGAAAACGAACGGAAAATACGCTTTGAGTACTTCTTATGCATCCCTTGTGCTCTTGGTGCCAAGCTACCTTGTCAATTCATAACTCGATAGGTCCATGAGATGAGCATAAATCGAATCTCAATCTTCGTTCTCAGTCGTTCAGTGTTGTGTGCATGATGATAAGTACTTATTCTTGTTTTGACATTTCAGGTGACACAAAGGGAGATCGAAGAATGCGAATCTAACGTAAACTCGTTAAACAGACTCACCAAAGCCATTCTCAAAGATTTCAAAACGGACATGGCCTCCTCCATAAATGCGACGCTATCAAACATTAATCGGAGATTTGAGAAGATCAAAGCCTCGGTTCCTCACAGGTATTTTGTTTAAAGGATTCTCTTGTAATTCAGACTGTGTCCAGTTTAACTCTGTCACTCTTAAGAGCTCCTTACGGCATAGAATAATGTTTGGACATCAACGAGACCATTAACAAGTATAACCATACGTGACTTACTAATCTACAACTTTTGTAACTTTTTCCTCTTGGGCTTTTAAGGTCAAATTCATATCTGACAAGACACCACACGCTAAGACCTGCAAATTAAGTTTTAGTCAAGGGGTGTACTTACTATCTACAAGGAATGGGAAATCTTCTAAGGTTTTTTGTTTTTCGGTTTGGACACTGTAAAATCTTCCCTTACTATATGCTTGTTGGTCATAATGCTGTTCCGTATACGAACATGTACAAATGTGTGAAATGGTATGCCATATTTAGTTCTAGTGTTCACAGCTTTAAAGAGAGATAGAAGGTTTTACTGACAAATCAATACCAGCCTTTTCCAGAATGGGCCTGTTACAAAACACTTAGCCAGAGCGCCTCTGACTTGGCTGAAAATAGATAAAAATGCATCGAAGTAAACTGTTTCTTATCTCATTTTTGTTATCATCAGGTATCTGACACTAAAGCAGATCTTACCTCAGCTAGAACAGTTTGAATCTGGCTTTGAAGACGAACTCGAGTGGTTGGAGGAAGCTCTGGTGGCGTTGGAAGCTTACAAGAATGTGAACACTTTAGAAGAAGTTGAACGAGAGCTTGGAAGATATACGGTGAGTAGACACTCTAAACGCAAAGTGAAATACTATTAAGCCCCCGTCTACTCGTATCCGGATATCTTTTGATTCCGCAACTTTTTCTTTCCGGATTCAAAAATTTCCCCGTCCACACGTGGCACAAATGTCCGGATTCGCCGCCGAATTCGCCGGATGCGTGTGGACGGAAGACGTATTCGGAAAGAAAAAGTTGCGGATTCAAAAATATCCGGATACGTGTGGGCGGGGCCTAAGTCACGAAAGTAACTGAAAGTAGCGTCCCCTAATTCGAATGTCACGCGTTGCTAGTGAACCTCCGAAAGTAACGGACGCTTCGAAAGTTGCGACTTCAAATGTAACTTCACTTGCATTCTCCTACCTCCTACATTCTCAATTTAACAGTTCATTACTAGGATTCTCATTGAAAAGGGAGTAGAGGGCTTGTTTCATGAAGTAGACAACTGACACCGCTTTGAGTGCGGAAGGCACAAGCCTCTAGGGAGGTCTGAGGGCATGCTCGCCCAGAAACGTTTGAAATTGAGAAGCTCTGAAATGCGATTTTGCGCGTTCTCTTGGAGATAATTATTTCGTTTTCCAAAATCAATTTTTGAAAAGGTCAAAACACCAAGAATATTTAGGGATTAGAATGACTTTTTCCAATTTTTATTCTACAGCAGTAGCGTAATTGAAAACTTACACCGTACACCACACCCTGACCCCATTCCCTATCTCCAGCCACAGCCTTGACTGTCCCGAGACAAAGACAGGCAAGGTTCAGTCACGTTAAAAAGAACCTGTGTTCTCCCTCGATTACTCTTTACAACTTACACACCAAACTTTCGCGAAAAGTAGGCTGCTTAGAAATTGAAGTAGCCGGTTTTTTAGCTGACGGCCGGCACTAAATGAGAACTCTGGAACTTAAAACGCACACCTAGTAACAACTGAGATAATTTTCCTGATCACAGATTTCAGCATTCCCCTCTAGACCTTCCTACATACAGTTAATAATATTACCCTAACCGATAGTTCAATGTCATTCATTGTTGCCTTTATTCCAGAAACTTTTTGAGGACATGGACCAACATGGAAACTTTGTGGAATCCAGAAATCAACTGTACCTCCAACTACGTAACTCACTGGCGGAGAATGTGGAGTTCTCAAAGCCGCAGGAAAAAATTCTTTCTCTCAACTCCAAATGGAAAATCGTCCAAGCAGGGGTAGAAACACACTCTCGCAATCTGGAAGACTGTTACAAATTGCTGCAGCATTTTGAGCAAAACGCCAAGAAAATGCGCTCGTGGACTCTGGAATCAGATTTGACTCATGTAAGCTGTGATTTTTCTTAAATGTTTTTAACTTAAATTTAGAAAAGACCTTTACTTTAAAGAACAGTCAGTCCGTCATTTTCGATGCCATCGAAATGATGGATGTTGCATGGTAAAGCGAAATCTTATTGCTTCACTGTAAGTCGCGTTGCTGAAAAGTATGTTTAATTATCTTTAGGCGTCCTTCGTTTCGACAAGCTCCGAATAAAATGTAAAAGCCAAACTCTCGCATGTAAGCAAAAACAAAGGTGTGGATGACTAGGGCCCTTTACCCAAGTATGGCCCATCTCTTTCCTCTACTTTCCCGTCAATCCAGTTTCTTGCTTGTTACTTCATTACCTAGTTTCTTCCTGTATTCTCTAGTTGCTTTATTTTCCGTTCCATTTTCTGTATTTGTTCTGCATCCCTTCGTCCCTTTGTTCCCCTAACTTTCATTTAAATTCTCTATCTCCTCCTTCATTTTTCCTCGTCCCTTTGTTCCTCTAACTTTCATTTAAGTTTTTTATCTCCTCCTTCATTTGCGTGCTTGTCCCTTTGTCTCCATCCTCTCAGTTAGCAACGCATTTCATCAACCTATTTTGCTTTCCAGGCCTCAGATGACGAGCTGGACGGCATACAAGCCACCTGCAACGACCTTCTTCAAACACACGAACAACTGCGAGCTATCGTACCCAACGAACAAGTCAAAAGGCGCCTCGAGGGTGAAGCGACCTTCATAGCACAGGAATGGAGCGAAGTGTACAACAGAGAAAAGGCGCGCCTAATCAGGGGTCACTTTGAAGATTTACGATCCTCATTGGAAAGGAACATCGAGGCCCTTGATAAGGAATGGGCTGAGGTTAATGAGCAATTTAGTGGCCAGGGTTACAGTGCGGATCTTCATGAGCGATACCAGGTAGAACTTTATTGGGCCCAGTCTTTGTGTGCATGTGTCAATGTGGCACCTTAAAGTTTCTGTTGTTAGTGGCTAAATCTACAAAATGTCTTTTAGATGATAAATTATGTTATACTGTATTATTTCCCATTGGAATAATCAGATTTTTGTTTTCCACTCTTTGTGAATATCACACTCCTTGACGCCGATCAGCTTTCTCGAGGCTGTTGTTTTATAAATATCGTTGTGTGAAATAGCGTGTGACATTTTCTTATACTCTCTGACTTGTACACGTCCTCAGCGTGTCTCAGTTTCTTGTGAACAAACTCAATTACTGGTGGCTCCCTCCACTATTTCTTGTATTATTTGTCTCCTTTACTTATAGTAGAATAGTTTTCTATTTGGCCGAGCGAAGCGAAAGGGAGTAGAATTGCTTACAGTTTCTTGTGGTGTATTTTGCCTATTCCAGTTTGGCAGAGTCATTACCTAGCTTATAATTTCTCCTTGCGATATCGATACATTGTTAATTAGATAGGTGATATTGTCTGAATTTGTCATCAAAATAATGTGCCACAAATCTTCTGAAATGCTTTGTAGCCCAATACACTATCTTCGTAGTTTCTACCAACTCACCATTAGTCTTCTTTGTTCAGGCGGTCCTGGCATCTTCTGATGCTTTCCGTAGTGTCGAAGACGACTTCTGCAACCTCCAAGAAACCAAGACCAAGTTGACATCTCCACAAGAAGAAGAGCAGTTTGAAACTGTAATGCAACAGCTACGATCGAGATGGGAAGAGGTCAAGCGCAAGATTGAAGAGTTACATCCCAGAGTCCAGGTTATGGCTGAAAACTTCTCGGAATACAAGGAAAAGCTGCAGTCATTGGTTCACTGGGTGGAGGAGGCAGAACAAACATGCGATGCCTTGGAGCGCGTACAAGATTATAACGAATTTCAGCCTTTAATGCAGACATTTCAGGTACTGTAGGCTTTGCAGCCCTTTACTAACAAGTAGATCATTTCGATTTCATCTTCATATGAACAGTTTTGCACGAGAACTCTTTTTGAAACAGAAGCACAAGATAACTCGGAAATGGCCTATTCCGATACTTCCTCACAGGGCACCCACTTGTTCCCTTAGGAACTAATTCGTTACTTTTCCACATCTTCCGCTGGGATATACGCTGTTCTCTCAGAGACTATGCGGAAAAACAATAAAGGAAAATCTTGATGCAGACCTGGCTCAGTGAGGTGGGGCAAGGAGGTCGCGGTGGGGGGAGGGGGGGGGGGGAGGGGGGTTGGGGCTTTTGGGCTTTTTTTTTTTTTCAGGAACTCCTCTACTTAATTACAACCGTTACCCGTTTCAATAATTTTAAAAAAACAACAAATAAAGAGCCATGACGAGGTTGGAGGCGGGAGGGGGGGGAGGGGGGGGGGTGGGGGGGGGGGGGGGGGGGGGGGGAAAGGGGAGTTGGAGCTTATGGACTGTCTTTCTTTTGACGTACATCTACTACTCAATGACACTCGTTACCGATTACAAGAATATTAAAGAAGCAGACTCGATAAACAAGGTCTTTGTGGCGCGCTTAACATTCTCTTTGCATCTTTTGTTTATACAGGTACTAGCTTCCAAAATGGATGATCAACTTCAGTCCCTCCAAAGGCTAAACGAGTTGTCAGAAAAACTGCTGAGCTCATCGAACAACCAGGAATTCGCACAAGAAGTCCACGCCGTGACGGAACGAGTACAAGCTGCGTTACCCACAGTGCGTGAGAGGAGTAACAGACTCTCTATCATGCGTCAGTGTTTTGAACATCAGCAGTGTACTCAGAAACACGACACGTTTCTTGAGGAAGTGAAGAGTCGTCTCGAAGTGGAGTTTTGTTTAGATGGCGTGGTGGATGTGGAAAACGAGCTGGAGGTTATTAAGGTGAGGAAGGGCTTACGTCGCGGTTTACGCATCTTAAACGTTAAGCCTAAATTTTTCAAGTTCTTCGTTTGTAATCCGTGTTAATCCTCTCCATCCTTAACCATCCTTGTTCCTTTACGGCTAATTCGGCTAATTCGGATTAAAGATGAGAAACATCCATTTTGTAAAAGGCCTATTGACTAAAGCCCCAAAATAATGAGACGACATGTACAAAAACAAGAATGCAAGAAAATTCCGGTGAGATACAGAGAGACTAGATTTTTTTTGTTTTTCTTCATAGGACATTTTACAATCTCTAGACTCGCATCAAACGCAGATCGAACAAGCCATCTCCGAAGGGAAAGATCTCCTACAAAAGGAATGTGCGTCAGATTTTGTGCAAACGAATGTGACAAGGCTCGAAACTCTGTCGAATGAAGTGTCACAGGAGTGTAAACAGCGACAAGAGGAGCTCGCGACCGCACTGGACAACTGGAACCGATACAACGAGGCATTGGAGGGATTTAAGGAAGTTCTGGCCAAAGGAGAGGTCGAGGTGACGCGAAGAAAGACCTTGAATGTGACTGGGATTGAGAGTGTTGATGAACAGAAGCAGGAGATACAGGTGTGGAAATGATCAAATTCTTATTTCTCCGTACGGTTTTTATAGGAAGTCAAGCACAGAGGTAATGAGAAGAACGAAAATCGTCAACCTAGGGAATGTTGTGTGATGCGTTATCATATTCCTAGAAGTGACACGATAAGAAAAGAGTGATAATCAGAAAGGAGAATTGCTATTTTGAACCAACATAAAGGCAGCGCTCTAAAAGCTGACATTTGTTGCGTGCATGGTTTTGACTTGAAGGTGACAAAATTATAGTAAAAGGAGGACTTGAGCGGCATTCTATTGCACTTGCTGAGAAGCAAAGAACTAAGAATGTATTACGTTGTGTGCGGAGGAAACGCTGAGAGACATACCGCGTAATTCATTCGACCACTCAAACACCGCACTGTTTCCCCTCAAATTGTACCTAGAAAGCGAGCATATGAAGGATATGAAATCCTCGTTTTCATTTCTGATGTAGTTTATGAATTACTTGTTGCATCTGTTGCAGGGTTGCACAAGTCAGGAAATGGTCAGGAAAAAAAAATCGTCAAAGTCAGAAATTTTATTTTGTGTCAGGGCAAATTTACATTTGGAAAAAAGTCAGGGAAAATTGATGTACTTAAACACGGCTGATTTAATACCATTGAACGATGGAAGAAACATTTGGGGGTCACGGTGATCTCAACGACATTTTTTCCTAATGAAGGAGGAAAATTTGTTGAAAACGTATCAGTCTTAATGAAAGAGAGGAAAGGACGGCTGTAAGTTGTATTTATCTGGTCAAGTAAATTTGATTTTTATCAGGGAAAAGTCAGGAAATTTGGAAAAGTGATATCTGTGGCAACCATGTGTACTCTTTCGTCAGGTTATTTATTTGTGATTGTAAGGTTTAATTGTTTCGTTTGTTTTTTTCCTTCCAGGACTTCCAACAAGATCTCCAAATTCAATTAGCGGAGTACAACTTCATCTTTTCTCTCGGAACTACGATCAAAATGAAAGCGAGCGAGGACTGCAAAGCCAGAATCGAGGACCAACTAAACAGCATTTCATCGCTGAAGAAGTCGCTCCTCGACGAGATTGATTCTCATCTTCAAAGCCTTAACAGCAAGTCAAAACAGTGGGAAGGGTTTCAGGAACAGATGGATAAGTTTGTGGAGTACATGGATAAAGTGGATTCTCGTTTGGAAAGGAGTCGGAGGGAAAGTCGAGTGTCACAGGAATGGCTGGCTCAGGTCAAGGTAAGGTTAGGACAGGACTTCACGGGGATACCAGCCAAAGGAATCAGGCTCGACAACGGTATCCGGTCGTTTAGCCCCCAAGTCGATTAGCCCGTAACCGTTTCGCTCCCAACCAGAAGTCGAAAACACGGTCTATCTCTCGTTCTTTAAGCTTGAATTGGGACTAATCGACTTCTGGTTCACCGTTGGGGGCAAACCGACTAGGGGCTTATCTAGTTGGGGCTAAATGACTGCTCGCATAGGCTCTACTGAAGCTAAAGTAGCCATCTTCCAAGATATTTTAGTGATGAAATCCATAGAATGGTATGAACTGAACACAGCAGCAACATCAGCTTAATAGTGGGGCTGGCTCTTCTTCCGGTTGCCAGGACCCAAGGTAGTTGGAGCATACAGCTTTGGTTACTTGTGTGTATTTCTACAAGACACATTACTCTCTTACTTACTCCTGTTGCGTATAAGTGACTAATGGCTTGTTGTTTGTGGTGAACTTGTCAAAAAATGCAGTGTTAGATCGTAAGAATTTTACCATTATAATTCTAAGCGCATTAATAGATAACGGATGCTTCTGCTCCGCGCGTGGTTTAGTCATTAAATTTAATCGTAAAATTAAAATTTGGTTGCACAAGCGGTCTACGTTCGCTTTCATCGAAACGACTCGCACATACTTTTCAGGAGATAATGAAACTTTTATTGATGCATAAACATTTTCCTCGATCTTTTCTTTGTTCACTTGTGGATTGGGGCGTCGCGGAAGTGATGTAAAGAACTCGGCTAATATTTCTATATGCAGACCTCACGCAACAACTACATATCTTTAATTGGTGTTTCGTCCTTCAGTGGAGTCACTACATAGTTCTTTTTTTGCTCTTTCTACACAGGGAGTATCAAATGAATTGTTCCAGCGCCGGCAAAGCTTCACCGTGTTCACAGAGGAGGCGCACAAACTTTCCGAAGGGGTCATGGATGCGGGCACCATGCAGTTCAAGGCCAAGCTGTGCAAATTGAGAGAAAGATGGAATGAACTGTTCGAGAAAGCAAGATTGTCTGAAAGTAGCGCAGAGCAGGGCCTTAAACCACTCAACGAGTATCAGGAAGTGTTTGTAGAATTCACGTCACGATTTGAAGAACTAGCAGTGAAGCTATCCACACAAGTGCCGTGTTTTGGGAGTTCTGAAGAAGTGGCTGCTCTCATCCAAGAAGATAAGGTAGGTCATATATAATAATTCTTTCTTGTTTTGTGGTGACCAAATTCTAATTTCTCCTTTGCACATCGGTAAATTGCCAAACAAACAGGTGAGGAGAGAAAAGTAAATTATCAGCCAGGGGGACGATATACTTCGAAATTCTCAAAACTTACATTAAAAGAAATGTGGGGTAATTACCATGGATAGTTTCTGATTTGGTCATAACTGAGCTCGTACAAGTTCTTAACCATCCTTAGTATTTTTTTACTTACTAGAATATTATTTTGACATTGCCTTTCATTTGATATTTGAAAGATATTGCTCCGTTGACCACCTAAAAGTCCAGGATTAAGTTTAGAGGCTTAATCTCAATGAGACAGAGAGAGAAATTTAAATTACACTCTCTCGACCATACCACATCAGCGCAACGCCAGTTAGTGGTTAAGTGGGTCCCTCGTGTCACTTAGCAACCATTCAAAGATATTGAGTTCTCAAACTCACTAATAATGAATCAAGTTTAAACAAAGAAAGTCATAACTTTAACGGTATTTTGATATCTGGTCTTAATAAGCAAAGTTTTCTTACGATTTTATTTATCCGTTTTCTCGTTGGTTTCAGCTTCGATTGAGACAGTGGTTGACCACATTTCCAAACACCTCTAAGTCCGTCAAACATACTCGGCTCACGTTGTATTTTTAACTCTCTTCTCGGTGTTTGGAAATTTGGTAGAACACGGTCTTCCGTGTTAGAAAAATAACGTCAATCGTGGGCATGGTAACGTTACATATATGCCTCACTCAACTGTCATTGCTTTCAGATCCTGCTTGCAGACTTGCGCGAATTGAGAGGTGTTCTCGACAACTTGATCTGGAAAGGCTCCGAGCTCTCGGCAAGCATGCGACTCAAAGACCTCGATATCAAAGACACGCTGAAGCAATTGGAGGAGAAATGGAACCAAGCTGTACAAGATGCCGAGAAGAAACTGTTAGACTTGGATGACCTGAGGATGGACTGGGCCGAGAAAGAAGAGATGCTGGTGAACATGGAATCATGGGTAGTTCAAGCTGAGGATCAGTTGGAAAACGAAAGAGGATTGTCGAGTAGAGACGAGGAGAGCTTAAGGGAGGCGCTGGCTTATTATGAAGTAAAAATCGTTTTATCTCTCGCGATAAACAGTGCTACGAAAATGCGCTTGCCAACATGCATACAGTTGAAGGCGTGAATACTAAGACAATTTGTTTGCTGCCTGTACACAAACCAAGTAAAATAACAGTAACAATGCCAACATCAACAACAACTGGAAAAACAACAACAACAACAACAACAACAGCAGCATTGATGACGTCAGTAACAACAACCAAACGACTTAAATCTTAAAAGAGAGAGTGAACAGGTTGAGGACCAGACATTTTCTCTGTTACTATGTGAAGGTTTCGTCAATCGACCGTTACACATGTATAAAAAATTTTAAATCACATCATCATTGATCTTGTGATCGGTGCTGGTATTAACGCAATCTTGAGTCTACATTTTACTTAGGCTGTTTACCTTATTCTCAAGATTGGATACTTTTCTTTTAGGGCGTAAAGAAAGACATGCAAAGCTGTGAAGTGGATTTCAAATCAGCGGTCGAAAACTACCAAGAGTTGTCCAACACAGGCAAGTACATGTTATACATCCAAGATAGGCTGGTGGACGAGAAGTGTGACTCCCTGAGAAAGAAATGGGAAGCCCTGGCGAGCGGCATCCCGGAAAGAGTGGAAACTCTGAAGGGGGAGCTGCACAGCTGGAAAAGCTTCCACGAGAAGTTGGACGCGTTTATAGCTTGGGTCGATGAGATGGAAGCGTTTACTAAGGTAGAGAAACCACGTGACGAGACGGAGGCCGCGCAACAGCTGAAAGGACTGGAGGTGAGTGATCATTGGCAATGTTCAGTTCACTTACTGGAAAGCTTTTCTTTATCATGATACATAAAATAAGAACGTTACTAAGCTCTGAACTGGACGGAAAATGATTGTTTTCCGTCGTTTGAAAGCGTAAAGCTCAAAACGGTTTGCCCTTAAACGGAACAGGATTCAAATTTATGAAAACATCTCATCTGACCAAAATAGACCGTCTTCGTATTCTCGGTATTGGACTGGAACTAGCTTGCAATGGAGGCTCATGTGGGGAATATCATTAAAAAGAGATAAAAGTCATTTGCATTTGAAAAGACTCCCCGCATTAGCCTCAGTTGCAAGCTAGTTCCAGTCCAATACCGGGAATACGAATATGGTCTTTTAGTGCATTTGGCGAGCTGTTGTCTGCCGGTGTCTAATTTGATCTCTTAATTTTTCTGTTGCCAGGAGTTTCAGTCCAACTTCAGAGGCCGCCAAGACTCGTTCGAATCCCTCGTGAAAGAAGGCCGGGAAGTGCGACTCCAGGCGAGCAAAGGCGAAGAAGCCGAGCGACTCGGCGAGAAGCTCACGAAGTTAACCGATCGTTGGGACGAAATGCTCCGATGGGCTGCCGGAAGGTACCAATTGTTGGTTTTATCACGCCATTACCTGGACTCCTCCAAACAGGTGGTACAGTACCTGGAAAAGATTGAAGAGAAGCTGAGTAGTGCTAAGGATATACCACCGACAGTGTTGGAGAAAATCAAAGAGGAATCCAGAAAGGCTAAGGTGAGATATATTGGGTTATTAACCAGGCGTGAGGTCAAGATGGCTGGATATTAGCCTAGTTCATTTTTCGCTTGATTATGGACCGCGACGGAGGCGAGGTTCATTATCTTGCAAAAAAAGAATGAGGCCAATATTTAGCCATCTTGATTGAACAAGCTTGGGCAATAAAGGATTTATTGTATTGAAAAAGAACACTATTTTCTTGCGAGACACAGCTGGTAATCCCGAGGGGACAATATAGCGCCATCATTACGGTTGGTTAGCCAATTACAGCGCAGGATTCGGGTCATTTTGCTCGCTCACGGAGCTAGCCATATAATGAGTTTTGTCTACATAATTGTCCTTCTCCACATGTGATCTGCCATTTGTTAGTTAGGGCTAGCTCTTAGACAGAGTTCTATTTCCCATCCGCGTATGTGTTAGTCCTGCCTGGCTCTAAATTCTTTGCTATTATTCCATTAACTACTATTCTGTCACTTCTGTTTCAACCCCAATCCAGGCTAAGGTGGATTACTGGAAGCAGCAGTGTCTTGATCTCGACGTGGTGGTGAAGGAAGGACATCTGATGCTGCAGCAGGAATCCTCCGGGCAGGCCGTGGCGTTCGACGAGAAACTCGGTAACCTGAACATGGAATGGCACACGGTGATACAGGATGTGGAGGAGAAGAAAAAGAGCATCGAGAAAACTGCCAAGAAGTGGTGGGATTTCACCAGGAACAAGCTCAAGATGATTCGGTGGCTAAAGAAGAAAGAAGGAGACGCCGAACTGCAGAACGCGACAAGCTGTCGCCTCGACAGTGCACAGGATCAACTTACTGCATATCAGGTATGGCTTCCTGTTGGACAAACTTCCCGATAACTCCAACCAAAAGTTGTCTCCCTCACCTCAGTTGGACACTCGTATTTTACCCCCAATTTCTCGAACTACCCGGTTTTTCAAACCAATTTTTGTTTCCCTTAGAGATTTGAAAAATCGGGATCCACTTTAGATACCATTTTTTACGAGCGCTCGTTGAGTTATCTGTGAATAGATGACGCAAAAATGTCATTTGAACAATAAAATTAGTTAGCCTTAAATGTCAGTTATCTCCTAGACTGCGAGCAGTCTGTCTTTTCTTCGAAAATCCTGTGACTGTGAGCGTGACACGTCGCGCTCACAGTCACGCTCGCACGCTTACTTGTTTTGCTTACTTCCCCGCGGTTTTCGAGGAAAAGAGACTGCTCGCAGTCTTGTCATCTCCCGCCTCCTGTCGCCCAGGGATTTGGCTGGTAGCGGCTACAATAAAGTGGTCGGTGAGACCGAGAGACTGGGAAACAGAGTCGAGATGGTTTTCCATCATTTGACATCATTTGAACCGACGAGTGGCGAAGTATAATATTTTGTCGTAAAACAGACCATTTTGGAGACAATTAGGCATGTATTTCACGGCAATCGGCCTAAAACGTTTAAGCTAATTCGTAGACTTAAACAGACATTGTGAACTTGAAAAGATGTTCAAGAACTCAAAAGATCTTATAAAGAGAAATTCTGAAAATAAATTTCTCTTTAAAATTTCCACAATCGAAATATAAGGAAGTTTCTTAAGGCAGAATTGTGTCACAGGTAGCTTCAAAATTCTGTTCTGGAAAGTTGGTGGAAACAGTTTATAAATTGCGTGACATTTAAATTATACATTGTGGGACTGTTAAGTCCATGAAAACAGGTTATACACTGTGACAATTAAGTTGATGTAAGCAGTTTAATTATACATTGTGTGACATTTGAGTTGGTGTAAAAGCAGATTATACGTTGTTTGAAAATGAGCGTTACATTCATTGTGTGACAATAAGCGTTACATTTATGCGTGATGATGTACCATGCCGTTTCAGGGCATTCTTGATCGACTGAACGCCCACAAGCGTGACCTAGAAGCACTGAATAGAGCCGCGCAGGACATGATGGAGGTCGACGAGGCCGGCTGTGCTATGAAGGAAATCCAAGAGTTAATCGAACGCTTTGAAGCACTACAAAAGAACATCACGGAGAAGAGAGAGTTCTTCCAGAGAGTCACGGGCAAATGGTTCAAGTTTGCTGAGCAGAAACACAAAATGAACGCCTTCTTTAAGAATACCCACGGGATTGTTACCAAGCGACAAGTCAAGAATGCTGATGACTGCAAAAAGCAGATCGAAGAGTGCAAGGTTACTGAACTCGTCTCTGCTTCGACCTATTTTCTTGTTTTACAACAGCTTTAATGGTTTCCTTTTCAGAATTGCATAGAATTGCACGTACATAGTTTGGAAAAACTGAATTCATTACATAATCGTGTTTCATCGGAGATATAAATTATTGAGTCGCAAATGGATGAGCACAAGAAAGAGCGACAGCCACCCAAGGCCGTCTTTTTAGCTATCAACATGTTTAAACACGCATTGCATGCCTATGTGCATACGATTTGTTCGCTCGGGCCTTTTCACATGGAAACAGGTTTATACTTCAATGGAAAATTATTTAATTGTGGGAAGATGATTTTCCTGTCAGTAACACAGACACTTTCGGAAAAACAAATCCGAGTTCTGCAGATAGGAGTCCATCATCTCATTTATGATCACAATTTACTGGTGTTGTTTTTCTCTGCTCTACCTTTGTTTCATCGATGTGTTTCATGAATAAGTTTTATAGTGGAGCTCCAGTACCCGAGGCGCATCAGTGGAGAACCATGTGTAAGAATTATGTATTAAAGGATTATTTTGAAATCATCGTTTCAGGCTGTTGGTCAAGATCTGTTGGACAATGAAGCAGTCTTGGAAGCAGTTAATCAGGAAGCACTTGACTTGCTGCAGGAACTAAGACAAGGGGAAGGACTCGTGGATATGCTGGGATTCGAGGAGCAGCTGCGTTTGGTCAACGAGACGTGGAATGAAGCTAAATTTCAGGTGCAAATTGAATATCATTTCGGTCCTTTTTTGGGCTATCCTATTCTAATTTCGGTAAAGCATTGTTTTTTTTTCTCTGCACATGTTTCTGTTTTTCGGAGTAAGAACACCTCTCATGGAATAGACCTTATCATGGTTTTCGACGCCATCTTGACGGGTAGGCAAAGTGGTCAGAAATTAAAGTGTTTGTATGGGAATCTGATGGCAAATATCTCTTTGCAAAATTGAATTTTACTCAATTTTTGAATCGCAATGTTAAAATACTATGTGGAAGATTGTATTCACCAAGTTTGAAGGATGTAGCTTGGCTAGAAGACTCTCATTTGATTGCCAAGCTATATCCTTCAAACTTGGTGAACACAATCTTCCACATAGTATTTTAACATTGTGATTCACAAATTGTGTAAAATTCAATTTTGGAAAAAGATATTTGCCATCAGATTCCCATACAAACACTGTAATTTCTGACCGCTTTGCCTACCCGCCAAGATGGCGTCGAAAACCGTGATAAGGTCTATTTGAGAAATGTTGGCAACATTTATATCATGTTAAGTACTAACCTTCGTAAGTTTGTAGCCCTGGTTGAAATGAGGTGTTAGGAAAAATACGTGGCCAGAGAATGTTTTGAACGGCTAGTAGATTTATACTAAAACACTTAGATTATTCCCTCTCTATTTCAATGCGTGAAAGAAATCGAGAGGATATAATCTTATTGATAAATATATCATCATGCACTAGAACAAAGGAAAATAGCAAATTGTACCAAGGGTAATATTGAACCACAACAAGTACACTGAAGTCAACAACTTTACAGGTGCAGCAGCTCAAACTATTTACTATTTTACAAGTACGTTTGGCTAGAAAACTAATGACGGTGTTTTGATTTTTACTGAATAGGTTGGAGTGAAGCAGCAAGCGCTTGAGCAAGTGGCCAATGAGTTTGAAGTTCTGGAGAAAGACAAGGACGAAATCCAGCAGTGGATCTCTGATGTCAAGAAGGAGTTAAACACAACCGCTGACCAAGAGGATCAGAATCCGGAAGTTGTCGTGCGACGGAAGAAGTTAAAGGTTTGTTGTGGCAAAGAGCGAAGTTGATTAAGGAATGATCCATTTTGAAACTAAGGCAAAAGGAAATCGAACGTTTCTGATCAAGAGGACTTTCTCTAGAGGACTTTCTCTACCATTGAAGAACCAGGGCTTCGCCGGGGTTTTCATTCACAATTTGAAATATACTTTGTTGAATATCTTCGTAATTTGTTATTTGTAGGATGAAGTGGCTTCACGCGAGGATCAACTGAAGAGACTGAGTCTTCAGGCGTTGAAGCTTGTCGAAGATTTCTCAGATAGTGTCGATGTTGATGTGAGCGAATCTTTCCAACCCTTCTTTCAAGAATGGGGCAGCGTTCAAGAACTTGCCGGAATCCCATTAGATGGAAAACAGAAGGAGACACTAGGAAGGCTCAAACGTCCAGCTTCTGTCCCGCCACAGTTAAGCATTCAAGACGATAGCGAGGAGGAGTTCCTTACGGAGTTTCCCGAAGCTGGTCCTTTGCGTCGCTTCGCGTTTCGGAGTTACTCATTCGGAAGCGAGAACTCTTTGGACGTGCGCGCTCGGAGGAGCTCGTATGAATGCTCGATGGACACGCTATGGAGCTCGAGTAGCACGTTTTCAATCAACATTGACAACAGAGACGACGAGGACGATGAAACCGCGGGTATATATATCGATAACGCTCTAGGAAACAACGAGGTTTTTGTAGGAGGCAGCGAGCCGAACCTTCTAGATAGCCGCACCAGAGAGAACACTTTATCTTCCCAAGACTACCCCAAAGAGGTAGCTGCTAAGATAGGGGGCTCTTCACTCGAGGTGGAAAAGTGTTCTAAGGAGAGCTTGGAGACAGTGACAGGCGAAGACACACAAAGACCTGATAGGACAGAAGAGGAGATTAAGACCCTGCTGGATGACGTCATACAAAGGATTGCAGACACTTGCAAGAGACTCTCTGTATGTGCTTACACACCGGATGATTCGGTGGAAGAAGTGGAGCGAAAACTCCGGGAGAGCAAGGTTTGCCATTTTTCAAAGTCTTCTTACCTAGATTTTAGTCTTTAAAGGTTAATCATGTTACTATAGTAAGAGAGTTTGAGCTACGTAATTTGGGAAAACCAACGTACATGGCGTTATGTTATTCACTTACCTTGGGACTATGCTCGATGAACAGCTTCACTGGAAAGAGCATATAGACACTACTTGTAAAAAAGTTAATAAGCGTCTAGGACTTCTAGCACGCATACGATCTTGCCTCACTCTT
>Ga0126338_10001080_pt1 | contig 16925 bp, 8 predicted proteins | sample OrbCmetagenome_2_FD_92529 | JGI IMG/M metagenome (GOLD analysis project Ga0126338, IMG submission 92529) | Coral microbial communities from Petempiche,Puerto Morelos, Mexico - Orbicella C C metagenome | ecosystem: Host-associated > Invertebrates > Cnidaria > Coral | place: Petempiche,Puerto... | reverse complement strand
TATTATTATTATTATTATTAATTTAATGATTTAGCTTATGTTTCAACTCAGTTCTTTCCTGGAAATTTTTTTTTACCCTAGTCCATGAACTACTGATTAAAAGCTAACATTATTAGCCGCCTTCGAGAACATTACGCCTTTTTATCTAATGTACATTTACGCTAAGTAATGCCTGTGCATCCAGTACAAAGCAAGCTAAAGTTCGTTCTCAGATCTTTCGCTGTACTAGGGGGAGAGAGGGCCCTGGGGGTGAGATTGGATGACACGCTGGAATACTCTCTCACTAACTAGACACAAATACTTAGTAATAAAGTAACGATATTCTTCAGATTACAAGCTCGTAAGACCAAGGAATCTTTCTCAGGCAAAACTGAATTAATTCTGCAATTTTGGAACTTGACATTCGTACAAGATTTTCTTTACCTGATCTGCGCAGGCGTACAAGAGCATTTTAAAATGCAAATGTGTAAAACGACATGTAAAACATTGCGAATTACAAAAATACAAAACTGTCAACTTTTACAAATAAAGGTAATGTACGAAAGAAGAATTCAGAAGAAAAATTGGAAAAGAGTCGAAGCTGATCAAATATTCGTGATAATTCAGCAAAAACAAGTCTAAACAGTTTATCTTTGAGGTCCATACGATCAAGGCGTTTCTTACTGCGACAAGAATTCAATGAACTAAAGTTTGAAAACCGGAGAAGCATTATTAGGCGCATCAAATACTGGTATTCGCTTTTAAGCGAACAAGAAATGACTATGGGGGCTTTTGGCCCTCGTAATACAAGTCATTTTAACACGAAAATAAAGTAACTATGGCGGTAGCACGCGCCACCGCATGGCAATCAACCTGCCTTGAGCAATTATCAGTTACAGACTAGTCTACGTAGATCGGCGTGTCTAAAGAAAACTTACTCCTTATGCTCAGGTGCGAAAACAATCGTTAAATCGCGATAATTGTAGTTTAAACTTTGCAAATTTACTACCATGGCATTTAAAGCTTTTTCAGACAAGTTGGAGTAATCGCGCACCAATATGTCAGTGTTATGTTATGACAAATGAGAATATACGGCACGGAATGCCAATTCAGAGACCATCGCCCATCGTAATAGATCCTACGTTATAGGAAATAAAGTTGTACATACTTAAGCTGGGATCTCACAGCACACTTTAGAACGTTCTTAGAAGACTTGCTTTTAAGTGAAGTACAGGCTTAATTCACATTCTTACCATGAAAACTCCTCGTTTTCGCCATTTTAACCGGCTGCAAAGGTGCTCATGCTAATATTTATTCAAAAGATGCGGGGTAATATTCTCAATGTGTCTTAAGCATTCAATTCTGTCAGGCGGTTTGTGAACATCTGCCCGTACTCTAGATCTACAAACTCTAACTGGTTAACTCGCTGCCTTTGTTTGGGCAGGAGGCCCGGACTCTTTAACAAAAATACACTTCCTGTCACTTTGCCGAGAATGAAGTGAAAAAGCAGTCTTTTTAAGTTCTGTTCTAGTAGTTATTAGGTTTAGTATAGTGGCGAGGTTCTGCACGGCGTTGGATCCGTCAAAATGGCTTCTACAGTGTTCTATCTCGCCGTCCTTTCACTGGTCGTGATCTGCACACTTGCTGGGTAAGAAACGAACGGTAGATAAGTTAAGAGTAAGAAATAAGTCTAGGGCAGCCCGCATTAGCTACAATATCAAATATTAGTTATTAGCTTTAGTTTAGTGGCGAGGTTCCACACAACACTGGATCCGTCAAAACGTCGCAAAAAGTTATCCACACATTTTTATCTTGCCATTATCTCAGTGTTGGCTGCGATCAGTAAGACTTCTCCATTTGTTTGTTATTTATATTATTATCATCAGCAAAATAGCAGTGTTGGCTCGGAACGGCCGGGCGACTTGAGAGGAAACAGTTGTAAGCTTCTGAACAAAATATAACAAAGCAGGGGGTGATTTTTTTCTCGCCTGGTATAAAGGGTGAAACTCTCCGAATTGTTAACAAGTGTTCTAATTGTACTGTTGTATTTGAAATTTCCAAGAAAGCGTAAACACTGTTCAGATATTCAATCGATAGCAGGTATCACCAACTAAGATCAGAAACGTTTTTAATAGATTTACACTCCGACGGAAGTAAAACATGAACAATTTGTTCCAAGCGGGAGGTACGATCTACCACGAGGGAAGGAAGAAAGCCTCTAATTGCTGCGTAACCGACGCAATAGTGATCAACTTATAGACTCTCTTTAAAATATCAGTACAAAGCTAAGCAGACAGGTAAGGAGAATTGAGAAAATCATCAGCTGGAAGATATTGTCTTCATATACTACCAAATTCTCACAGCTATCATTAAAGAAACATATGGAAGTCAAAAATGAGAATGTATATTTAATCTTAGCGATACATACTTAAAGACTGCGTCTTCCGCCGTACGGAGTTCATAATTTGCACTTTCATAGTGTATAAACTATAGCGCATTTATGATGACAGAAATTATGCTCAAATGCACCACTTGTCTCCAAAAGCTATTTCTTTAATTGACAGTTCAATTTATATATTCAACTAATGGAGGTTGTTTTAAATAGAAAACCAACCGTATGCTGGCTTGTATGTACGGTTAAATGTTTCTAAAGTAGCTGAGGGCAACGAAACCGGGCCAGTGAAGCTTATATTGTTGATAAATCCGCGAATTGCGTGCAGCGGTTGTACTATTACGCCGGGCAAATAAACTGTAAAAATTTTGAAAACGATCGTAGAAAGTCAGAGTCTGCGGTATGTTCTCTCTAAGAACTAACTAAAATATGCTTCTGCTGTTTTTGACTCAATAACGTAATGCATTCGTGAGCACTTTAAGTAGGAAAACATGCGGCAGGTATTATATTAAACATACTGGTGAAATAGCTAATTATGCTTTTATAGCTATCCGCTGTTATAGATACAGGTAATGTGTTTTTAAGACTTCCTTTTTACTTTTATTTAAAAGTGTCTATATATAGTTTTGGACCCCAAACCTAGCCTGTAAATAAACAGAGTTTGTGAATTCATTTTTCGACAAATTTAAAACACGAGAAATGAAAATAATCTATTTGTGTTCCGCGTGCGTGTTTAGGCCATATAGCTGCAGCTGCTTTGAACAAAGAGTGTGTTTTCAAATGTTTGACTATTAACTAGCATAAGGACGCCACTTTCCTAATTGGTTTGAAAAATGAATTCAGGTTTCCCACTAGCAATAACAACGCCTCCTTTTTGTTCTGGTTGGTAAATTGAGATGTTTTTGAGTCCTTCATTTACTTAAGTTTCTTTTTACTGTTTATCTTAATATTCTTTAAGATAATTGATACTGAGCTAGACATCAAAGAGAATTTACGAGCAGCAGTCTTCTATCAAAGAAATCCGGCCCAAAAAAAAATTAGTTGTTATATAAAATTTGAACTTTTGAATTTAGATAGTTAGACATTTCCTGAATGTGTGACGCAAAAAAAAAAAGAAAAGCGCGTCAAAGATAGATAGATAGCGCGTGATCGTGTAAAAGAGTGAGAGTCAAAGGGCGTGAACGTGGAATGGTGTGAGCGTGTAAAAGTGTGAGCGTGCAAAAGCGTGAGTGTGTAAAAGTGTGAGCGTCAAACATCGTGTGAGCGTGTAAGTGTGAGAGCTAAAAAGCATGAGTGTTGCAGGACACATTAAGAACTAAAAGGTGCGAGAATTAAAAATAAATAAATCAACAACCAGTCAAGCTACAAAGGCAAGGTGTCAGTGGGCAGTCAATGATGAGGCGCCCGCACGCAGCTGTTTTGTTTTCTTGTCTTTAAAAACATGTTAACTCTTGATTTATAACTCTGTTGGATGGCTTGGCAGTAATGACTCACCCTCCCTTTTCTTTCAGCTATAATCATTAACACTGTTGACCTTTTTGTTAAATGGGCGTAGTCTATATGGGGCCTCTGTAATGAAAAATCATTTATTTATCTCAGCTTCAGTTTAGAAAACACTTTTGTTCTCCAGAAGTTTAAAAACGTACCAAATCACAAAAAACCCTGTTCAATGGTTTTGTATTGAATAACAATATATTCGAAAATTACAGGAACCAGTAAGGAGACGTGAGATGACTAACGATAGCGAGGATTACGATATGATGGAAAAACTTGAGAAACTTGAACTCAAACAAACTTGAGAACGCGAGGCTCGTGTTTTCAGCCGAGTTTATAATATATCATTTATCCGGTGAAATTTTCCAAATATCTTTTCGCAACTTACAGTACCTTTGAGGGTTTGCCATCTCTTTAATTTCATAAGGTGAAGAAGATTTCTCAGTTTTATTTCAGTTTTAAGGGGGCACTCGGCACATGGCATGATTGTATGAAGGTTATCAACACTGTATAGACGTTTAACTTTTTTATTACTAATTTTCAGGGACAAAGTTATTCGTGTCACACCGAAAAGCTCAAATGAAGTCGACTTTCTATCTTCGTTGGAAAGCAGACAGGATCTTGAGGTAGGTCTTAAGGAGGGCCCGGGAGAACTCCGATATGAAAGGTCGGAGATGCTCGTCAGAAAATTTGAATTAAACTCCTAAAGGAGAACAATCTGGGCGCGGCTCCAGCTTTATTTTACCCCTAAAAGATACTTTTTGACAACGGACATGACAGCGTTTTTTATTATTTCTTCCAGAAGAATTCTAAAAGATACCTTAAGAGTTAAAAAATATAGGCGGTTTCGTCCTGAACATCCACAGTGAGACTAAAATCCGTGATTTACACCCCTAAGCGAGACGATAGACATCCCCCATCACTTTATATGGGGATCTTCCCAGGGATTGAGGGCCGGGCACAGGGGAAGGAAAATTATCTCCACGCTCTACACAATAACTACTTAGATAGGCAAAAACCTAAAGCAGAAAATTCAAGAAATGAAAAATAATTCCCTCACGATAAAGCATCGTAACTTATCTAAAATAATTCTACAACACTAAGGACCATTCCAAGTCATCCAAGTGTGACCGCTATATCCAGTGAAGTTGGGATTGAGTCCGAAGGAAAATTGTTCCAAGAACTTGGATTTTGTGTTACTTGAGCGAAGGGTCAATATACAGGCTAAGGGATGTACAGCGGGAATTTTTTTTTTGGTAAGCACGAGAAGAACACGAAGTCTTCATGAACATGACAGGATGTTTACTGTGGGAACATTCGGATTCTCCGGTATAGCGGGCTTATTTTCATGCTTTCTCAGAGACGTTCAACATTTTATTTTGGATAAAAATTCATTATACTGAACGTATAATTGGGGACTCCCAGTTCAGACTGGATCACAAGATTTTCTAAAATTAGTCACTTGCGAGGAAAAAGTTACTGGTATTCCGCCATTTTATCATATTACTAATTAGGTCAAGAGAACACGTAAAATAGAGCGGTTTTCAATTGAGTGTCGGAAAAACCAAAACCAAACCAATTACATACCAATTAGACTATTCAGCCAATATCAAACCGTAGAAAAACCAAAACCAAAGTAATTGTCTAATTACTTTCAACACTCAAATGAAAAACCAGAAACTGCAAGGGACCGCATATGATAAACGCTGCCAACGTGGGATCTGGCTGGCGTTACATATCTTCGCTACACAGTGCTGACGAGCCCCAAGAAGGGCGAAACAGCTGTCCACTGTTGCGATCCTACTTTTATCGGTTCTTGTCATGTTGGTGTCTCGAAACGTTTTTCACGTAGTATCAGCCTTGCAGTCTATTGTTTGTCTTCACTTAAATGAAAACCGCTCTATGAGCCCGTATTGAATTGTAGAGTCATAATTGTTTTTCGTCTTTCACATACGCCTTATGCTCCCAGTAGGGGGAATACTCCTATCTAGAAAGGACCGGAGTGCTTGTCGGAAATTTTGAAAAGAACCCCCAAGACGTACCAGGATGCTGTTTTATGGGGGTGATTTAAATTTTTTTCATCCCTAAGAGGTACTAATTCTAAAACAAAACATTATCTCAGCATTATAGTTTTTGGGCTCGATACCCTAAAAGGTATCATTAAGGCTCCCGCTGTGGATGTCCTGTGGCTAAACACCCTAAGAGGCGCCAAGACCACCTGTTTAACCCCTAAAAGGTACGACCAGCACCCCTGTTTTTTTTATACGGGAGTCCCCCACCGGGGCTTATGCAGTCGGTACGATTTTCGGGTGATGCTGTATGTATTACAAAAACTAGAAGCAGAAATAATAGAAAATGACATGATAATGGAAAGATAAGTCACTAACCTCGTGGCTCAGGAAAATATACACAACTCGCAAAATATCCACTCATATTATATGTTAAATCATTGAATAAGGTGTACGTATTTCATGGTCTTGTAGCTTGATTTCTGGAAGGCGCCACAGAAGCCCGACCTCCCCGTTGATATTCACGTGACAGATGAAGCATACAAGGTGCTGGCTGTTATGCTGAAAGAACAAAATATTCAGTTTCAAATAGTAATCGTTGATGTTGAGAAGATGATGCACGATGAAAGGCGTGAAGTACAGACACGTGGTATAGAGTTCGGCTTTCAGTACAGCAGATATCATCCTTTAGATGAGGTAATACGAGTATTTATTAACCTAGCGGTACGAATACGGTGGAAATTCAAACGATCTAATTCAGCACAATAGTGCCAATTTAACGCACTGAGGGTCCATGGCCTTATTTATCCCCTCACCGGGGGAGATACTCCCTTATTCAGGCTATATAGGTATGTGCGGCCCCAAAGGGTATGGGGTTTTTAGCCGTTCTGGTCAGAAATAGGGTATCGATTTTGGCCATTTTGGTCTCAAATGGGATATAGTTTTAGCACTCTTGTCTTGAATTGGGTGTGTTTTTAGAAGAAGCTACTTTTTCCACATTACCGCCATCGGTAAGACCATCAAAAAGGGCCCTTCACAATGCCTTCAGAACGGTCTGAAATAGGGAACTAATAAGGAAGGTCTGAAACAGGGTATCGATTTAATGGTCAGAGGCCCGTTTGTTGAAGGTCCCGAAATGTTTCGCACCCGGAAAGCCATAGCAAAATCTCAAACGTTATGGTTGCAGAGCTGTGTTATTCCCATATTCTTAACATAAACAGAAGATCTCGTCATATAAGAAACTTCAGGCGCATACCCTTCTCTGTTTTTAGATACGCATTAATTAAAATTGGCTTTGCAGGCCCGAAAAGTTTTTAGGGCTTTCGAGAAACGGACCCCAGGTCTTAAAAAGGGCATCGAATTTTTGGTCAGGTCATAGATAGGGTAGGGAAAACTTGCAAATTTTGGTCTTAAATAGGGTAAGGGTTTTGAGAAGTGGGTCGCACACCCCCACCCAATTTTTCTGGGAGTACCCTTCCCCCGCCCCCCTCCTTGTGAAGCTATTTGAGTACAATGTTTGCCGAAAAAAATTAAATAACTATTTTAGTCCACACTGTGACTCTTTTCAGCCCGTGGGTCCATATTAACCGACGCAAACCAGAGTTTTGGCCCTATTTTAGAAAACAAATTAGATCCCAAATATTTGTGTTTATGTTATCCCTGCAGGTAAAAATTTTAACATATCAGTCCAAGTTGAACAACAGGAACTTTTGTCTTTTTTTCTAGATTGTACAAGAGTTGAGAGACCTAGCACACACACATTCAGGAATGGCTCATCTGTTTAGTGTGGGTAAATCTTATGAAGGACGTCACCAGCATGCTATTAAGGTAAAGCCTCTCCTGTATAACATAGAGCGGTTTTCATTTGAGTGAGTATTTTTTTTTTGTATTCAAAGTTTTTTTTTTTTTGAAATGTTGCAGCTAAAAGGCCAATCTTCACCAAACAAACCTGTTTTCTTCATGAACTGTGGAATTCATGCGAGGGAATGGGTATCACCTGCAACTTGTATGTACATGATCAAACAGGTTTGTGACTGCTTGCATTGTAACTGGTTTTCGACCGGGCTGGACGGAAATAAGTAAAATACCATTAGTAACATTTCAATCAACTCAAGTTTGGGTTCAAAAAAACGTAAAGTAGATTCTTTGGAACTAGGAAAATCATAGTGCATCATAAAATGTCACTAAATCGTTGATGCTGCAGTGATTAAAAAAGAGAAAATATGACCAGCCAAGAATCCATTTGCCTAAGGTCCGCGACAAATGAATTTGTGTGTTGTGTGACAACGTGCCTTGATTGATCTTTGTTTGTTTGTAGATCGTCTCAAAATACGGACGAGACTCCAACGTGACAGAGATGCTGAACAAGATGGATTTCGTTATCATGCCTGTGCTGAACGTCGATGGCTATGCGTACACTTGGCAATCAGTTTGTATACATTGTCATAAATTAGTATTTTTTTTTTATATCGAGTACTAGGGAGAAGACGCATCTTAAATTTTTTGTTAGCATTCTTGAGTTTTATAAGAGTCAGGTTGGTTGATGTAACCATATTGGGTCAATTGTCTTCATATTTTAAATTTCGCGCTATCTTTTGATAGAAACAATCAACGATGCCTTGTAAAATCGAACAAGCTTGTGCCTTCGTTCCAGAGTGCGCTCAGTGTTTTCTTATTCCAAAATAAGGCGAAAAAGAAGTTAGCTTGCTACACTTAATTATCTAACTAAGCGTTACCATGGTTTCTGCGTAGTGAAAAGCGCGCTTAAGGTTGTGGTGGTTTGCGCCTTTGTTGCGTCTTTCACACTCACGCTTGTGGGTTTGTTTTGTTCAAGTTTTTAAGAAGAGCAGATGCTGTTTGTAGCCTACAACAGTGGCGGATCTAGGGGAGGGGTCCGGGGGGCTCAGTTGCCCCCCCCCCCCACTTTATTTTCGATAAAAAAAAGAAGAAATAACAGAAGGAAGATAAGCCGGCAAGGCAAGCAAAACACCCGCCCCCCGCTAGCTCAAGGTCTGGATCCGCCACTGTGTATTAAACTTCTTACGTCAGTAATGCTGTTAGGCAACTATATTGTATATATTTTTATAGGATGACTACAGTCATAGGTTCTGGAGAAAGACGCGTAAACCAAACCTCGGAACCAGTTGTGTTGGAACAGACCCAAACAGAAACTGGGACTACAAATGGGGACGTAAGTACAGGGTTCATCTGTATGCAAAACTGAGGCGTGGTGGCCTTGTGGCTTATGTGGCTTGTGAGGAAATACACAAGCGGGAGGACTCATGCAAGAATCCAACACCAAAAAGCCAGGGGAATTTAGGAGGGAACCCATCGGAAGCCTTCGGTGGAACGTAGGTCAAAATAAGCGAAAACGTATTTTGAAAGCTAGAAAAAAGGAAGGGAACTCACAGGAAATGCACAGGGAATACACGGGGCATGCAACACACGAACAAATGCAACGGTGCAACAGACGAGCAAACGCATGGTGAAATACACAGCCGACCCCCCGGTGTGTTCCAATCGAACGTCAGGGAAATACATATAGAAGGAAGCCCCCCCGGGCATTAACACAGGGGGAATGTACCTAATTGTTTATAGGGGAAAGTGAAGGAAGGAGGCCCACCGGGGCATCCATGGGAGAACAAACTAGGAAATCTTTGTTCCCGAATTCTCATTGGAATTCTCACTGGCATGCTTGATTCAGTATTGATATTCGGGTGAGAAAATGCTTACTGATCAATGTTTTCTCTATGTTGCGTTAGTTCCAGGTGCCAGTTCTGATCCCTGTAACGATGCGTATCGCGGAACTCAGCCATTTACTGAAATAGAAGTGAAGAATGTGGCGGATTACTTGAGGGAAAACCGAAAGCGAATAGCCGGCTACATGGACATACACGCCTACAGTCAACTCTGGATGATACCCTGGGGATACACCGAAGATCCAACGGACGACCATGACGAACTGGTACGATAACTGAAACATGCAATTATAGTCACCATTTTGGCTTCTGAAGCGTTACATCACCAATGTGAAGATTTAACGCTAAAACCCGACCTCTTTGTTCGTCTGTTTTCATGATTGGTCGAACATATAGCTCCCCTTAACCGGCTAGCAAAATTAAACTTTGATTTCATAGTTTCAGTTGACCGATTTCTTATTTTTTCGCTTCTTCTTCTTCATTAGATAAGAACGCAGAATTTTGCTCATTTGAAAGACCACATCAAAAAGAGAAATTCTCCGATGATGTTTCAGAAACGCTCAAATTAGCCGCCATTTTTCACACCACTCGCACTAGGCTTCCCTCTCTTTAATTGTCATTCACACTACCTGCAACACTGGTACGTCTACTTACACAATTTACAACTATAATACAACTTCAAAAGTCCCTTATATTATTAACAAAACTTGTTATACAATTCAATTACTTATGCACTACTTACACTACTTACAATACGATGCAATTACAATACCACAATTTGCCTAACTTACTCAACAAAACAATACGATTACTTATGTAACTTACGATACTAATACTTACACTACTTATATATTAGGAGTACTGACGCTACTTACATTCATATTATAGTCTTACAATGAGCAACAAAATAAAAGATGCATTCATACTGAAATAGAAAAGCAACAAAATAAGATGGGTACTAGTCTTCTCTCGGTTGACATGGACTTGTGACGTAGGGTAAGGAACACCTGACTTCGCTTTCTATTTCAGAGGTACTTTTCATCAGGAAAGACATAATTTAGGGTTAGTTTACAGAACACCAAGCTAGATCTTGCTGTCTTGATGTCTCAGGGCAACGGGTTTCTGAATCTACGTCATGAAGTGAGCCCTCGCTTTCCTGATCAGCTGGAGGGGTGCACCAAATAAATGTAGAGTTTAAAAATGTCATAAAACGTTCGAATGGAAAATGGTTTTCAGAGAACGTCGACCGCGTTCCGTTTCTACGTAGTATTACAATGGGCAAGGGTGCTAGAGGAAGGGTGAATGATAGACGGCGGGCAAGCGTGCTAGTTTCATTAAAGAACTCTTTCAATTCTAAATTATAAAATGGTAGTTTTCGAAGACACGCTAAAAATCTTACTATTTTTATTTATATTGAGAAAATAAAGATATTTTTTTGGTAGTATTTCAATGAGAAAGTGAAAATATATTATGGCATGGGTACTTTTTCTTTTACCTTATTTCAGATGAGAGTCAGCAAGGAAGGAGTTAAAGCCATAAGAAGGGCTGGTTACGGGACTCTTTACAAATATGGACCATCCTCTGTCATCATCTGTAAGTCACAGAAAATTTTAATGAAAATTCTACAATTTATATTATGTACATAACAAAGGAGAGCTAGGAAATGAATTGATCAACACATTGAAACACAGCATGGCAACATCAAAGCAAAGACTGACCACCTTTTTAAAGTTCTGAGGAAATGCAACGGCAAGTTCCATTGCTTAGTCTGCTAGCTGTTGAACATAAAAGACATCAAGCTTTCTCTTAACACACAAACCGACTCCGTTCGCGCCAAACTGTTTACGTGACATTTTCGTGCATTTTTTTCCTTACTATGTTCCTTACCTTAGGAACTATTCCCATAGGACCCGGAAATATTTTATGTATTGTTTCATATTTTATATATTCGTATTACACCTTATCCTTTTTCGCTTTTTAACTTGATAATGGCGTAACCTGGCGCCGAAACGTCGTTCACTTTTTTAAATGTGTTTTAAAAATCTTCTAGCGTTTAACTTCTTGGTAAATTATCTCCTTGGTTTTTTTTTTATTTTTAACTTTTTTGGGGGAGGTGGGGAGGGGAGGGTGGTGGCTATTAAAGATAATTAGACACCACTGGGGAAGGGGATGTTTATCTTAACTACCAGAGCGGTGTTAAATTAAATGTAGTTGTTATGGCACCTTTTCATTGCAATTGTCGTAGTCAAGAAATTCAATGAGGTTAACTTCTGTAGAAGAGGTAAAATAAATAAAACGCGTTGGAAATTAAACGTATACTAGCAGTGATGGGGGTTCTCCTCAGCCTCCCAGCTGAATTTTTAATCTTTATAAACATTAGAAAATATTTCACTTGCTCAAGAATTTACATTTTAGATCTAAAACATTCCAGTTTTGGAAGTGAAAGAATAATAATAATAATAATAATAATAATAATAATAATAATAATAAAATTAAAATTGTAGGTAGAACTCTGGAGGCAAACATTTCCAAATTGGAAAAAGATATAAATCACAAGCGTGAGAACTAGTTAAGCTTCCGAACCCGGGGGGGGGGGGGGGGAAACTCCAATATAAAAAGGACGCGGGGTGCTTGTCGTACCTTTTAAGGATTAAAAAAAGCGTTTTTGGTACGTCTTCGGGTGTTCAGCCTCAAAAGGTCAACAGTGGGAGTCTTCGCAGTACCTTTAGGGTGTTGAACCGAAAAAGCTATAACAGGAGATAATGTGACGTTTTAGAATTAATACCTGTTAGGGGTGAAAGAAATATTTAAGCCACGCCCATAAAACAGGATCTTGGAATCTCTTAGGGGTTCTTTTCGAAATTTCCGACGAGCACCCGTGTCCTTTTTTAGATGGGAGTTCCTCCCGGGTTCTGAATCGTCGACGGCAATGTCAAAAACGTTTCCTTTTTCTAATATTCTTCCTTTTTTTGCTCGCATTTGCAGACAAGAATTCCGGTGGCAGCAAGGACTACACGTATGGCGAATTAGGAATCAAGTACTCGTTTGCTTTGGAGTTAAGGGATAAAGGACGGTACGGCTTTTTACTACCAGCCGATCAGATCGTACCTACAGCCATGGAGACATTTGAAGGAATCAAGGCAATGGCGAGGGAAATGAAGCTGTAGTTACATGTGCTTGTCTGGGGAAGGTCATACTTGGAATATTCGCTCTCAGAGCGATGAAATAACTTAATAAAAGAGGGACAATGGGAGAATTGTGTCTTTGAGTATTTGAGGGACATGAGAAGACGCGCACGGTTTGTACTGTAAGTATCCCGGAGAGCTCCATACAATTCCTTATACTTTTAGTACAAGGAATTGTTATGGATTAGTCAAGGCGCTGCGGGCGTCGTCTCGCATGATCCTAGCGAGGTGTTTTGCCCGACAGTCTTCTGTCAGCAAATGTCATCTCACGAAAGGAAACCAGAAACGAGCGGAGGGCCAGGACCGGATTATACATGTCGTCAAGTTGTTTTAAACGAGTATTGAATTTCCTGTACAATAAAAGGCCTTTGTTTTATACATCCGAGACGATGTTGTGAAATTAGATAAATCTGGTAATTAGTGTTTCGATCTGGCCAAAATAAACCAGCTACAATTGCTTTGTAATGGCGGAATTAGTGAAGGAGTTCGAATATGAAGAAAAGCGAAGTGAACGGGTCATCCAATCACGTAAAAACACTGCAGAAGAAAGAGCGAGACAGAGAAAAGAATGGAGAAAGAGAAAACAGGAGCAGAAAATGGCAAATTCCACGAATACAGCCGGATCGCAACTACCGCCACTCAACTGGGAAGAAAATGACTTGGTGCCATCTAACCCTGACGCTTTGACCTGTATTCCTGAGGATAAGGAAAAACAGGCGCCTTCCTCGAACCAATGTTTTGCTCCGGTGAATGTTAAGAAACCTCGTTTCGCAGCGCCTAAGGCAGGCAGCGGAGAGAAGAAAATGGACATGGCTTGTTCCTCAAGATGTGCCCTGATGGTTCACATGGCGGTTGGTGCCGACGCAGTTGTCGCGCACAAGACTCAGAAGCCTTATGAAAGCCCGATTGCAAAACAAACCACAATTGCTAACAGCGGATGCAAATTTGAGCGCAAAGAACTTAGGCCGGAAAACATTGAATACTTATCTAAAAATCCAGTCGGTAGTGGAAGCTTCGGAAAATGTTTTCTCGGGCGCTATAGAGGTATCGAAGTGATAGTGAAGCAAATGACTCACAATGAAACAGCGGAGGATAAAGAAAGAGCAAGGAGAGATTTACTCCATGAAGCAAAGATTGTTTCTGCTTTGGGTGACCATCCAAATCTGCCCATGATTTTTGGTGTTGCCACTAAAACTTTACCATTATGCCTCGTGACGCAATTTCACGGTGTTAAGGAAGAAAGTGTAACTCTCCATCAAGCGGCTAACGCCAGTATACTTACCATAGCAAACTGTATTTCTATATTTCAAAAGATATGTTGTGCTTTAGGCCACGTGCATTCAAAAGGCTATCTTTACAATGACATAAAAGCAAACAATGTCGTACTGGAACGAACCTCAGTCTCTGAGGAATTCAACCCAGTTCTCATTGATTTTGGGAAAAGCGGAAAGGCTTCATCGGCCCTGTTGTACCGCAGAAAAGGCAACGTTGTGAACGGCAAAGGGAAAAGCTATTTGGCCCCTGAGGTTGTAAGTGAACGACTCTACAGTGTTGTCAGTGACATTTATTCATTGGGACGAATGCTCAAGGCTATATCATGTATGGTGGGCTTTTACGAGCGGGTCCGAGGATTAGTAAAGGCGTCAACCACAGATAAGCGCTCAGAGAGACTCAGTCTTAATGTTTTCTCAAATAAGATTGCCGAAGTCAAATTTTAGGTGTAGCATCATTCATAATTAAACACGTCTATAAGCTTAAATGGTCATGTCAGAATAACTTCGTCTAAAATTGAAGTATTGTATTGTCAGTGAATTTTGTTACGAACGTGAGATCGTTAGCAATGAAATACCGTGCGTGCCACAGAATGACTAGACCCACCAGTGTAAAATTTGTTTCAATAACCAATGAATAGAATACTTCCTTGCCCATGATTCTGCCGCAACGAAAGTTTAGAAATGAATGTAAGTGGTAAAAAAGTCTTTTATTCAATTTTCAGTTGGATAAGTGAAAGAGATAAGTATTACTATTACAATTCTTGCTTTAATACAATATGTCGCGGTTGAACCTCTCACAATCGAGACAGACCTATGACTGAGTTAGGATTTTGAGTTGGATTTTGGAGGATTTCGAACAACAAGAACAGACGCGATATACATGAAGTTTTCGCAAAAAGGTGCCAAATTGTTCGAAAGATCCATTTAAACCAGGAATTTAATTTCTCTAGTTTCACGACTTTTCCCTTAGTATCGTCTGGGAATGACACCACAAAGCAAGCACCCGAAAATCCAACTCGAAATCCTAATTCGGTAATAAGGCAACCTCCCTACAATCAGCTCTTATTGTATTTTACTTTCTTCTGGTTGTTGTTAAGGACGTTCGCGCCAATTGTTTCTGTGCATCCTTACTGCGCACGCAAATTCACACGCCACGTCATGCACGAGAGCGTGCGCTAAGTAATAAAATGAACAATGATGGGCAGATGACAATTGCTGAAACTTTTCCTGGATTCAACGATCTTGGACGTTCGGTGACCCCTATTTTTCTTTTGATGGATCAGTTTCTCTACCGATTTTCTGCGTTTAGCGAAAAAATGAAGAAAATCTATCGACTAGAAGTTTGAATTTTTTACAAAATGCAGCATCGAATTCCGTTCTTTTTAGCTCTTCGTTCATCTTACTAGTGACTACCCCAAGTGAGGACGGGGGGTGGGGGGCGGGAACTCCCATATGAAAATGTCTGGGATGCCCGTCGGGAAATCTGAGTTTACCCCCGAAGGAGACCAACCTGGGCGTGGTCCGAACACGGAAAAAGCTCGATCACGAACCGCTGTTCAGGACAGGAGCCCGCGCTAGTAGACCGGACTCGAGAGAGCGGCGGAAATCGAGCCTAAAAACGAAAATGAGAACGTTTCTTTTATTATTATTATTTCTTCGTGTGCACCCTAAAAGATACTTTTACAGCTAAAAATAGTGGCCTTTTGTCCTGAACACCCTAAGTGAGACGGGCAGAATCCTTGATTTATACTTCTAAGCGACACGATGACCATCCCCAACCTTTTCATATCAGATTCCCCCTGAGAATGCTACGAATAGCGAAAATATCACTAATGATGCTGTGGCTTTTTCATTTTCTCAAGGGGTGCTTAGATTCTCGGAGTGTTTCATGGCGGCATAATGCATAGTTTAGACTTCCTTCCCGGGAAGGTACTCTGTAAATCTTTGGTTAGGAGTGTGCCGCTGGGACCCTAAAACCCTTACTCTATACAAGACCATGATCAGCTTGATTTTGCAACCATATTCTAGACTAGACACCAAAAACCCCTACCCTACGCTAACTAAACCAATATCTTACAAAGTCACTTCCGAGTTTCAATTTCTACCACAGAACCGCAAGTAAAGAAAATTGTTCTGCACTAAATTTAGACACTAGCCACTTTTCAGGTAAACTATACCCCAATCTATACCAAAACTGTTTGATTTCTATACCCTATTCCAGACTAAACTACCTGAAAACCACACCCTTCGCAGAGGCACATACCCATATTGCTTAATATATATGGGAGTCGGTGGCAGATCCAGACCTTGAGCTAAGGGAGGGCCAAGTTTTGTTTTGCTTGCCCTGCCAGCTTTTCTTCCTTCTGTGATTTTTTTTCTTTTTACCCAAAATGAGGGGGCCCGGGGCCACCCGGGCCCCTCCCCTAGATCCGCCACTGGGAGTACCCCCCGGTGCTTCTTTATATGCCGGCCTCACGATATGGATATTAACGCCGACTAACATAAGCTTTCCTATGTACTCTGGAAGAACAAAGCTTTTTGACCAATCAGAGGCGCGCACAACTTAAACTGTATCACAAACACACTCATGAGGGAATCCAACTCGCCAAAGGCGGGCTCCACTGAAAACCGCCTTTGGCAAGTTGGATTCCCTCACTAAATATTATTATTATTATTATTATTATTATTATTATTATTATTATTATTATTATCGTCCTCACGTGATGTTTGCTTAGAGTCCTTAGGGCCGAGACCAAACCATGGTCCTGGGACACTAGGGGATAGCCAGTTTTTAGCTTGATAGCACCCTCCTCAAAATGTGCGCTGTACCTAGCAAGGTTATCTTTTGTAGTTCACTGATGCTTAATTGGCCGGGAATTCTTCCAAGATAAGTT
>Ga0126338_10001079_pt1 | contig 16929 bp, 10 predicted proteins | sample OrbCmetagenome_2_FD_92529 | JGI IMG/M metagenome (GOLD analysis project Ga0126338, IMG submission 92529) | Coral microbial communities from Petempiche,Puerto Morelos, Mexico - Orbicella C C metagenome | ecosystem: Host-associated > Invertebrates > Cnidaria > Coral | place: Petempiche,Puerto... | reverse complement strand
TTTATTTACCCTCGGCAGTGTTTTAGCACAAGTGCTAGTGGGGCCGAGCAAACAACTGAAACAAATAATTCAAATTGAACATAACATTGTTAAGAATCCCAACTGGCCGGAGGCAAACCAGTTCGCTATTTACAAGCATGGCTGAGGATTTGAACTTGGGGTTACCGAGAAACAAATCCAGGTAGTGGTCAGAGCGGGACTCGAACCCGGGACCGCTGGATTACGAGTCCGACACGCTGACCACTCGGCTACGCTGCCTCCTTCATAGTAATAGAATAGAATAGAATAGTAAGAGTTTTTATTATATTTCATTTTTGAACTTATTTTCAGAGACAATATCGTATATAGATGCGATTGCTTTACTCTTCTTAAGTTGAGCTCTATTGCCCTGGAATGTATGTTAGTTAGGGTATTGCTTGAAGATCTGGGGGGAGGATACCGCTTTTTGCATAGAGGTGTCGCTTAGGGAAAAAATTTAAAGACCTGCGATAAGTAGGACCCTGAGTGCATCTAGGACAAACGATGGGATAACGTGGAATTAAAGAATACTGACAAAGTTTTGATTGCCTCAAGTTTAACTCCACCAAGACCCTCAATAATTTACGGTTCCAAACATTTCGAAGTGCCTTAAGGTGGCCGAACACAGTTTTCGCGCGCGCTTTTGCTGATGCAATTCAGCGTGCGCACAAGGATTGGAAAAAACAAACATGCCGTCAATAGATCGATCATTTTATTTTCTCAACACCCGCAGTATCTATGCTATTTTTCTTTATAATTGAACGCAGTGTATTGATGACTTTAGTCTTTATCACAAAGATATGTTAAACAAGGTAACGATGCAAAGAACCCAGCGATTCTTAGCTTTTTCTTTGTTACCGAAAGAACCCAGTTAAATGTAGTGCATGCGTAGTAAGTCAAAAAATTGCGATTCAATGAAAATTTGCACTCTCGGAAATACGCCAATTTCTCGAGAACCAATCATTAGAATTTCACGAAATTTAGCACGAAAATACTTTAGGAAATAAGTAACTGGAGTATTGAAAATAATTGAACTTTAACAAAGGAATTTCTAGATATTCCAGTGAACCTTCAACAAGGGATAATTAAAGATCTCTCTGTTAAATTCTTAGCAAAATGGTGTTAACTTGTGAGAATCGTTACAAGCTTGTTGCATGCAAATTATAAAGAAAATCTAATGACTAGATTTTCTACAAATAAACATAACCAATTTTAAAGGCCCGTTTATCTTTATTCATGTTGCCATGGCAACGGCACATACGTCAGCTTAACCATCAAAAAGACCAAAGTTTGTGTTGTTAACTTCCTTGTTGCCATTTTTGGCGACTGTGAGATCAAGGGTTTTAGAGAAAAAGGTGAATGAAACACAGGTATCAAAAACTGTGTTCAGCCACCTTAAACATATTTCCCTGCGAGTCCTTTTTTCAACTATTTTCTAAGTTTCGAAATTTTGGTAAAGTACGATATCTCTTGTTTTACATATTACATATGGTCATATGACATTGTTGTAAGTGTCGCACGTATTGATGTATGTTCTTTGAACTTAATAAATTTACATACTTATCACAACCCAGTGTATTTTGAAGAGTGATTTTGTGATAAAACGTGGTAAACAGGCCTGGCCCAGGTTGCTCGAAAGGCGGATAACGCTATCTACGGGTTAATCCCTATCCAGCGGATAGTGCGGTTTGTTTTATTAACAGTTATCCACTGGATAGTGATTTATCAGGTGGATAGCGTTATCCAATCTTCGAACAGTCCGGGCCTGCTCGAGTCTTCTACGAGTAAGGTGTAGCCCCGGGGCGCTCTGTGAGTTTTAGGTGGGGATATGTCTCTTGAACTTTAGCGATTTCGTTTCCTCATGATAAGGAGCAACACTTCCCGATGTAGCCTGGAAAACCTAGTTCAATAACGTCTATCATAAGTAGACGAAAATTAAGAACGTCAATCTCCATTAAGGTCTTACTCGCAATTAAGGCCTCTGAAGTTATTTTTAGGCATGGTACCCAAGTCTTTCGCGAATGGTATTACCACGCACGTTACATGGATGTCTCCTTGGAGGGTAAAAACACGTGTAAAGCCGCTTGGACTGTCCACGTGAGCAAACTCCGCGCCATAGGAATGGCTATTTGTAAAGCTCGTGGGATTCCCACAACCGGGTTTGACCTAAAAATAGCTTCAGAAGATTACCTTGGGAATAGGGCTCACTTGGGAAATTAGAAGCCACTGCCTCTTAATTTAGAGAATCCGACGACATAACCGGAAATTCGAGTTTTCTTTTATTTCGTCAAAGAGACACTTTTAGTGCACTATTTCCAGAAATATGCTTTAAGGTTATTCCTCAGAATTGCATTGCGCATCCCTACTGCGTACGATTTTCGCGTCATTGGCGCGCGCTTGCGAGCGCCTGCTTATACACAACATATACAAAACAGTGGCTTTTTCTAAACGGCTTGGCTTGCGAGAGACAAATCATCGTTTTTTTCTCGGAAACGAGTACCGGGACATAACTATTTCTTTATGTAGTTTGAATGTAGCGATCACTTTCTTTCTATACAGTAAATATAGACCAATTTCTATCGCAGAGTTAAAAGTTATTACTGAAAATGAGAGCATAGCTAACACTCGCAAAAGATAATATGTGCCCTCAAGAACTCTGCGTGCTTGGAAAATATTGAATCCCTGTCGACCAAATATGATTGCCTTTATCATGAAACGTACATCATGAAACGTACATCAAATTAACATTGATGCAATACATCCACTGTTGTATTTCTCACTTAATTTTCTCCCTATTTTTTAGCTCTCGCAAAAGGTAAAGTGAGTGGTTCAAATATAAACGTTTCTAAAAGCAGATAATTTAAGGAGTTATGGGGTTTATTGAAGGTCTTCCTGTTCCTAAACGAATACCGGAACCCCCCTTTTTTATTTCAAAATTTGTTTCTCTTGATATAAGCAGCCAACAGGCAAAATTTGAATGAAAATCTACTGTACCTTTTTTTTTACGGGGGAATTGTTGTGAAGACTAGGAAAGTTCAAAATACCGCTCGATCGACCAAGATGGCCGACAAAATGTATGCCAAATTGAGCATTATAACATAGCGCGCGCGCTAGTCCTATCTAATTCCTATTGAGCTATGATGAGCAAAATCTCTATATACGCACGGCCGTGCGTATATAAGATGACGTGTGCAGTTTCAATTTAGCTGCAAAATTTCCGTCGAGTTTAGTTCAAGCTCCTTTTGTTAAGTTTCGGCAACGAGAAGATCATTCTGAACAATCCAAACTCTACTTCGAGCCTTTGACTTTTGCCAAGCTAAGATATTTACTTAAATGTGAGTATTTTTGACTTTGTCTGCCTACATTTTAATTATAATTAATCCATCGAAGAAGCGAATTTTTCATCGACATTTTTGGAAACCAGGTTGAGCGTTTTCGCTCAACCGTTGCTCAACTAATTGTGGCGTGTTAGGATCCTAGTGACCTTTGTTTTTCTTCACCGTGCATTGTAAGAACTTTGCAGTCAATCACAAATAAAACATGTTTTAGCGCCCAAGTTGTTGTCGCCATGTTATGAAAGAATTGGTTTATGCTTTTAGCTGTGCGTATATCGAGTTACGGATGCACTTGGAAAGTTTGGAGAGCACTCAAGAAGCTAGAGTTGCTCGAGGCGACAACTCTTACGCTTCTTTCGTGCTCTCCAAACTTCACGCGTGCATCCATAGCTCGATATACGCACGCTAAGCATGAACCAGTTCTTAATTTTCAAACAGGCCAGTACAGAAAGATTTTATATCTACGCAGCTTGTAATTTACGCTTTGACCATTTCCCTATCACGTTTCATTTACGTACCAAATTTCAACTGATTTATTGGGGTAATAGTATGCGAATATCTCGACAAATAAAGGTTCCTAAAAAGTGCTATGCTACGGTTATACCATATCGGAATAGTTAGTTTGGCCCGTGAAAATTAAGTGCACTAGACGAAAAACTATGAAGCTGGGCATTTTGACCCGACGAAAACAACAATTCGAGGAGCGTTTATTTTGAGTCAATATCTTTTAGAATTATCTCATTTGTCCATAAATTATATTGTTCCAAGTGCCCAAGACTTTCTACTTATCAAGGTTTTTTTCAAGTACATATGTTTCGCGCAAAATTCATGTGTAAAAGATTGATTTTTCTTTACCATTTTAGAACGTAAAGGAGTGATCTTAATTTTGCTCTAAATTATCATTACTTTTTTTATCATATTATTCTTTCTTTTCTTTTTAATATAGACTCTTGCCCCGCTTAAATTAGTTCTGAAACTAGCTATAGTTGCGGGGGCAAGTAATTCTTGTAACTATATAAAAAAAAATAAAATAAACTTTAAGATAAAAGTAAAATGGAATGACTCAAAGTACGTGATCGAATATTGATTATTTATAGGAAAAAGAGCATGAATATATTCATAGGAGTTAAAGTACAAGTATTCAATTGTCGGAATTGTCAATTGTTATTGTTTGTTTACTTGACAATTCTGACAATTGAATATTTGGCCCGGCCCATGAATAGCAAGGGAAATATCAAACCAGTTTCGAATACCCACTGAAACTTCCTCTGTTAAAAATATATATATTCCTTATTTTAGAATAAACTCCTTAGTATTTATACTTTCCTTCGGTGAAATTTTTTCATACTTTGCCGCATAATGGAAATGATATTGACTGACATTTTGAATTGGTAAAAAGTCAAGGTCGTTCAGACGGTTTTTCCAGTATTCTGTAATTTGTCATTCTTCGAAATATATTTAAGATAAACTCTGACAGCTTTTAACAAAAATAGGGTATTTCATAGGAATTGTATGTGGTTACAACTGAGCCAAATTTAAAAAACAAATTCACCGAAGGAAACGCAAGGAAATTCACCGTCAGTTTTGCGATTTGTGCTCATATTGACGTCATAAAATATCGTAAAATAGTGAGGTTTTCCTTTGAACGCACGTAGATTACTTGAGCTTTCGTTCCAGCGCGCGTGCGATCGTAAGAACATACGGAGCCACCTCAACTCCATTTCGGAAGGGCACAAATTACATTAGCCATGGCCTATATGTGTAGGCGGCTTACCGTTCAGAGCAACAGTAGGTAAAGAGACCCTTGAACTAGTACTTGGTTTAATCTTTAGTCGTCTTCCACTACCTCGTTTTTCTCTTCTTAATAGAACTTTAAAATGTATCTGCTTCTATGCTGACTCTAGCTACGCCTGGGACTCAAGCCAAGTGTAAATCAGGTGGTACGAAACAAAGTACGCAGGTGTAGATCCTTAACGAACGCTGCTGACTTGATAAGGCAAGCAGATATTAACCAATTGAAAGTTAGAAATATAGAATAATCTTTAGCAACACTTAACTTAAGATCTATCTTAGGGAGGTAGAAGCTAAGGCTGCACGAATGACACAATCATGTGCGAATACAAAGTTCCACATTGAACGAATGTTTCTAAGTAAAACGGAAGAGGCGTTCAAGAATTGAGTGTTCCACATATGTGAGATAATCTTGGCTTGCCAGAACTAAATTTTCCCAAAACCATATTTTCTTAATAGTTGGCTCCAAAACATATAAGTAATAAAAAGCTCAGTTACCACAGGTATATAATAGTTTTAATTACTTTAAGTTGCTTTTATAGGTAACAAATATTGCTTTTCTCATGAAGTAACTTTGAGACCGTGATCACGTGCATTAGGAGTTTTCTTGTCCAATCAGAAATCTCTATATTTTAAGGAAGTTTTATAGTAACATTCTATTCATCCGAGAGTCTTTGGCAGTATACTCTAAGGACTGTTTTGGAGTTCAAATGTTTCTAAACTCGACTTAGTTCTCGTCGCGTTTTAGTTTTAACTCGGCTGAAAATCAAACTTACAAAAAAATCGATGATTGCTAATCACTGATGAAATATCGAAAGTCATTTTCCTTTCAAGACCGGAATCCTTTCCCCACATAAAATGTATATTTAGATTTGTCTGTAGAAACCAATAATAGGGAAAGTAAGGAAATCGAATATCTAAGCCGGGGCCATTTAAGCAATATTCGTTTGACATCAATGAAAATTAATGACAGTTTGACGTATTTTCCAATTTTGAAAACCAAAATTCCTTAAATGTCGCTGACTGCAAAATTAAAATCACTTTCATTGAAATTAGTCAAGGAAAACAGATCCGACATTGGAGATAAGTCTTAAGAAACTTCAAGTAAGTAACCATATTTATACTATTTGTTGAGTTGAAACCCAGTGCAAGATAGTGTAGATAGCTTCATTGCCTTTTTCATTCTCTCAAAAAATACCACTTTCTTTAATCTTTTTTAAACGCTAGCACTGTTTCTTATATTTATTTACCAAAAATTTGAAAGTGTATCACCTTTTTCTCGTTTTGTTAAGTGAAGAAGCGCAGCGAAATGAAAAAAAGAAGATTTGTTTTGTTCGACACAATTTGACAAATGTAATAAACAAAATGAAAAACCCCAATCACTTTTCGTGAATACCAGTTTTTTTTGTTTTTTTTTTAAAGTTTGGACGGTTCAATATCTTTTAAATGCTTACGTGCAGTGGGGAAACTAACTCTGTCTGAGTAATACAATCAGGGCTGGTATTTAACTCACCTCAAAATTAATAGCTGATTACAAACGCATGCAGTTATCCTTCCTGACTGTATTTTAAATGAAACTGAATTGCAAATCTGACAGGAACTATGCCATTTTGAAGTTTTTGTTTTCTGCCTGTTTCTCCGCCAGCCGGGAGACCTTTAATTAGATCGTACGTGCATAGTTAATAGAGGGAAATGGTTAGGAAGGCCGATTAAGGACGTTCGCGCGAAAATTTTCCAACGTTGATTTTTTCCTGAAACTTTTACCACTGTGAGATGATGAGTTAGTTATGTCAGAAATGTAAAAAAAATGGGAGGTCACCGACCGTTTTTGAGAGAACAAGCCCGGAAGAACACCCTAAATCTGAAAAAATTGAGCTTCGTTAGCGAATAAGGTCACAGTATCTATAAGCCCAAAACATTGCAATTATATCTTTGAAGTGAAGTGTTCTCTGCCAAATATTAAGTAGACCTATTATATGAATTTAGTCAACTGGTGAGGTTCTTTAAAGAACAAGTTAGCATTTAGCGACCATAGTTTCAGGCGCCTTGCAGTCGCAAGATGGCAGGACTCGATGTCCCTTGGACAGAAATATTGGATTTTTTTTTTTAACTTTGCACAATTATTTTTTGTTCATTTTTGGAAAATGTGGAGATAATTGTAAATAAATTCTGTTTCTGGAAAGAAAAGTAGGGGTCACTGAACGTCCAAGATCGTTAAATCCAAGAAAAGCTATAGCAATGGCCATCTGCCCTGTCATTGTTCATTTTAGTACTTAGCGCGCGCCCTCGATGCCTGACGTGGCGTGTGAATTTGCGTGCGCAGTAAGGATACGTAGAAACAATCCACCGTAGGAAAAAAGATGGCGGCTGTACATTTTACCACAATGCCTCGCGAACCTAACACAGCCCAAAAGGCACAAAGAAAGCCTCATAATTGCAATATTTTGTCCCCGTACTAAGGATATTAACTAGCCTAGGTGTGAAGATTTTATAACGTTTCTGTAGGTTTTTATGAACGTTTAGGTTTTCGTGCGCTAAGAACTATGGGTAAATGTACCAGTCGCCATCTTTTTTCCTACGGAGGATTAGCGCGAGGATTTGTATTGCGCATCCTTACTGCGCATAATTTATGGCGTCACTAGCGCGCGTTCGTGCACGCGCACGTTGAAAACATGACGGATTTGCCTTGATTTTGAGTGCTGTCAGTTGAAAAATGGCTATAGCTCACTAACGAGCTCGGGCACTTCAATTTTTTTTCCAGTCCTTTTAATCAACTAATCATTAGCTTTGGGTGAGAGAAGACTGATCTGATTTCTGTTGCTGAAAATTGAAGAAATAAGGAAAATAGCAGCTGCACTGTAGTCTTTTTTATTTTGTAGTTTGATAGCCGTGGCGAGCAATTTGGTTCCAATATTTTAACAAAGATTCAGCTGTCTGTCAAAATCAAACTGAAAAGTTTATTTGTGTCCGACACAAGAATTGACTGTAGTTTGAGGCGTGTTTTCATGAGTCTGGGCTCACAGAGATTTAACAATAACTTGTAATGCGTTCTTGTAATAAGTATTAAATAATACCATAATGGGATATTTTCAATGCCTGACTGCTCCTTTACGAGCATGGGCACCCCCATTTGTATTTTATAATTAAAGTTCTCATATGATAAATGTTCAGTGGACAAAGTTTGAACAAAAATCTATTGACAGTTTTATTTCAGGGGAATCACATTAACATCAAAGAAGCAATCAAGCAGACTAAGATTTATGCTGGAAGGCAGGCACTGCGCATCTTTTGTTTTTGTTTTTGTTTTTTGTTTTTTTCTTCTGTCATTGCCAGGTTTTGTGAAGGGTCAAACCCCAAAATAACAAACAAATACATACAACAAAGAGCTTTGCCAAGTTTTCTAACCATTTTCCTCAATTAACTATGGTATGTGCGAGGAAAAATTGTGTCAAACGAACATTTAAAGAAAATTTACACTTTCTGTTTTTTCTTGTTTGAACAATATCATTCTTTGGAAGTTCCGAGACTGATTTGATCGGTCGACAGTCGACTCTACAATTTTCTTACACTAGTATTATATAATTACACTTTTATCACTGTTGTAATATTGTGACTTTATTTGTACACAGGGATGTCATGGTCACTGTTCCTGTATTATCTAATGCTTGGTATAATCAAGCGTCGAGACAGTAAGACATCAACTTTCGGACTTAAAGTTCTGTTTCATTTAAATCTCTGTAGGTTACAAACGTGATCAGTTTCATGATATTTAGCATCGCTAAGCTAATTCGGGACACTATAAATAAAACAGCAAATATTGTAAATATGACCGAACACTTTTTTTAAAATCCCAACTGGTTGAAGGTTCACAAGTTGGCTATTTTGTTTTCAGTGTGGACCATCAAACACAAATCTATCCAGCGTCGGAGAGAAGGATTTAAACCAGGGACCCCCGGTTTACAAATCCAGCACCCTAACCACTGGGTCGAGCCTTCTCCAACAGTCATCTAATTAGGATAACCAGTTTGAAGTAATTTGTGTTAATGCCTGTTTCATGCCCTGAATATTGTTTCATTATCATTGTTTTGCTGTAGCTTATCCTCAGTTTGGCTACGGGGAGACAACACAAGAAGGTAATCAACAAGTACGCTCATATTTTATCATGCGTAGCGAATTATTGTCACGGAAATCTGTCAATGTTATACGATGCATCGGTCCTTTAGATTTTTAGCACCACTTTGGCACAGTTTAATGAGTTTGTTTTGATCTACGAAAATAAACTTAGCTTGATAGTAAGGCTTAGAGAACACAAATCAACGAAATCAGTTTCCTTTGTTTTTGTCATCTAGCCCCCAGTACCAAGCCGAATTTTTTTCAAGATTTCGAAGTTAGCCTACATTGAATTTTCAACCTGTTTCTCGGTCTCTGGTCAGTTTTCTTTCAGTATGGAAAAAGGTGTTAGTATGTTAGTATTCTCATTCTCAAACGCCTGAACAATTCATCAAGTTCAAACAAGGAAAATCATGACCATGGCGGTGTTTGGATATCTGATCTTTATTAGCACAGATTTTGATGATTTTATTTATCTGTTTTCTCCTAAGTTTTAGTTTCGATTTAGAATATATATTAAACACCCAAGACAGTGTTTGACCACATTTCCAAACTCCTCGCAGTTCGTCGTATTTTTAACTACCTTCTCTGTGTGTTCAAACACAGTCTTTCGTTTTCTGATATATTACTTCATCTCATCAGTTGGCAGCTGGTATTCTTATTCTGTAATTACCAATTAAGGTAGGCTTTTAGCCTGACAGTCAAAGACGTGCGAGGACAAAATATTAAATGTTCCTTTTTTACGATTAGGTAGGGATACGTGCAATTTCCGAAAAAAAATTCTTCGCAAGGGAAGTTCAGTTAACAATTAACCTTCCTGGCATTGCCAACATTTTTTTCTTTCTCATTCGTTGTCTTTCTCTTGCAAAAACATGACTGTAAGTCATTTTCTTTTATAATATCAATTTATGACTGACATTTCGTTGAATTTTTATATCGTCAACTTTCGGAAAAAAGAGCTTCAGCAGGGCAAGATTTTCTTCAACACTGTTTTCCTGAATCCAGACCTTTTTTCTATAGTATATATAAACAATAACCTCCTTTTTGCGCGAAAATATTCTCGGATATTTCTCCGCGGACATTATCTGTTCCGAGAAGCGAACAGTTTTCCGAGAGCGAAGCGAAGACTGTTTTCGAGGAACTGTTTAGACCAATCGCGTGCGAGCGAAAATATTTGATGGATTATAATTTCATATATTCTCTATAGTGAATGGCATAGTGTATGGCCCACCGGACTGGCACAAGGGATGGGAGGACTGCGGCCTTAACAACCAGTCCCCAATTAACATCGATACAAATAAAGTGGTAAACAAGAACTATCGTGATCTGAAAATAGCGTTCGACAACCCGAGGGGCCTTGTCTCTGGGAAGCTGGAAAATACTGGTCACTCTCCTGCTTTAACCATTGACAAGTCACAGGGAACAGCTGAAATCACAGGGGGTCCCCTGGGAGATACCACTTACACACTAAACCAATTCCATTTTCACTTTGGCTGTGAAAACGACCGCGGATCTGAGCACACTCTAAACAAGAAGCCGTTTGCTGGCGAGGTAACGACACTAGGCCAATTTTAGTTTTAGGCCATATGTGATCTTGAACTTGTTTCTACTATATCATACATATAGTACATCAGTTCAGTTCCTCATCAGTTCACTTCACTACTGTAGTAAGGCATCTACAGTCAATAATTCTAAAGTAACGCTACCTCTTAGTTTTCCATTTATTTTTTGTTAAACGACAGCGTCTTCTCTGTGGTTTTCTTCAGTTATTATAACCGTAGCAAGATAAACGTTATTCGCTAATTTTAAAAACTTGTTCTTCTTGAAAACCCCGGTGAATTTTATATCGACCTTATACAATAACAGCTTTGTCTTTTTACTTCTCTTTTCCTCCAAGCTCCATATGGTGTTTGAAAATTCAGGCAGATATGCAGTCATAGCCCTCTGGCTTAAGGTAACATAAACATAACCTTTCTATTCTCTTCATCTACTGTAATCCGTATTTACCGTACTCAAATTTGCAATTCGCCAATCAGAAGCTGTGTTTAACTGTCCTGTTGTCCTGCGATATTAACTCACTGACCTAATATGGTCGCTTCCAAGTATAGTAATTTTCGCTCGAGTAAAATTGTAAAGAGATTTTAAAAGTAGAATATTGAGCGTCTGGGACGCGCGGTGGCCTCATGTTTAGTACGCTCGTCTCCCGTTCGAGCAGTCTGGGTCCGAACCCTCGCGTGGGACATTGTGTTGTGTTCTTGGGCAAGACACTTTACTCTCACAGTGCCACTCTCCACCCAGGTTTATAAATGGGTACCGGCGAACTTAATGCTGGGTGGTAACCCTGCGATGAACTACACTGTAGCATCCATTTTAGGGGGAAATAGAAATAGTCCTAGTCGCTTCATGCTACAGAAACTGAGATAAGCTCCGGCCTGATGGGCCACTTAGCTCGTACGCAGACTTTTTACCTTTACCTTGCTATCCCAATATCTTGCGATGTCAAGTCAATGAACTGATACTGGCGGAAACTGGGAACATTAAGTGCCTAATCGCACATTTTTGGTACGGTTCCGGAGGCATATTAGGCACTTTTGATTCATGGGTATTTTGGCTGGGCTGCTTGTCACCAAAGTAGGAACCATGGCTCGATCACACTCGCCTGATAAGTCACTGTAAGGTACAAAAAGGTACGATTAGTTATACCAAAAAGATTCATTTATATGATGAATTGCTTATCATAAACATTGATAATCTTTGGCAGATCCGGGACTCTTTTTAAAGCGGGGGCCCCAAAACTTTTCCAACCATTGTGCAGTAGTGTTGTAGTGCCCTTTTTTAAATTGTTTCCCTCTTTCTTTTTCGATTGCGGGTGGCGAAGGTTTCTCTGTGCCATTTTTGAAATTGTTTCTTTTTTTTTTTCGATTGCGGGTGGTGAAGGTTTCTCTGTTTAGTCACCCTTTTAAATAAATAGCATTTTACTTTTATTTGAAAATACACAAACGGTTGTCTTTTTCTAAAAGAAAATGCAAATTGTAATGAATTCAAAGAAATTAAACGTTCACCATCAGAAAGTTAGAACGAGTTTAGTCTTAAGGACGGTGCCTACTAGATACAAAGGTTTTTGCGCCAGGTTAGGACCACGCGGAAAAAGTAGATCTTTGCAAGGGCTATTGGAATCCGCAAAGAAAAATGGGGGTAGCCACGCATTTTTTCAAGATAATTAGCCTTGAATCTCAACAAAAATGGTGACATCAGCATTTTCTGAAAAAAAGATGGAAAGGATATTTCTTCACAGATTTCCTTTGAATTCGCCTTCACAAACAGAAAAGCAAACACGTTTATCAAGTTCTCAAACCTGCATGGTAAATGGTAACATAAAAACAATTTTTGGTTTGTTTTTAGTAACAAAATCGTTGCAACAGCGCTTTTATCGTCTCTGACAGCCTTCCTCTGGTTCAGCCAAAATAAAGTCTAAATACCTTTTGCTCACAACCAGAAACTAATCACGTGTTCAATAGGCTTGCCACTTCCATTTCATAACATAAAATGTGGGGTAACCACGCGTTTTTTAAAGTTATTTATCTTTTTTGAAACCTTTTACGGTGCCCGCTACATTTTTTCCTGTCACCTCCCCTGTCAGTAAAACATTTGCGTATTTCGCACTTGTTTTGCGCGCGCACTACTCCATCTGCAGGTGCATGTTTACAGTTGGATTTCAGTGTACTTTTGGACAGATAACAGATAGGTTTTCAGCTGGAAGACGTTAACATTTAATGGTTCGCGAAAAGCTGCTATTTTGGTGTTCCTGGTTTAAGTACGGGTTCATTAAACTTGATTTGGTCACACGGAAAAATCTTGCTTTCTTTTAGTCGTGTACTTGGTAGCGTAGTTTATTGAGTCAATGTCAACCCCAGCGCGCGCATGGCGCTTAAATCATGCCTTGCGTAATGCGCAGAAAGTATGCGCATTAACAAATGTAGGCACCGTCCTTAAAGTAATGCTTTATTCAGTGCGTATTGTTTGTTATTTTAGGTTTCTTCTAAAGGAAACCCGACTTTGGGAAGGTTTGCAAAACTGCTTCCGAACATCATTTATAGTGGTAAGTTGTGAGTACATTTTACGTTTTCCTATATAACGAGTCGTACTTCGATTCTTAGAATATAGCTGCTATATGCCCTAAATTTGAGCTGACCGTGCAATACTTTTACTCCATATTCCGTATGGCACGAAATGTTTGCGGGAGTTTAATTTTGCAGATCGGCGAGTTTTGGTATTATGCAGAAATGATTTAGTTTTGCGATTGTAAAGAAAAGATTCTCTCGCTAGGCATCAACTTTTGCGATTTTCAGGAAGACATTTTCGTTTTTTTATTTGACTACATGCAATCGTCAAGCAAAAGAACATGCAGAGATCTAAAATAAGGTACAGTTGCATCTTGCCCTAGTGTGACTGATTGCTCATGCAGTGGATGGGATCGTCTTATTTCTCAACGTTTTGTTTCTAATTTCATAGTTTTGTTTCCAAACGAAAGAGGCGTTTTCAATAAATGGCACCGGCAAGATTCTACATGGAATTTCTGCATATATAATTTCGGTTCGCGGGAACTTTCTTTTGAGGATCGAGGAAAAAACCGCGAAAATTGCAAACATTAGAACCGACCTAATCTGTAATAATTGTTAATCATTGATCCATTTTGATTGGTTCTTATTCGATCAGGTGGAGAATACATAGACTTTGTTATAGACGTTGTTTTGTTTTTGTTTCTTAATGATATAAATCAGATACATTCCATGTTGCCATGAGTCTGTTCAGTAACAGATCACAACAGACGTCACCGTGGTAAGAACATGAGTAACACATGTTTGTTTTCACCACATTTTCATGTCATCTGTGATCAATTACTGAACAGACGCACGGCAGCGTGGAATGTATTTGCTTTGTCCCGGATGTTGTGTTGCCAGCGCAATCACCGCCCCTTCTCAGATGTGAATATTTTTGCTTTTTCATACTCTAATCTGAACCAAATAGAAGATGGTATTTCCAAGTTTTTGAGAAAATAATGCACACTCCATCTTCTATTGTTAAATATACCTTTATACCTGCTTTTGCGTTGCTTTCACCTGTGAGATGCTGCGTGTAAAAAGATCTGGCTTTGCCTTTCCGTGTCTGGGACAAATATTGACTGCTAACGACAAGATACCAAAGTTTTGACTACCAACATTTACTGACAAATGGCAAATATTTTCATTCACAATCTAAACACGAAAAAAAAAACGAATTATTAATGACCATAGATTTTGTTGTATAATTTGTTAGGTCTGATATATCCATCTGTAAAACCTCGGTTGTCAGCTAGTGAAATCATAAGATAAATATATTAAAGTACACTCACAATCTTGGATTACTATTAGTATAATTCGTTATGTTTGTTAGCAAGCCAACAAATATCATAATTCTTGATGTTCAAAATCTCTCTGACTATTATCACAAAAAATAAACAATTATTATTGATTATTGAACTACTTATATATAAAGGAAGAAGTTGGGAAAATTTGACTGTAAGTCGAAAAAATACTCTCCCTCCTTTAATCTTTGCTCAATGCTTAGCTCATTATGTATTGATTATGTGAGGAGAAATTAGCTAACGGTCACAACTTGCCGCTAAACAGAAGATTATATACACAGGGACGAGCACGGAAGTGTGTAAGTCTGACGGTATCCGTTTGATGGGGTTCCTTTCCAACAAATGGAACAACAACAAGAAGGTGGTGATACTACCAGACTACTACCACTACAAGGGGTCCTTTACAACCCCTCCCTGTACTGAAGGAGTGAAGTGGTTGGTTCTGAAACCCAAACTTGATACCTCGAAGTATCAGGTGAGTACATGTTATCTTGCTCATTTCAGTTGTTGATAATCTTAGTCACAGACCTGAAACACTACTGAACAATATTTGATACGCGCCTGAATAAAGGAAAACCAAGCATTATTACGGACATAAATCCATATCCATTATAAAGGATTATTGATACAGTGTCGTGTCTGACAAAAATGGCATCAGCGTTCTTGATTAGCATTAAGTTCGTCTGTTCAGTAAGCTAAGAGTTGTCGAGGATTTCTAAACAAGATCGTCATACTCAATAGAAGAATTTGTACTTCACATGTACAACTGCTAAAGATTTGAAAACAGGTTGTAATATATTCAATGTGATCTTTTTTCAGTTGAGACGGTTTAGGAAGCTGAGATCATGCCATGGTCGTTTTCCTGGTCTTATGTGCGACAATTACAGACCTCTGCAGCCGCTGAACGGTCGTAAAGTTTACTCGGTTGGAAACAGCAAGTAGAAGAAACAAGACGTCGTATCCAATAACTTCACAATACAACACTTGAAACTAGCTAAGCTTTTAATTAACCGCGCGACCAAGGTGATGCGAATTAGCTGTAGTTATGGTCTGTTCACTGCTCGGTTGAGACTTTTTTCAGTAGATAGACAGTTACTGGGTTGCAGTTTCTGGCTAGACTGCACTTGTTTTTATCGATCTCAGACATTTTGATTAATCAAATGGAAAAGCTAGTAAAATTAAACAGTTAATTCCCACGGTCAACATGTCACAAAGGAAAAATGCGAGTGGTTCCTTCTTCTGGTTTTGCCAGTAATTACAGTTATTGTGTTGCTACTCTTTGGCTACCGCTGCATCACAGAACTGTTTTCTGTCGATTCCAGATAATGCAATTTAAATTTCACATCGCGTTTTTAAGCTTTCTTATAAGCATCTTGTTATTATCTAAACCATTTCAACCATGGCAGGGCCACAACGTCAGGACCACTGTTGCAACAAGTTTAGTAGAACAGCAAGAGTTTTTTTGTGTATATTTTTTAGCACTAATTATAATATGAATTAAAAGCAATATCATTATAGAAGTGTGAGAATTTTACAATGGCTAGTCTTACATACGTATGTTTCGTCCCTGCCAAGAGACTCATCAGAGGCCTTTCAGCTAACTCGTCAAACATCGCGTCTGAAGTCCCGCCAGCATCAAAAATCGGTGAAGGTGGCACGCCGGCCTTATATCACATAAGTATTCTCAATTGCGTAATATGCCACTCAACCACTTAAAAAGGTAATTGTAATAAAAACCTTCCCAGCATCCTTTACCTTCCTTAACTTCAGTTTTGAAGTCCAGGATGTTGTATTCGGAAAGTCCGGGCGTTGACATTAGTAATGTTGACAAAAATTTTAATACACTGCTTGCCATCAAGCTCTTTTGGAGAAAGGCTTTCCTCGTTGATTTGGAAACAAAAATCAACAAAAACAAATCCAAAATAAGACTGCTTCAATTCAAGTGTGGTATGTGTGGTAGCCTTATAGTTTGTCCACTAGATTCCGGATCGATTGGTCTTGGTTCCAGCCTTGGCCGTGGACATAATGTTGCGTTCTTCGGGCAAGACACTTTTGAACGCCCAGAGTGCCTCATTTAACTGAAGAGTTTAAATGAGTACAAGCGACTTGTTAGGGCAACCTGAAAGAATGCTCGTGAGTAACCTGTGATGGAATAACATCCCATCCTGGGGAAGTAGCAATACTCCTAGCCACCTCAGATCAGTACGGAAACTTGTTTAAACTTGCTTCAACTGGGCTTGAGAGGCTTTACCTTATATCAAAATATTATTT
>Ga0126338_10001078_pt1 | contig 16930 bp, 8 predicted proteins | sample OrbCmetagenome_2_FD_92529 | JGI IMG/M metagenome (GOLD analysis project Ga0126338, IMG submission 92529) | Coral microbial communities from Petempiche,Puerto Morelos, Mexico - Orbicella C C metagenome | ecosystem: Host-associated > Invertebrates > Cnidaria > Coral | place: Petempiche,Puerto... | reverse complement strand
CCCCCCCCCCCCCCCCCCCCCTCCACCACTTAAAATAAATCCATCGAAAGAGTCTTTTAAACAGATAAACATGATAGGGCAGGCTTTACTTCTTGTATTGGGATTTTACGGTAATAATCACATAGAAAATTTCACGATAATAATGATTTGATATGTTTAAAATCACATGAAATCAGCATGACTTTTTTTACCTAAAACAATATAACATGATTTACACGTATTCACATTTCTTTGTAGATTTTCGAAGCCAACAAAGATTCGTTCACAGTTCATCATAACAAATTAGAAAAGCCTCTGGTTACAAGGTATCTTCGTATTAACCCAAGGTCATGGGAAAATGCCATTTGTTTGAGGCTTGAGGTATTTGGATGCGATGGTAAGCTTACATGATGTCATTCACAAAGGGTGGAGTTGCTATAGGTCGGCTTGGTCCGTGCTCTATTGTTTTCCTCTCAAAAAAAAAAGGCTGCGTTCACGCTTTGTGGCCCCGCAGGCTTGCGCGGTTTTCTCGTTTTTTTTATTCCCCCTTCTTGTTTTAATTGCCCACCCCATTCAGGGGCCCCCCCCCCCCCCCCAGTCTTTAGTACTAAGTTGCCAATGTTCATTCATTATCTTTGAGATCAGTAAAGTATCTTGCCTGGTTTGGAGTTAAACCGTTAAATCGGACTTGACCTTAGAAACAGCAAAATCTACGAAGAATTACAACCCTTAAACTCTGTACTTAACAAAAATCCGCCAAGTGTTCATAGTCACATGACTCACGTATAGCAATTCAAATTTTCTGTAAAGTTATGTCCACCACATCAAGAACAAAACACATTGTCCCAAGCCAGGGCTAAAACCAGGACGGCTCAATCCAGGGTCCGGCACCCTGTTGCATTAGGTCATCATGCTTCCCATACCATTCTCACTAACCAGGATTATTTGTCATTCTTTTCAAACCCTTCATATATTAACTGGTAATTCATGCTATACAGAACAGAGCCACTGGGATCGTATTTTACAAGCTCTAATATTCGTCTACCTCAGATGAATTGGTGGTAGCCTTTTATGAATTGAAACCGCCACATTGAAAAATAGCGATATGTAGACTGAGTCTTCCGCACTGTTTTACGCGTTCATTTTCATTGAATTTAACGAAGCTTTCATGGCCTTATAACTTTCTGAATTAAAACCCCAAAATTGAAAAGGAAATGGGAATCGATGATTTTTAGGAAAAGCGAGTGTCTTATATATTTTAACATGCATTTCCATTTAATTTTTACTGTGTTTTTAGCATGCATGACAACAGGTTTAGTAATAACAGAAAAGTGGGTGCGATGAATTACTGTTGTTGTTGGAAATCAAATCAAAATTTGAGGGAAAAAATCAATCCAACGCATAAAAATCATTCAGTGATTGATTGTTTTTACTTTGCAGTGTGAAGACCACGTGATACCGGCCAGGGTCATCTATGTCCAAAGTCCACATCGTGCAAAGATCTTGTCCTCATTTTTAAAACAGAAAATAAAAACCAGAGCGAAGAAGAACATTCTCACCATTAATAATTCAAATTGAAGCTAAGGAAGAAAGAATTCTACAAGCAGTAACATAACACACTTGAAATCTCAATATTGACTTCTAAAATTTGTCGTTATTGTGCAAGAAGTCAAGCTCAGAGCATATCATATCATAGGGTTTTAAGTAAGGGTTTGTTTTTCCATCAAGGATGTTTTTAGCGTTATCTTGTCTTGAGACTGTAATCTGAGGGCTTCCCTTTCACGCGGTCGTCTTTTTTCAAGCAAGAAATCTTGGATCTATGAAATATCAAGTACACTTGTATATATTTTTAAATAGTTCTAATAGTTGATTAATAGTAAAGTCAATGTAACGATTTTCAACACTCGTGTATCAAGTCTCGGGTGTTGGATGAATGACGAACTATTTTTGACATTTTTTGTATGTAGTTCACGATGACCGCAAGCAATCAAGATGTAATTTTCACTCACAAGAAACGATTCATGTTGTAGACTTGTCCTAAGCTTGAAACACGAGGCAAAGATTTTTTTAAATAATTGCTTACAACACTAAAATTGTTTACAATACTGACATTATTTACAATACCAACTTTGCTTACACTACTAACATTACATGCAAAAACTAAGATTACTTACAATACTAATATTACTTACAGTACTGAAAATACTTAACAGACCGTTTTAAAGCACAGAAAACAGAGCGAACTGTAATAAGGTTATTTGTAAAGTTAAAGAAATAAGTAATACTAACACATCGCTGAAATATTACATTTTTAAACCTTCTGTTGTCTGCTGTCTGTTTTTTTTTTTTTTTTCATGCATTATTAGAGTGAAGTAACAGACACAAAGGTCAATAAATTATTTGAGTCTAACAAACACCACATTAAACATAAACTTAGTCCTTGTTGATCATCCCACCAACAAGTTCAATAAATCTTACGAGTTCTTGTCACAGTATGCTCGGCCATACGCCAAGGGACTGGCTCTAGCTTCTTCCCGCGGTTGGAGTTTTCCACCATCTTGTAAATGTATATGTCTACATGAGTTAAGTCTTGTACGTAATTTACCTCGGATTCTTGTTGTTTCATCGACAATACTTGAACACTTCTAACTCATAAATATTAAATTATGATCATCATGTAATATTACAACAGATAACTGTTGCTTCTGCATTCCCTGACAGAGGGGAAAAGGAAAACAGGTTCACTGTTTTTATCAACCGATAATTTTTCTTATTATACATTGCAGTCACCATCTTCTTCTCATTGGCTAAAAGCCTACTGTTAATTCTGGGAAACAGCGCAACCTACAGATTATTCACTAATCTGCTAGCAGATTAGTGAATAATCGGTAGGTTGCGCGCGCAATGCATGATTTCCAAGAGTTCACGTCAAGTTCACGTGAGAACATGGCTTGTCGAAAATAAACTGTGCTCGGTGCGATAATGCGTTGGTCGTTATTTTCTTTAAAACAATAAAACAATTATGAGATTCGGTTTCTGTGATATCCGAAATAAACAAGGTCTCGGTTAGTGTTATCAGCCTCAGCCTTCGGCTTCGGCTGGTAACTTTTATCTCGACCTTGATTATTCCGGATATCACAGAAACATCATCCAATAATTGTTTATAATTCTGCCAAGTTCATCGCTCTCATGCCAGCTCTTTCTCGGTCAAAATCATTGTTTCCCATGACCGCGATGGACTGGGCTCTTTGTGTTTCACTCTCATCATTCCAAACACAGCATCTCGCTGTCCACATGGAATTGGAGCGCACGAAGCGATCTTCTGCGTCAGCGCTGGGAAGATAATGAATCTGCAAGAAAGCAGGAAAAGGGGAAGTGTTCTTTCAAGAAAATGCTAGAAATTTATTGTTGTTCACTGCAGCATTGCCAGGATGTAGGACACAACGATTAAAGTGATTAATACCGGCAAAAATCACTTTGTCTATGCTGTTACTCCCTTAATGCAGTAGTTTCTTTCTTTTTTGAACGTTCGATATGTGGTAAGGGCAAAGCAAGTCCTTGGTTTTTACCGTGTCCTGACGTTGATTTGCATATTTATACGATGAATGGAAAAAAACCGGGCGACTCAACTACCATTCCGTTCTCAGTAAAGCAACCTTCTTGTCTGTTTATATTGCCTTATCCAGCCTTTATTGCTAAATAACACTTGCAATAATTTATCTTCATACAAGACCGATAAAATAAAAAAAGATATATATATGAAAGTTTACACATGCTTCTGACAGACCATAATTTCTTTTAGATACGGAAATAGAGAACTTGCATACCTTGCGGTTAGACAGATAATATTTATCTTACGGAAAGTTCTACGTTAACACCACAAATGTATCATAGATGCATTATTTTATCAAGGCCTGGGTTATAAGTTATGCAGTCCGACCTCTTTGTATGGAGAGTGAAACGAAATGTCGTGCAATCATGAAGCCCTTTTCTCCTGTATAACAAAACTTTGTCTATGACTGAGATGGAGCCGTCTGATTTCTTCTCCATTTCTCTACCTCCCGTTCAATTATACATCATACAGTGAAACCCCGTTATTACGGTCACCAACGAGCCATGAAAATTTAGCCGTATTAATGGGGTAAGGTCAAACTTCACGACTAGACTACGTGTAAATAGAGTGACATCTTAAAGAGATATATCACAGTTGCACTTCTAAACAACTGTTCTTGTACAACATCCGGAACGCAAGTATAACGTTTAAAAGAAACGAAACTTGAACCAGTGTGTAAAATGTTAAAAAGGAAAAGATGAACATAGCTAGCATGAATGACCGTATAAACGTTAACGGGGTAAAATTATAAAGGATTATACAGGTTGGGATTTCAAACGGAGCAGCCGCATTAACGGGGTTTTCTTGTAAGAAAATGTATGGGCGTTTCGCCGGAACAAAAAAAGTGGCGAGGTGACCGTAAAACGAGGTGACCGTAGGGCGGGGTTCCACTGTATATCTACCCGTAAAAGTCATTGAACTGCATTAATATCATGTACTACAAACATTGTACCTGACACACCAATATTTTAAGGGGCAGTAAAGGACATTCAGGTTAGTTATATTAAAATTGGTCTGTGTTTAGGAACAAATCCTTTAACTTACGGTGCCGTCTTGCACAAATTTTGGCGTAGTTTTCCTCTGAAGAACTGATTGGAAAACACCATGTCTGTGTTAAAAGTACCAGCACTAGTACAATTTCGACGATACTATAAGCAGTTAAATTGTTCTTCTGAGAAGTGTACTTGGCGAGAAGTACAAGATGTCCTCTATTGATCTCAGTCGAGCGAAGCTTGTGATTAAATCCCGATTTAAATATTGTGGTTTCGAAGGCTTTCGAAACCAAATTTACAGTAACTGTCTAATTTCTCACGCGCGGATTGGCTCATTTTATTATCAATAAGAGTACGGACGGATGAAATTTTAACTTATGCAAGCTTTCAAGTTCAACTTTCAGCTGTCAAACTGTCAACTTTTTAACTTATGAGATTTAATGAACTTTTTTAAGTAACCAATCAAAAAGCGAGAAAAGCTATTGACAATGCTGTGACAATGTAATTTGGAATAAAGTTCAGTTATCTTTGTTTAAGGCAAGTTTACGGCGTCTTTTCCCCTCATTTATATTTGACCATTCTGGGGTCTTGTTATTGTAAAAAACAAATTGACGTCAGTTTTTTATACGTCTGTCCTTTTATTGATGATAAATTTCGTCATAAGATTGTCAAAGTTTACTGCGGAACCACTCGCCTGCGGCTCGTAGTTCCACAGCCACTTTGATAATGTTATGACGCAATTTATCATCAATAAGAGGACAGACGCATAAAAAACTGACGTCAATTTGTTAAATATAAACTCAATGGTTGCGAAAGAAGCGATGGGAGAGCAGACTGGCACAACACTGATAAACTTGCAAAAGAGACTTGTTGAAAGATTTACTTACTTCATTGGTAATTTCCAGTAAATTAATCCATTCTTTTCATACCCAGTCTGTCTATTCTGACTTCTTGTCAAGTTCTCGTAAAAATATAAGTACAAAAAAATGCAAGTGGAGAAAAAGTAGAACAATGATGGTTATAATACAGTCCATGACGTTAACAAAATCCCAGAAATCACCAGCTACCGTGTGCTACGGACAGCCCTGAATGAACAGCGGCGCCGCAAAAGGGATGAGCCGGCTAGACTACCGAGAGAAAATCCAGTTAGTGCGAGAATGGTTGACTTTTTACAGCTTGTCAACGATCGACAGCAAAACACGAGAAACTAGGGAATTATGAACAGTCGAGAAAGTTTGCAGCTTCAGTGGAGCGCTATTTTTCATCTACCGATCCCCCTTGTTCTTGCCCTCGTCTTGGTTGTTCTTTCGCTCGCCCCCTGAAACCGAAATCCTGGAACAGACTATTTTCGGTTGAGGTTATTTTGGGAGAGACCTGATAACGAGGATGTTTGTTATGTAAATCCTTTGAGACCACCAGAAGTGCTAGCTACCAGTTCAGTGTTTATATATTAATTTACTCAAACGTTGGTACAAACTGGATTGAGAAGTAAAAAGGTAAGCTACAAAGAGTAGATATTTGTAAAAATTCCAACGTCCCTGATAAGCAATAAAGAACGTTCACTGCAAGTTTGACTGTCGTGTTGAAAACTCAGGTTATCAGTGATATTAGTCAGTATGATATCAGGGGAGTCTGATATTAGTGTTATCCACGAGGCCAGCTGAAGATCGCGTCAGTGCATGGATGTCTATCGACGATGGAGTTTCTATAAATGGGCGCTTTGCTAGTTTGGTTAGAATTGACATTGCTTTTAGCTAACAAAAAGGTCATCAAGTTGTACTGTTTATGTTTCAATTTAAATTTATTTGCGAGAGGAGTGAATGAATCATTAAGAAAGGGCACAGGTGACGGGCATAAGAAAAAAAACAACAAAGAAGGAATATCGTCTTTATGCAACACCTAATTCTCTTAACTACAACCAATAAAATGTACAGTTACAAGTAAGGAGAATTAACATTTTGAACTTGCGCTTATAACACTTTAGGCGACTTAAGGTCCCAGAGAAGGCCTTCTATAAATGAGATCAAACAAGTAAAACGATAGAATTCTACCGGGGCAGTCTATAACGTGCTTACAGTTTGTCAGATCGCATGTAGACACGAATCAAATTGAAAATAAAAACATGCAGTGAATACACAATTAATAAGAATAGTCATTTTAAGTTTAGAAAGCCTCCTTACCAGGTTTATCCCAGAGTGATTTAGAGGAAATAGAAGGTCTGTTGGTTCATCTACTTATATTATTATGGGACATTATCAAACACTCAAGATACGTTCATTGTTATTTTCGTTACACGTGCTACAACAGGTCCTGTTGCGCAGATAAATTGCTTTACAACTAGTGTTAAAGATATAATGCTTTCGACACTAAAAACTTTCTGAATTCATTATTGGTTTCATTTTATGTAGCATACATTTCAAGAACTCAAGTGGGATGACAAACTTCGGCGCATTCCTGACCTTAGTTTTAATGATGACTGTAATGAAAGAAACCAAAGCTGAAACAGCGTATCGCGGGTAAGTCACTATTGACCTACTTGTACTATTCCATACTTGTACCTGGTAGATGCTCTTTTGATGTTCTTCGAATTCTGCAAGACCATTGTAATTGACCCTACAAACAGGAATATATACCTCTTACGCGTTACGGACAGATTTTTCGCCCTTTCGATTTATTAATCGAAGAGGAATAACCTACCTAACAACGGACTCCAATATCACCTCCAAGAGAAGTTCTAATTCTCTTTAAAATTGCTTATTAATACATTCGATTCCCAAGGAAACGCACCTCCTGAATAAAGGTTGTTAGCAACGATCAAGCCACTAGGTCATTACTACTTTATACTAACAAATCTATTCCATTAAAAGGGACCTTCTGCATGAAGGGTTTTCTCCCTTTAAGATCTCGTACTTTACAGTTTAAGTGAAACAACTTAACCGGTATAACTTTAATTTTCCAATCCAAGATGACTTTCGGAGTCCTTGTCATGGTTTCTTAACGTCCTGACTTTTGTGGTTGCTTTTCAGCCATAAAATTGTGAGGGCTTTTCCATCAAGCTTTGCCGAAGTTAAATTACTGTCTCGCCTCCAAGATGCCGAGCTCTTAGTGGTATTGTATCACGATTCCTTTCGTGTCTTATAATTATACATTTTACAATATAAGGTCTTTAAACAGAATTAGCCATAAAGCTAATTCTTTCTATGATTCAGTTGAACAGTGGAGATAACCAGATTGTTCTCCTGAAACGATAAAAAAAATTTTAGCGGCGACGCGTTTTCTTATTTGGCCATTTCTTATCTGGCCAACGTACACTACTCGTGCAGGCGTTACGTACCTACTAAATGAGGTGCAGTGATAGCTCCACCGAAGATGTTTACACACGCACCCAATAACGACCTTTTTGTCGACTGTTATTCTAAGCGCTAACCAGAGATCAAGAAGCTGATTAAAAAATAGCTCTGTTGTTTTATGGGCAGTGAAAAATTCGAATGAGCCCAACAATTCTTGAAAACATGTATATAACCGGTATACAGGTTAAGCTAGACGCAGGGTAAACTAAAGACACAGAATAGCAATCAGTGTCTTTATTTATTTAGTTTGGTGACGTTCTCGTTGCCGTTGCCGTAGGACGTGGCATCAACATACTGCGGACTTATCAATTGATTATCCCAGGTTATGTAATGCTGAACTATTTTCTATATTGCAGGCAGATTTTTGGCGACCTCCATCACATCCTGGTAGTACAGTAGACATGCGTGTTTCCCCTCGCGAATTTCTAAAGCTTACGAAATTATTAGATCAATACAAGATTCGTCACATAGTGCAGATATTTGATCTGCAAGCCGTCATCAACAGACAAAACGATGTACACAGCCGAGCGTCATCTTGGTATAGTGAATATCACCCCTTAGATAAGGTATTTATTATGCGATATTTCCCAGTCATAATATTAACCATTCTATTATTGTTTATTCAGAATTACCACGCAGCGTTATTTATAATATGAATAACCACAGAGTTCTACACTTAAATCGGAAATATTTAACAAATAAAGAAACCTAAGCACGACGGGCATTTGAGAGCATTTCTTGAGTCGGTGCTCTCAAATGTCCGGAGTGTTTTATCAGAGTGTGATACACGGCTTAGGCTTCTTCATTTACTTTATGATATAGAGGTAATGTGACGAAAAACAATAAAACACGCTTTTTCTATGTTTTATACTCTGATAAAACATGGGTTTCGACCAATCAGAGCGCGCGCATGGTCCCATCTATATTATAAATGAAAGTAAGCGTCATCCATTTACAGAATCAAAGAGTTCTATGAGCCAACTCATTCACGCTTTTAGATATGAAATGATTTGGGCAGTAAAGTGTTTATTTAAAATGTTTATGGCACATCAATAAGCGTCAAGTTCCTCCATGGACGTGTATCTTAGCTATCAGCAGGCTTACAATTGACTGGATGATTGGGTAAATGAATCTGTTGCTGTAAAATAGATTAGGACAATATAACATTGTTCTGTATGTCCTGTTGTCAAGCGTTTGTGTTAACTGCTTAGCAAATTTTGTATCGTCTGTAAGAAGTGAAAGCCTTATTCACTGTTTGCTTGTTACAGTTTATGTATGGTATTTCATTAATTCAAACAAAATGCAGGTGATTAGGGCAATATTTCTCAGGAAGCGTTGAGAGAGCTTGTGTAACTATTTTATTACCACGTAACAAAAAACACAGGATAAAATTAAAGGTGAGTATTCTATATCATATGCATTACATTAAGGCCATTGTTATTATTATGGTGAAATGCACTGTGAGAAGGGTGAGTGGGAAGCAGATAAATATTATATGTGTTGTTTTTTTTAGCAAATAACTTGTATGGGTAGTCAGGAATAAGTCAACAGGTGTAGTATTAACTGCTGCCCCTGAAATTCATTTAATTTTATTGTTTTTATAACTGCCGTTGATGTTACTATTTTTTCGGTTAATTCTTTAAGATTGTATCATGGATGAAAGCGATCAATCAAACATCGAATCTAGTGTACATGAACAGTCTTGGTAAATCGTACGAAAACAGGGAGCAATATTTATTAAAGGTATGATTATTATAACTACAATTACAAAATCAACAAGGGAATTGCATTTATGGGAAGGTCATGTAAACTCTAACTGAAAACCACAAACATCTGTGTGTTTTATGTTGTCGATTTGAGTTTGATTTCCACACTTGCATGGGGTTAAAATGTTATAAAAACACTTCATTCATGAGGAGACGTACAACGCCATCACCGTAAAATTCTAATATCAGTTTTCCTTTGAAATAAACCTACTCCTCCCACTGTCAAAAATACAGTACTTCCAATCTGGGATGGGAAAGGTCATTTGATATAGTACTCACCAGCAATGTGTGGCAAAATCCCTTAAGACAGTGATGTAAGGCAATGCGGTGCTGTCCACTCCCCCCCCCCACCCCCCTCCCCACCCAATGCAATGTTGAAACGCATGAGAAATTGCAGGTACTAGTTTTCAACATTGTATGTGGGGTGGTGGTAACAATATTTCAATTAATGTTCTTTGTAGAACTTGATTTGATTTTCATATGGCTGAATAAGTTTAGCGCGGGGTTATAACGTAGTCTTCTAACTTGGTTTGAAAACTCGTCATACGAAAATCACTTCCAACATATAAGCCTAAAGTTCTTTCCGATCGATGAGTCAGTTAAGCGCCAGTTCTATAAAACACAACAACATGGTTTTCTTTATTACTCTGTAACTGTTTTGTTTTAATCCTTCGCCAGATCCAGACAGATAAAAAGCTGTTAAAACCTTTAGTATTTCTAAACTGTGGTATTCACGCTCGAGAGTGGGTTTCTCCGGCATCTTGTATGTACATCACACATCAGGTACTTAACTTGAATGTCGCTTGATGATGTTAGGGAAACTTACAGCTCTGTTGGTTAGTGGGTCGGGAGGATGGAGTACAATCCGGACTCACTATGTCGTGCTCTTGGGCGAGAATCCTTTTTCTTACAGTGCCTCTCTCTACTCAGGTGTACAAAAGGGTGGAGAGGAACTTTTAATTATGCAGCCTGGAAAAATGCTTGAGGGTAGCCTGACGTTAGACTAGCATTTCGCTACTGAAAGAGAAATTACTTCTACTCAGCGCTGTAGCCATGCATGAAAGCGAGATTACCAACGTAATGATGTAGATTAATATGGGTAATCAAATGGTAACAAGTGAAATAAGGAAAACATTTCATGCGGGTTTTGTCAAAATTCTTATAATTTCCCGAACCTGTAGGTGACGAAGGAAATTATTAGAATTTTGGCAAAGCGTAAGTGACATTATTTCCTAATTTCACAAGTATACCATTTGATTACCTCTTAATATCGTGTTTGGAAAAATACGCTTACAGCAGTGGGTTTTTGACTTGCTCATTGAATCGAAAAATTTCGCACCTAACGTTGCCAAGGTAATTTTGCATTTCACACGTGAAATTATAAATTAACGCTGAAATTTGGTGCCAAAATTAAAAAGTATATTGTCACCCATGATCGATGTTATTGCATACGTAAACCATAGTGTGAATGTGAGTTTTGAGATAGTGAAGTAATAGACCCTTTGCACAAATGGCAGCGATATTTAAATAACAATACTTATACATCCTAAGCCTCACAACCATGTGAAAAATCCTTTGTCTGGAAACATTAGGACGAGGCTAAGGATGTATAAAGTATTGTTATTCAAATTAGAACGAAAGACCGTGCTTGACCAAATTTCCAAACACCGAGAAGAAAGTTGAAAATACGACGCGCAGCGGAGTATTTTTGACGAAATTTGAGGTGTTTGGAAATGTGGTCGAACACTGTCTTGAGTGTTTGATATATCTTTTCAATCAAGACTAAAACTGAGGAGAAAACGGAGAAATAAAATCGTAAAAATCTATGCTAATTAAGATCAGATATCCAAACACCGTCACGGTCATGATTTCCATTGTTTAAACTTAATGAATTATTAATGAGGTTGAGAACTTTTGATAACAGGTGACGACCATCAGCAGAATGTTTCTTTTAGATTGTTTTCCTGTACGGTAAGGACCCTAATGTGACAGCCATGATGAATAAAATAGACCTTGCTATTCTACCTGTCTTAAATGTTGACGGCTACGCCTACACCTGGACTAAAGTAAGATTTGTATTTCATCAAAATACTTTCGTAATTAGTCAGCACTAAGAGATCTTAATGCTGGGGATAACCCTGTAATGGACTAGCATCCCATCCAGGGGGGAGTTGAAATACTCCTATTCGCTTCATGCTACAGAAACCGCGGGATAAGCTCCGGTCTGATGGACCACTTGTCTCGTGTGCAGACTTCTTTTTTTTTTTACCTTTAGGCTATCTTGTGTCGTTTTCAGGCTAATCTGAACTCATACATTTATTAACGAGGCCTGACTAGCCTGTCTGTGACTTCATGGAATCAAAATTAAATAAAGCGCAAAATATTTGCGAATCGGGGAAACAACATCTTGTCAAATATCTTCACTTCATTTCCTGTGTTTACTCAATAAAAAAAAGTAGGCTTAGATAAAAGCCTGCTAGCTTGCGTAGCAACTATAGAAGTAATTATCGCAGGTAGTCCAGATGATCCTCTCTAAAATTGAGGAGATGAAGAAATTAAGAAGTAGAAAGGCAATGAAATAAAAAGTACCTAATCAATATGGATCTTTAGATAGCAGTAGGAGAACTAGATTGAGAATATAGGTATGACTTTCAAATTATCTTTTCAAATACGCTCCAATAAATTAAGCCTCACTTATCTCTGTTGCTGGATTCAGCTGAATGGAAGAGTATCAGGTCGACTTTTTTTCGATGGAAACCTGATAGTCGAAAGGATAACGACCATGTATGAAAACTCGTAATCGTAGACCGATCTAAACGCCCCTAATATTTTAACATTCTAGGACCGTTTGTGGCGAAAGAACAGAAGCCCCAACAAAGGATCTACGTGTTTTGGTACAGATTTGAATAGAAACTGGCAAGTTGGATGGGGAGGTAACTTAGATTAAACTCACTCTCCAAGAGAATCTAAGATCCAAGATCCGCCCTCGGTCATTTTCGACCAATAATATAACCTTCATTTCATTGCGTTTTCTTAGCTAATCTCTGATTAGCTAAGAAACTATCGTCTTTGAAACTTACATGCAGGTCTTTCTTATAGGTTTGCCGACAACTATTAAATAAAACCGTCATTAAATCAATGGTTTTATTTCACGGACTCAAACTGTGTTTAATAGATCAGTTACTAAGTTTTTTTTTTGTTAAAGCAGTAAGATCCCTCGCTCAACACCTCGTTCTTTATTCGCATAGATAAGCACAGTTGGAACTTTTTAATACGGCCACCAAATGGGCAAAGCTGAGTTTCTTTATTATGGACGTGTCTGAAGTAAAGGTTGGACTGTAGAAGTCGATTTTGATCGTATTAACATTGTTCTAATCTGCTTGATACTTGGCGGGTTTGTGAAACTGAAGACAAACCATGTTGAACACCCTTAGAAATTTAGTCTTACATTTCTTTTATAAGAGTTCGATTAATTGTTGGGCTAATGTGTATTTAGCTCCAGGAGCGTCTGATAAACCATGCAATGGCGTTTACCAGGGCTCATCAGTCATGTCTGAAAACGAGGTTCAGAACGTGGATCGTTTCTTGAAATCCGAGCAGAAAAGGCTTGTGGGATTTCTTGATGTGCATAACTACAGTCAAATGTGGATGATTCCTTGGGGATATGCCAAGGAAAATGTTAAAGACTATGACGAACTCGTGAGTAATTCTACTATACACTATCTATTATTTCTCATTTAACTCAGCTGAGTGTGGTAAAAGATAAAGGGCCCCATGAAAGGTCTGTTTCAGTTCTGTTGGTATTCGCAATGGACTGCAGATTGAGAAGTTTGCAGGGTCCGGACTACAAGGGATTCTTGTGTTGTGATTTTTGCTATGGTGTATATCATAGTTAGTTTGGTCCGTGACATCGGCCCGACAATTATATAGGGCAAGGAAGGAATACTTCAGCGACTGGACCTCTTTTGATGCGGCCGGTGCCTGTAAATTTGAATTGACCAATCAGCATTCAGCAGGCGCGAGAAATTATAGAGTGCTTACATGTTAACAGAAAGGCATTGAAACATATCGGACCAATTTACTCTCTGGAGACGGTACTGAACAGTGATTGAAAATGCCAGAGACCATAACAAATTATGACCAAATTCAAAATATGTAATATTTGTTCCTTTAAGCTTTAAATTGGTTGCCAAAACTCCATGGGTAACCCGCCAAGTGTCGCCGGCCAGGGAGGATGACAGTGGTGTTACACTGATTCCTCGTTAAATTAATCCCGGAATTCCCGAGAGGCTGAAACAATGAGCAACGCAATGAGTACTTGTATGTACTGCTTCCATGGTAGTATAGATACTATGCTATCGTGTACGAAGTGGTCTTAATGTTAATAAGAAGCAATAAATAGGTCCACAATCCATTTATGCCTTTGTATTACGAAGTTTTTTTTAGTGTTTTACAAAAGTGTTTCCCAAATATAAAAGCTCCAGAGACGCTAGTGCAACAAACTGAACTACTCCCTTGTAACTGCTTTATAGAACATGCACGATTTGCAGCGGTTTTCAATTTGCGGTTTTCAATTTTCAAAAGTAATCAGGCAATTACTTTGTTTTGGTTTTGTTTTATTACGGTTTAAGATTGGCTGAGGAGCCTAATTGTGTATTTGCATGAGTTGCAGATGAGGATTGGCAGTGCGTCAGTGAATGCTATCAAATCAATGGAATTTAACACAACCTACAAACTGGGTCCTTCATCGAGGTTGCTGTGTAAGTAGGCATTTGTAATGTCGCACGTTGAGAGACAGCAAATAAGCTGCAAAAGACGATGATCATCGATCGTCTCTTGCCCGCTCCTATCCCATCGAAATAGTCGATGCACAAGGGAGTGATTACCCTCAGTTCAGCCTCTCAGTAGCGAGAATTCTGACCCGAACTTGAGGTAACCCTAACCCCGGCTGCTAACCCTAAGTTGTTTTTTTTTAATACCCATGTAATCTGTTATTTCTTGCTATTCCCTGCCTATACTAATAGTGTTTATTGATTAAGAAACTTAAAAAAAAGGTTTTGCACAAATGAACATCGATTGAAAGTTTGCCCTGCCTTGCTTCTCTTGAGGAGATTTTGACTTATGAGGGGAATCGGCGTAAGGAATGACAAAGAGTAAGAGCCATTCTTCTTCGTAACTATCGCTAGCTTGTTTTAATCCGGGGCAGCGCCATAACTCTGAAATTCAAAATGCGCAGGTTTCCAAAGGAAACACACCATTGAGCTATAAAATTGTACACAGATATAAATTTACCCCCTCTTATGCCTGATGAGGATAAAAATTGTGGTGGCTCTTTAGTTTTGGATTTTAGAAAATGATGACATTATTACGTGAAAACGATCTATACACGTAGTTTGGTTTTGTTTTGGTAAAAGTGATGACAGATAAGAATCCAAAATTGAAGGTGACCACTGATTATAACATTCAAACACACGTCTGTTATGATTGTTTGACGCGTGATTCCATGTTCACGAAGCAATTAACCTGAAGTGAAGAGCGCGTGATTTCTTTAAAAAGAATATAGTATTTTTGTGACAAGTCTCAGGAAAACAGTGATACGTAGTCTTTATCATGTGCAGCAGGCATGTTTGCGTAATGGAATAAATTGACGTTTCAACTAAGTTTCGCGCAAAAATTTGACGAACTTTCCCTAAGCGGCCAACCCCTATTAAGCGGCCACTTCCCATTTCCCAGAGGGTGACTGCTTAATAGGGGTTCGACTGTATAAATAACACCGGAAACAAAACAGTAGCCACACTTCTCCTTTGGCCCAGTTTGATCGGAAAATGTTGTCTCATTTTACAGCAGGTAGTCAAACTGGTCAATCTGACAAAACGGAAAGAATTCCTGCTATACAGAGGAAAGAACCTAGTACACATTGAAAAATTCTCTCATAGTTATATTATGAACATCTTAACCCAAAATGTAGTTTAGCGCGAACAGTGAAAAAATAAATACGTAACAGTCAAATCACCTGATACTACTATTTCATCTTCCTTATTTCAGATTTATGTTTTGGGACCTTCCAGGATTATGTGTACGGCTCATTGGGAGTAAAATATGCGTTTGCAGTAGAGCTACGTGACAATGGACATTATGGATTCCTTCTTCCAGCATCTCTTATAGAGCCCACGGCAAAGGAATTGTTTGAGGGACTAAAAACCATGGTGTGGGAAATGAAGCTAAATTCCTGACACCAAACCACTGGGTGCGCGGTACAGTGTTAGAAATACTGAATCCTATGAGAAAACTTTTTTTGTCAAGAGATTTCCTATCCTGGGGACATCTCCTAAGATATCACTCTTGAATGGAAACACCTCCCCCCTCCCCCCACTCCACCCCCCTCAAGCAAGAAATATCTATTTCAAAGACTCTATCGGCCGGATGGTCTTTAGACACAAAACAATATGCAACTATATATATATATATTTTGCAGTTAGGAGCTAATTCCAATAATCTTTATGCTCGGCTTAGAATAAACTTTTTTTGAATCATTCAAATACAGTTTTTGAACTGTATTTTTAGCCCATTTCAGGACGCTTTGTTTGCTCTATAAATCGTAATTTGTCGCACAGTTTTAAAACATATGCATGTCGTAGATTTATCATGAGCTTGTGGCAAGTCACAAAGTTGTACCATCACAAATATTTGGAATGGTAGTTTAATCTGTAGCAACGTGGTACACGTTCTGCGCCTCAATTTTCATGTCCCAAAATCTCATTATTTTCAATGCAAAGGCAGATCCACATTTGGAATAGAATCATTGAAATAATTTTCTCAAACTCATCAATAATTCATCAAGTTAAATAAAGAAAATCATGACCGTGACGGTGTTTGGATATCTGATCTTAATTAGCATAGATTTTTACGATTTTGTTTCTTTGTTTTCTCCTTAGTTTTTAGTTTCGGTTGAGAAGATATATCAAACACTCCAGACCGTGTTTGATAACATTTCCAAACACCTCGAAGTTGGTCAAAAATATTCCGCTACGCGTCTTATTTTCAACTCTCTTCTCGGTGTTTGGAAATGTGTTCAAATACGATCTTTCATGTTTGATGTAACATATCTAATAATACACATGAAAAAATTACTCGATTCTGATTGGCTAAGAGCAGTGCAGTTCAAGTGTAACACAGTGCAAAAAGTGTAACACCAGTGCAAATTACACATCAAAATTCTGGATTATGATT
>Ga0126338_10001077_pt1 | contig 16935 bp, 12 predicted proteins | sample OrbCmetagenome_2_FD_92529 | JGI IMG/M metagenome (GOLD analysis project Ga0126338, IMG submission 92529) | Coral microbial communities from Petempiche,Puerto Morelos, Mexico - Orbicella C C metagenome | ecosystem: Host-associated > Invertebrates > Cnidaria > Coral | place: Petempiche,Puerto... | reverse complement strand
TTTCCCCCCCCCCCCCCCCTTTCTCCAGCCATATTACTTTTCCGGGTCAACTCAATAGTTTGTTAGTTCCCTGCTCTTTATGCTCTTTAGTGAAAAGGTAAATGGCAAGCCCGATAACACCATATTGTAGCTTGTAAGAAGAATCTCTAATGGTGACAAGAACTGTTTGATAACGATTAACGAACCCAGCATCAATAACTGGCGGTTCTTTTGGCCTGTCCACTGGTGAACCACAAGGCCACCCCGCTTCAGTCCCACCTGCGTTAAAAATCATCGTAGTCAAATATCCGAATCAAAATTCACCGCGATCTTAGGATTGTTTAGCTTACGAAAGAGAGTTAAAGATACGAGAGAGCATCGCCGAGTTATGTACTCAACTTGCGAAAACAAAGCCTGAAAAAGAAATTAGTGCGAAAAAATTCAGCCTGAATGTTTTTCACGCATATTTTTCGCAACTGCCTAAGTTACATACATAACTGCGATGAATTCTCTTTTCCGTTGCTCTGAAAAGCAGCTTGATCCGCCAACAAATGGTCTTTATTATCAAAAGTCTCTTCATTTTTATTGCCTCTCAGGTGATGCACATGAAAGACGAACTTGAACGAGAACACGAAAGAAAGATGACAGAGATGAGAGAGGCAGCTCGGAGGATGAAAGATGACTGTTCACACCAAGTGGAAATGGAGAGGTTCATATATATTACACAGCTCTCCTACTATGTATGGATTAATAAATGCATACAGTTGGAATGTCATCCTTAACTTGTATTGCCCTAGTTGCAATACTGGATTACTGGTGTTTCTTGGCAAGCGGCCGGTCGCTGACCAAGAAAACACCTGCGCCTTTACCTTCCGAAAAACAAGTCTGTTTGATATATAATAGTCTACTTTTCTTTTTCAAGACGAATTTCAGAATATATACCAGTATACGAATACGCATGAGAATGGGTAAAGCCTTCATCTCTTATGGTTGACACCTTGACGACGTCACTACTATAAATACCATGGTAATACTGAAATTTGGTGAACATAAAAGTAAGTTACATCTCGGGAAGAAACTTCCAGTTTCGTGGTTAGACTCGAAAATTGACGACACATTTGTGCACATATGTAGCTGTATCTGTTGTAGAGGATGATGTTTTCCCTCTAGGTGAAGAATGGTGTTTGTGTTGTCAAGAAGTTATTTAACTAAATTCGATCGGCTGCGTTCGTGCGCTAGCTTCGGCGTCGTCCATTAGCCAAACGACAGAAAATTGACAGATTATGATAGATACGAACTGAATTTCACTATCACTAATGACCGTCATAGCTCTGGAATTTAGAGCGAATATCAGTCGTATTACTGCACAGAAGGGAAGCACCGAAGATTTTAAACTTAGCTGTGAATAATTTTGTTTCAAGGATGAAAGTGAAAGACCTGGAACAACAGAAACAGAGACTAGTGGAACAAGTAAGTAACAAGACTCCTTTCTCTATACTGATCTTAACCTAAAACAAAGAACAAAACAGTTTGGCGCTGGGTGCGTGGTTTCCCGCGCTTAGCGACAGTTACACCTTTTCCCGCGCTTGGAACTTGGCACTGGTTGCATGTTTTCCCACGCTTGGCGCTTGGCACCGGTTACATGTTTTCCCGCGCTTGGCGGTAGTCAGAGTTGCGCGTTTTCCCGCTCTTGACACTTGGCACTGGTGACATGTTTTCCCGCGCAGCGTGCAATGATGTCATTGGTTCATTGGGCTTTTTGAACGGTTCACGTTTTTATTGGCTTCATGTTACCAATCTCGTTTTGTTTTCATTACATTTTATCAAAAGCCATGTCATTTTGTACAAATTTTTCCATTTTGTATACTTACCGTCTTTTTTTGATTAGGTGTACGAAGCGGAAAAGCGATTTCAAACAAAGGAAAACGAGTTCATGGCTTACAAGGAACAACAACTGACAAAACCTGAAGTGAAACTAGAGTCCGAAATCAACCTTTTGAAAATGGAAAAGGTATTAACTACATAACTGCCACAAAAGTGATTAACAAGATAAGATCTCAGCGCAGACATTAAAAGGAGTGTATATAGATTATTAAACTATTTCAAACTAGAACGATAAGTTTCTTGTCTCTTCTCCCCGCAGGCAGAACTTGAACGTAAGCTAGAAACAGCAAACAAATCAAAGATTCATTATAAACAGCAATGGGGCCGAGCGCTGAGGGAACTGGCGCGACTTAAACAACAAGAACAGACTGCGGCCAGAGCGCGGCTCAAAAAGCAAGAGCAGGAACTGGAACACATGCGGCTGCGCTATCTCGCCGCTGAAGAAAAAGAGGTACTGACGAAGTTACGTCTGCGACATCCTGTGACAGGTTGCATATTATTATACTCGAAAGGATAAGAGCACAGTGTGATTTTTTCCCCTCTTTTAGGTCGTAAAATCGGAAAAGGATGCACTAGAGGAAATTAAACTTGAGTTGTCAAGGTAAGTAGTCAGGTTCTTGTTTTGTAATTTTACACCAAATTGGAAAAAAATATATCTTTAGATCTTTCAGCTTTGAGTTGCCATAAGCGGTTTTGGAAGCACAACATTACTAGATCAGTTTAAAAAAATCCAACAAAAATCTGTTTTAGATTCCGGTAAAATCTGATTTTACAAGAGCGTTGTTACAACTTGGTCACCTTCCACTGAAAAAACTTGCTTTCTATAGTTAATCAGTGATAGAGTTTATCCAAAAGAGTCTTAACATACACGATATAACTTCGCAGAGCAGTACCATAATTTGTCACCTTGCAGTGTTTTCGTGGTTTTAATCTCCTCCTACTCCACAGACTAAAACAACAAGAGGAAGCGAAAGCTCGTCTAAACCCAGAATCAACTGAAAGCCACGAAAAAACGTCTAATTCTTCGCAGAGAAGGAACGTGAAATATCCAGCTGGACTTTCATCTGTTCATGAAGATGACGAAGAAGACGTAGATAGCAGGATTGCTAAACTAATTGAAGAACGAGACACTTTACTACACACAGGAGTTTATACCACGGACGATCGGATCATAGTTGAACTGGATAGACAAATCCGCGACGCTATAGCTAGCAAAGGTTCATGACTGAAGGCTTAGAGTAATGGGGGATTCATGTCCTAAGGGGGACACACTGGGAGGGGAGGGGATACATTGGGGACTGGAATCCCCGGGAGAAATTAAGTGGCGGCTTGGAGCTTATTGTTCCGTTCATATGTATGGGTAAGTTATTGAGATATCCTGGGCTAGGTGGGAAGACGTCATCCCATACAAGTGGACATTCAAACCCTTTGGGATGCAAACGTGATCAGCAGCTTTTTTCTCCATACATTGTCTCTGTATTTTTAACCAGTCAGGCGGTGAGAGTAACGCAATTCGTCACTTTTAGCCGCGCTCTATTCTCGGCAAAGCTAACAAACAAACAAATCAACAAATCTTGCAATTCGAGTTTGGAACGGAAAGGAAATACCTGAGTAGAACTATACACCAAATGGTATTATTTAGACTGCCGTGGATTTATTATGATTTGTCCATTGTTGTGTGTTTCTGTGAGATGTGTTTGAGGCCGTGTCTTAGTCAAGTTAGATACATGAAGTCGGGAAAGAATATTATTTGTGTTCTAAACTTCTAATCAACTTGAGCAAGATCACTAAGTTAGGACCTAATATGGCTTCTATTTATCAAAATTAAAGTTCAGTTGTTAGAATAAGTGACGCTATGCTGACGAACCATTGACAAGATAATAACAATACCTTCTTGATTCACACAACAACATCTTTTATTTACAGAAAATACCACTTACATGTTTTGTTTAATTTCAAAGAATTCCTTGCTCAATTTTCTGCCATCGCTTGGCTTCATCACTGGAAATTTGCATTTTTCAAAGAAAGAATAGACTTGAATTAGGTTATATTTTTTGCGTGGAGGTTGCCAAGTTTCATTATCGAAATCGTATGAATTTTAGCAGATTTTATGCTGACTGGGGTAAGTTACACTTATTTGTCAGGACAGTTCAGATACACCGCGCGCTTGCATTGCATATAATGGGCGTAAACCATAAAGATATCAGCATAAAGACAGTTAAAGCTTTCTTCAATCTATTAAAGTTGCTTCAACTGACACACCCCACCCAAAAAACCATAAACACATTGAGATCGGTAAACACTGTTAACGAAAATGAGCTTGTGGATTAATGGGAAATAATATAATATTACTTTTTGGTATTTGATACGTGTGATTTGACTAACCGGATAACTATGTAGAACACGGCCATATTTGACATACTTTTTTTTCAAGTCAAAAACACTGTTATATAATGTAAATACCGTGCTTTTAAAAAAGTAAATTTTGTAAAAAGTAGCAATCACAATAAAACAAATTTTACATTGGAAAATCATTGGCATTTGTATGTATGTATATATTCCGTAACGAAGGGAGAAAATTTGATACAGGGTTTAATTATGCATTGCAGCCCCGATAAAAGTCTGTTCGTATGGAACCGACAATTCCTCGGGACATTGTCTATTTAACTTCCTCACAAAAACGAGCTCATTGACAATCCTTGCAAAAATTTCGCTCGGAGCTGAATGCTTTGTTCCCTCTTGGGCATAACTACCTAGTTTCTTTGATTACAGAGAGCTAGTTAGAGAAAGATTAGTTTAATAAAGGACAAACAAAGATCAGGTTTTAATTGCTGTGGACGTTGGCAAATTTCAGTCTTCGCGCAGTGGTGAATATTTCAGTAATGGGTGAACGCTCCTAGAATTTATTTAGTTTTCTTTTTCCATGTGATGGATTATGTTTATTTCCCGTGCTAAGCTTTGGTCAAAAACATTAAAAATTAAAGTTATCGTGGAAAAACTGTTTCTATGGAGTTTGAAGAGACGGCCATGACTATGCTAAAAGATAAACTTACACGCGATTTATTCCACATAAGTAGTTTAATTACTATTCTCTTGTGTTATATAAAGCAAGTACTGGAATAATAGAAATCAACAAGCAGAAAGACAATTATCCAATCAGGCTCTTGCAGCAAACAAGACCTCAATCCCTGTGCGATGAATGATTCTAGAATTTACTACCAAGCTCCGTCGTGTTGCTATCCAGACGTTCACTACAAATATTCTTCCTGGTAAAAAAAAAAAAAAAACCACAGTAACCAGCCAACTACGGAGGACAATGTCGATATTCGTGAACAGTGAAGAGCTGAAGACAAAAATACAAAACGATTTGGTAAGTAAATGAGTGTAAATGAAAAATCATTATTTAGATTGGAAAGTTGTGTACAGTTTACGATATAGTGGACAAAGTTCCTAAATGAATGATTGAAAAACCAACAAAATGTGCTAAGCACAGAGAGATAGTCTTGAAAAACTGTTTGTTTGCTGGGAAAAAATGATTTTACACGAAATGTTTCGTTTGTATTAATGAATTTAACAAAATTAAATGCAACAAGCCGATCTAACAGTCGTGTAAATGAAACACAAATGTTAATGCGATGTTTGCCTGTTTTACTGATTTAATCCCTTCTCAACGATAAAACTAAATTTGCAAATATCTGTTGTAAAAGAGTTTTGTCGAGTTGTAATTTTGCTTTGAAGCTAAATAGATTGTTAGATCAAGAATAGGTGGTAAAGAAACTTATGCCTCAATGCACTTGTATTTCACGCCCGAGAAGCTCAGAATTGAATTTAACTGCTCAGTTCCATTCGTACTTTTACTTCCTACCCTAGTCAGAAGCTACTGCCAAAAAACCGCTTGTATTTGTCCGACGGAGCATATTTTTGTCAATGAATGAAACTTTGACGGTCATGTAATCATGATAACGATCAAGAAGGTCAGTTTATTTTTAAACACTGCATTTTAATAAATTGATCTAATTTACAATTCAATTCTTTCAGATTTCAAGCCACTCGAAGAAATTTTTCAACGTCAAAGTTCCACCTCGAGAAAAACAGCCATTCATTCCTACAGCTGCTGTTGTTAGCTGCTTGTTTGAAAGAAAACAACCTGTCTTCATCGACGCCGATACACTGGAAAAAAGTGGAGTGAATTTTGGAGGTTTTAACTCGCAAATGTGTAAGTTCAGTGACCCGAAATTCCGTAGCCTGCTTGATAAGGAGGCGGATTCACGTAACCGGAAATTTAGCGTAGGTGCGTAAGTAAAAATTGCACGTGAAGTCAAATTACTTCCCTCGGCCCACGAAAACTCCTCTCAAACAACGTCACGTGTTTTCAGACGTTTCTCGAATTATCAGACAAAGTTAATTATGATTTTAAATTCAAGCGGGCAAGAAAAGTTATCGTACCCACTATCATTTCGCGGTTTTGAAACATTTCCGCTTTCGTACACTGGTTGTAAACTGGTTAACAAGTTTTCAAAGAAAAATAATTTTGAAAAACTGCAGCTTAAGCTTCATGGACTTGAATGAATGAAAAAAATATAATATAGTCGTTTTCGTTGTTTTCAAAAAATGTCGCTTTCATTTAACTCGTGACTTCTGCCTTTTGTTTATTCACTTGCTTAAAATTTCGCACGCCATTTTTGAAAAGTTTTTCATTGAGACCGCATGCCGCCTCAAATGAAGGCTATTGTTAAATCTCTCTTGAGATTACTACTGGCTGTCTGGTGTAGAGGTTATTTGAAATACAACTTGATAACGTTTTGAAATTCAAAACAATGCTTCTTTTCTTAGTTCGTTGCAGTGAAGCGTGATTGAAGCCTTCATGCTTCAACTTCAGTTGACGGAACGCTCTCTCAAGGTCGCGACCACTTTCTGCTCTTGAAACGTGCATAAACGCTTGAAAAATTCTAAATATTTCAGTTGTCGAATCCTTTATCTTGTCTCTGAGTTAATCATTTTGTTTGGCGCGGACTTTTTCTCTGAATTCTCACGTCAAACAGAGATTTTTTTACGATGGCTGGCTTTTCTTGCCGTCAAGAGATATGATAGACTCGAAGTTTAACGACGCAATTATTCCTTTTAAAATTTATCTGGCTATTCTGTTTGAGGCATGTCGTTTATTTATTCTATACACGTGCTTTTGAATGTTCTCGCAGACACTCCCTTAAAATAAACTACTTTCTCTCGTAAAATGTATCGTGTTAAGGACGGCTGTTTCTGCAGTTCGTGGCATAGAGTAAAAATTCCTTTTACTGAAAAGTTCTACAGTCGGTTCTGACCATTTTTAGCTGAACCTCCCTTTTGAAAAGTAGATTGTTTTTCAGAGTGAATTTAAAAACCTCCACGTACAAATTCTCCTGGGATTCAAGCTTCTAAATATAATCAACACTTTTTACTCTTCTGGCATTGTTTCGATGACATCACAGATAGTAAGAAGTAGACAGTGGTTTGTTAAAATTCACGCTCGATTCTCTGAAGGCAGCCGCGGTTTTTTTGTCACATAACTTGTTGTTTAGGAACAAACAATGTGAAAGTTGTTGGCGCTAGAGTCTGAAAAGAAAATACTTGATTATTTTAAATTGATGTTGCTGTTAACAAATGTTCGATTAATACCAGGCTTAAAACCACATAGGTCTGCAAGGGCGTGCGTATTAATTGCTCCTCTTGCGGGCGCGATATTTCACAGTCTCCCACTGATTTTTTGTTTCCGGCGAAATGTGCAAATCTTGTATGAATGAAAATGTTTTCAACCTGTCATTTCCTTCTTTCGTTTTAGGGTGTCTTCGTTGTAAGAAGCAATATGCCGAACCTTGCCCTTTACATGGTTTGAGTTATGCGTCAAGACAGGACAGCGGTTTTCATACGTGCAAAGCTATGAGGTCACTTCCGCAGGAAGTGTGTTTGTGTAGGTCGAGTGTCCCTGGTGCTGAGTTCGGAGTTTGTACCAGAAGGCACATTCCTGCAGGGACGTGGATTGGTCCATTTGAAGGAAAACGAGTTTATCCTGGTGACGTGACAGTAGGCATGGATACGTCTTTCATGTGGGAGGTAAGCGGCCATCATTGAGAAATTAAAATTTCAGGGGCGTACGATGTCTAACAACAGTTAGCAGCTATTTCGGTGTTTGATGAAACGCCAGATTCTCAGATCAAACATTAAGAAATGTTGTAACATGAGTTGAGAGAGTTGCTATTTCGAGCTTAACTGGATTAGTGGAAACAGCCTAGGCATGGCCTAGTTAGTGCAAGTGCTGGAAGGAGTTTCCAAGAAAACTTAGGCGTTGTTGTGGTTTCTTGTGAAACACGGAAGTGTATTAAGGAAGTAGAATTTGAACAGTCTAAAGCACTTGACTGATTGACGCTTGTACGAGGAAATTCAAGCGGACTAGAAACCAAATAAAGACAAGAAAAAAAAGTTTTGTGTTGGCTTGGTTGACTAGTAATAATAATAATAATAATAATAATAATAATAATAATGACTTTATTAACGTGTCAATAATAAGACTAAGCTTTTAATGTTTGTTCTTTACAGATTTTCGAAGGCAATAAGTTGATGTATTTTATCGATGGTAGTGACTTGGAGTCTTCAAGCTGGATGCGTTTTATTCAGTGCGCACGCTCCAAACATGAACAGAATCTTTTCGCCTTTCAATACCGAGGCAACGTTTATTATCGTTCATTCAAGGACATAGCTGTTGGAGAAGAACTTCTTGTTTGGTATGATGATAAATATCTTCAGCATTTTGGAATACCGACAGGACTGCAGGAAATTTGCTTTGTTATAGATCACGGAGGTACGTTTATAAAGAGACTTTTCAGTATAGAATACATTAGACTGACTCAGATCTCGAGACGAATGGTTTTGGCAAAGTCAAAAGTTTTGTCAGTACAATAATACCGTTTTATCGTGTGTTTCACAGATTAAACAAGCATGATTAAATTATTTTGTTGGTAAAGCACAATTACAATGGCCAGACAGATAACCGTAAAGCCAGTCAAACAGACAGACAGATAGTAAGACAGACTGCCTGCCTGTGTGTCTGGCTGGCTGGCCGGCTGACTGACTGGCTGACTGGCTGACTGGCTGACTGACTGACTGACCGGCTGGCTGACTGACTGGCTGACTGACTGGCTGGTTGACTGACCAACTGACTGACTGAAAGACTGAGATAGACCAAACAAAACGACGGACATAAGATGACAGACACTTGCAACGATCACAGGTAAGAAAGACAGAGGAAAAGACTGATCTACTTTTTCAATTTTATAATGCATCATTTACTCAATATATAGATGAATTCGTCACATATCTGTAGAGGTGCATGCTAGAGTAGCTTTTAGAAGCTACGATTAATAAACTATATCTCTTTCAGGAGTGTTTGAAACATGCGAGAAGGACTTATCACATCACAAAGCTCAAACAGAGCAGACACCTTCAGGTACTCGTATAATCTTTGCTCTTTAGTCCGAGAGATAAAAATTAAAAAAAAAAACAGCTTCAGCTCCAAGTTCAAGATGCTAATTCTCCTTACTGATTGACACATTTCTTTTAATGTTAGGTCTGGAAGTTTGGTTGTACATCAAGAAAATATTTCTTACCTGATTGCTTTCTGTATTCTCATTATCTGTCTGGTTGACAATGTGTTGACAATGTTAAGAGAAATTAGATGTTGAGATGGGAGAAAACATGCTAGTTATCTTACAATATTTTAAACAAGTTTTCTAATAATCTCTTGGTCTCTTATCTTTTGTTAGATGTTTGGTTTACCGGAATGCTACAGCCAGTGGAACAGAAATCCCAACCGCGTTTGCGTGAAGCAGGTATTCCATTAACAAGAAGTTCATCTACCGACAGCAAGCTCTCTGACCAGCGATCCTCTCCTGTCAGTGACGTAGAAAGTGACGTCAGTGATCCTGGAAATAATCTAGTTCCAGTTGCTAAGAGTCCTCCTTTGGGGGAAATGACGTCATGGCGCTGTCAGGAGTGCCACAAGACCTTTTCCCAGCGGGTGGCTCTACAGCTACACGTGTGTCCGTGCCAGCCGGCTAAACCATATCAGTGTGGACAGTGCAGCTTGTCCTTTTCCAATCCTTCGCATCTCCGTGCGCATGTCATCTCGCATTCTAGCGAGAAGCCGTTTAAATGCGGCTTTTGTTCGCGCGCTTTTGTTGGCGCAACAACACTGACTAATCACATAAGATCTCATATGGGACAAAAACCTTTTGGTTGCGAAAAATGTGGTAAAACATTCTCACAACCTGGACTGTTGGCAAGACACGCCAGAAACCCGCGTGAATGTAAGGGTAGTGTTTCACCTTCATCTATGATCGCTTGATTCAAAACTTCTTTTTATCCGGAAAATTACTACAAGCCCGCTTCTAAAACGGTTTTTTTTAGAAACACCATAAGCAATGTAGTAGGTAAATATTTGAATTCTCAAGTAATTTAGAGGTTAAATTGCTAATTTTTTATTTTAATAGAAACCAACAGGAAATAGCTGCTTGCTAAAATAAATAAATTTAACAATGAGTTGTTGTGTAATTGTGTTTTTGTGTTTTTGTGACGATATCAGTCTGACTGTTAAGTTTACTACACTTTGCAGTAACTTTTGACAGAAAAGTCAATTAGTAAATGATAACAGTGAACAATGCACAAGAATGAAACTGTGACTTTGTCATGTTATCAGGTTTTTAGAACGGGGTATGGGTCTGGGTACAACTGTGTGACTGATCATGCGTGACCATCCCTGAAAAGGATTCTGGACATGGAGATGGTAATCGTAGCTAACTGTTGAGGTTTTATTATGTCCTCGCATTGGATAAATTTTAGTTCTTTGGAGAACTTTAATTGTTTTCGCTCGGACATTCGTTTTGTGCATGCAAGCCTTGCGAAGTTGTTTTCAAAGAGTTTTACGGCCTCTAGTTCTCTGTCGGTATCCAGTAGGCAATAAAAAGAAAAACCACTCCCTTTTGTGTTTTTTCTTTTTCATCTTCCACTGTACGATTCATTTATCTTCATTTTTTTGTGTGGCTCATTAAGGTCAGTTTGAATTTTTCATTGACAGTCAAAAGAAATCAACTTTATCACTTTAAACCTCGTAGGTAAGCAAAAAATAGAGCATTTGTTTGACCTTCATGCTTTGCTGAAACGATTGGTGCACTAGCCATCGAATAACTCCACAAAAACGGAACATGTTTTGCCACGAAATTCTTTATTGATAAAGTACGTGATGAGGACAAGCTTATTATTTCTCCAGCGTTACGCTACACTTTTGTCATTTATTTTTCGCATTCCCCAGTGAGCACAGAAGACTATAATTAGAAGTGAATAACTAATCAACGCGAAAACTAAGGGATAAATCTTAAAAAAAAACAATTTCGACTTCCGCTTTTCCATTTTGCGCGGGGAAATTCGACAAATCAAAATCTACGCAAAATATTTCTGCAAATGAAATTAGAAGTTCGTTGATTAGGCTATCATCTATGAACGGGCGTCTTTTGTACGCATGAGCAGTCATATCGATCAAGGTCTTTTGTGTTTCTTGGAGAGAAAAACATAACGTCGCCATCACAGATAATTAACCAATCTTATCTTTTTCATCAATTTCGAGAGTTCTTAGTCGACAGGCAAAAGTCCTAGCTCCACATTACTTACTGAAAACTTTCTTCAGACAGTCCTCGAGCTAAGCGTCGATTTATTGTTTTGTAAATATTTTTTTCGAAAAGCGGCCAAGCACAAACGAAGAGAAATAAAAGACAAAAGTGCTTGAGATTCCTTTGTACTCCATCTTATTATTGGTGGTAATTCTCCGTGAAAATAATGCACTTTTGTCTTCAAAGGCTGTGAATATTGCATAAAAGGCGTAAGCTTTAACATCGCCCGCCTTTTGGTAAATAAGACCTTTAAACTAATCAGCTATTCGGTGCTCGAGGTGGAACGCAAGCAAGCAGTTAGACAAATCTCAACTCCCAAAAGTTGTAAGATATCACCTTCTGGACCGCAAAGTATATACCATTACCACATCGTCGACAGTTTGAGAACACTGGAAATGGAAGTCGAAAACAAGGTAAGGATAAATTTTGTTTCAGACAGCGTAGTTTGGGTGAGCGCTTGTAAGTTAAGTGGTGAATCGCATTGTTGCACAGAAATTCCACTCCTTGACAGTAGACGAAGTAACAACCAGCTGTCAGCAGGCATTTTCGCGCGGTTTTTGACACTTTCGACTGTTTGGCCAATTTGCTGGTTGTGAAAAGCGCGAAACTTTTGCTTGCTTTTTCTTGGTTTCTTCACCCACTTGCAATTGAGCTAGTTACGCCTCACCGAGTTGAGTTTCCTGCAAACTCACCGCAATCCACGATTTTCCTTCAATTTGCAACGAAATTTCGATATCAATCGATTGTAAGCAAGGGTATAAATTTAAAACTCGCTTTCGTCAATTTTTTTGCGGTGGGTCTGTTCTAGAAGTTTGGGAAACTTCGGTTTACGTAGGTAATTATGCAAACATCCAAAACTTTTATGAAGGGGAAAAACAAAAGGAAAATACTACCGTGATTTGCATGAAGTTTTTCATACTTTTTTCACCCAACAGGGTAATTTTCAATCTTTTCATGCAATCTCGAGATGTTTTTTGGTTGTAAGGGTGTGAGTGGATAGCAAGCAAACGGAATTTCTGAAAAAACTTGTTAACAGTTTTAAACAATGCCTCTTGCCTTCCATTGTGCCGAAAAACGATTTGCTTCGCTGCATTCGGTAATTTAAAAGCAAATTAGACAATTGTGAATATTTTATGTATGATTGAATGAACCACGGACAAGTCTGATATTGCTTACTAATCACCGGGGGCTGAGAAGAAATAAAAATCGACAAACTTCCGATCCTTGTTAAAAACCTTTTAAACTTACAAGCGCGCATACGCTGTCGCGTTTTGAAGCCGTTTTTACGAACAATTTCAATTGGGACGAAAAATGCTCCACCAGCGGAAAAGCTATACCGAGAAACAGGTTTTTAAATCAATCTCTTACACTGCTGAAACTAAATACTTCTCTCGATTCTTACAAATGTAAAATGTGTATCTTTTGACAGGCGCGAAAAATGATCAACCCTGTCGTGGATAGCGTGAGTTTGAATCGGGACGGGATGTTTCAGCCCGTAGCCAAGAAAGCCCGTATGGTTTCATCGCCCAAAGTGATCTCCACAAAGCCTTCACCGTACTCCTTCACTGTGACTGACTTACAGAAATGTCTTTTCAACGCATCGGCCGTTCATCCAGTTAGCACACAGGACGTATTGGTGAAGAAAAAGGGATCGACTTGTTTCTGTAAGTAATCCAGGATGTGATGATAAAGTTACTCGAAATGCATCATAGGATATATTTTTTTAATGCTCATTTCGTGCGTACAGCTTGATTGCACCTTGTTTTGATGGACTGAGAAAAACCACGCAACCAACTGTTCCGTTTTCTGGGAAAAATGAAAGCACTAAACTGTAATAGCATTTATTTGTCAAATCGTCTGTTCTGATATTTTGTCTAAAAACTTTCAAGAGTTATTGCGAAATAGAGTTACCAATGCAAGAAGTCACTTGCCCACTTTGCGTGTTTGTATGAATTAGCTTGGCTTACAAACTAATCCAGTCTCAAGTCTTTATAATTTGTTGTCCAAAGGGTATTTTTGGAGTCGTTTTGATGATAATTTTTGTGTTCAGGGTGCGACGCTAGCTCAACAGATCCGAGTTTCCAGTGTCCGTGTCATCAACGCGAAACTTCTGCCTCTCCACGAGCAACAAACCTGCCACTTGCTCTGAAATCCCTTCCGCCGGAAGTGGACTTGTGTGCATCAAGCGTTCCAGGAACGGGATACGGTATTTGCGCCAAGCGAGCGATTCCTGTCGGCGCGTGGATTGGGCCTTATGAAGGAACATTTATGAAGCCTGAGGAGCTGTCTTCTGTTACAGATACTTCGTACATGTGGGAGGTATGTTGAGAATGTTAGAGATAAAAGCTCTGGGCGTTGTTACAATGCTCATTTTTGGGGGCGATAATTTCATTGATAATTTCCTTGCTTGGCATCCCTTAGATCTTTGAAGACGGCAAACTGGCGGGATTTGTTGACGGCAGTGACGAAAAAGTTTCAAGCTGGATGCGTTTCATCCGCTGTGCTCGCCACAAAGGTGAACAAAACCTGTTTGCCTTCCAGTACCTGGGAAAAGTGTACTACCGCTCTTTCAAGGCCATCCTGCCTGGACAGGAAATGCTGGTTTGGTACGATGAAAAATACCCACAATACCTTGGCGTCCCAAGCTCAATCTTCGATATGGGTCCCTTGACAGCAAAAGGTAAATTTTTTGTTGATATTTGGGTGCGGCAGAATATATTTTTGGGTACATTTTGTTACAGTAGAGTGCAATGTACGGGAAATTGATATATTGTTAACGTTTTCTCGATAGGAACTACGAAACAGCCAGAAAAGTTCGGCACTGTCCTTACGGAAGAAGGCCGGGTGCCATCTGAGACACAATATCCACCCACCCCTCCCAGCTCAGTGCCTTCTCCCTCCAGTCCTCCGCATTCGCCAAACAGTCAGTCAGGGAGTCAGCAACAGCCATCTCCGACCAGAGCAATCAGTGGTGAGCCGTTCAACGGTATTCAGAGCGACGTTACTTCTGCCTTCGACTTTACGTCTGCTGTGACTGGCCCTGAAAAGCCACAGCACCTGATGCTTCAGGAGAAGTTGGTGGTTAATCAGTCTCACCCGCTGCCATCGCCAGAAAGTGAGACCAGCAATCCTGCCTCACCCATCCCTACTGAAGATGGACAGAACAAAACTGCAAAACCAAGTCAACCCGTATTCAGCAACATCACTGAGCTGAGCCTGTGGAAGTGCGGCCAGTGCAAGAAGTCCTTTCCACAGAGAACCATGCTCCAAGTTCACGTCTGCAATGAGGCGCCAAAGAAGCCATATCAGTGCGGACACTGCTCGCAGAGCTTCTCACATCCCGCCCAACTGCGCGCGCATGCTGTCAGTCATGCCAGTAAGAAGCCATTCAAGTGCGGCTACTGTTCGCGTGCGTTTGCCGGGGCTACCACTCTGAACAATCACATAAGGACACACACTGGTGAGAGACCGTTTGTGTGTGACAAATGCGGCAAGAATTTCACTCAAGGATCACAGCTTAGCAGACATCAGAGAATCCCTGGCGACTGTGTGGCCCGCGTTTAGAAGAATATAAAAGAAACACTATGTCAGTGTGGACTAACACTGGAGTGTTGATCGGAAACGCTTATAGCCCAGATCTCGTCAACTGGAGATATTTTTTTGTGAATATGGTGTAGAAAAATGAAAGAATGTAAAAACAAGGACACTAAAGAGTAAAGACCTTCCATAGTTTATAATAAAAGAGCCAATGACTACGATATTAGCCATTTAGTTTTGAAAATTAATCAGGACAAGGAGCGTCTTTCATTTTTGAAGCTTATGAATGCTTGTAAAAGCACTTAAACTTCGTGGTTTTATTCTGATCATTGTACAACAAATGTAAATATTCGTATGTGTTCTTGAAGGGACGATCATGGTAGAACTGAATTACTCGTAATATGAAATTTGTACATAGGACATTTTGAGAGACTGTTCGGCGAACCAATAGACCTTGAAAAATAAAAACGACTTCATATAAATAGACCTTTTTGTAATTTTGATTAATTTTAGTTTCCTTACCGAAAAACTAGAAATTGTTGTAAGGACGTCTGCGTGTGGCATATTTGTGTTAGTTTTTAGTTACCGCGAAATTCCCTGCACGCGAGGACTCGAACACGCAAAACCTAACGCGATTTCGCGTGCCTCGCACACGCGCGCGATGTTTACAAAGTGAACAAGTTTCTTCGAGGGAACTCCTAAAGTACGTGATTTTCCCTTTTGAATAGATAACTTTTATTTTCATCCCAGGAATACTTTAGTATATTTACCATAAGCTTTATGGGTAGGTTAATAAAATGTTCGAGATAAATTTAGCAGATTCTTTGTCTATTTCTACGGTCAAAACAAAAGCAAATTCATGAATAAAACACGGACTATCTGTAAATTTAAAAGCCTTGAATAACAAGAATGAAGACGTGAGAGATTGTTATCTCGTCGTTTCTACTCATGATTGTGGTACTGCTATCACCGCCCGCAATTAAGATCATCACTTAGCCGTGCATCTTTTATTTGCGCAGACAAAATTTTTCTCAGCCAACAGTTATGTCAACAGTCTTTATGGCGTTTAGTGGTCGCAGTTTATTTTCATGCAGAAAGTTCTGCCGTCATGCTGTGTAATTCTTTGATTTAACTTCCTTGGGGAATGCATTCCGATAGACTCTGGTACCGCCTTTTTACTTAAATACCCGTTATGTTTCATTGATTTCAAAATAATCGTTCATCTGTTATTACTCGTGCCTCAAACTGGCTTTATTTTGCCGTTTCTTGCGTTCTTCCAGCCTGAACCGAACTCGTTGTTAGCTTTTTAAGCAAAAGGAAAGAACGATTGAACTGAAAAAAATCGCTTTTGTTAACCACATTATTAAGACTTATTTCATCTCAGTTCAACACAGTTCAGTGATTTCTTTGATTAGTTCAACACAAACAACTCAATGGAAAAGCCGACTGAATGAAAGTATTTGGTTATTTGCATATTCTAATATATGTACCCTTTTAAACAGTCCTCAAGATTTCGTAACAGCCTTCGTAATTAATCTTAACGGATTAGCACAAGAATGGACACGAGGTGGGAGTTAATGTTGCGTGCCATCCGGCCTTTCAAAGAAATCTTAAAATAAACCGGGCTGCCTGCATAATGATGGCTGTAATCGTGCCATGCTGGAGGCAAAATCGAATTCGAAAAGAATTTTCCAAGTTGTCCGTGGTTTTTTCACTGTTGGTACAAGAAATTTCATCTAAAACTGCCATCTTCTTCAGACATTGCACCTGTAACTACGTCAAACGAAAACTAATGTGGAAATGTTGCAATGATCTATTTATATGACTCTTCAAGAACGAC
>Ga0126338_10001076_pt1 | contig 16941 bp, 15 predicted proteins | sample OrbCmetagenome_2_FD_92529 | JGI IMG/M metagenome (GOLD analysis project Ga0126338, IMG submission 92529) | Coral microbial communities from Petempiche,Puerto Morelos, Mexico - Orbicella C C metagenome | ecosystem: Host-associated > Invertebrates > Cnidaria > Coral | place: Petempiche,Puerto... | reverse complement strand
GAGTTTGGGTGGCACACCGCTATCATCCCCTACAGCTACGTAGAATTCCCTGAAACAAGGTTCAATTAAAATAAAAGTCAATAAATTCCAAACAGAAGTTTCCCCACCCCCTCCCCTCCCAAAATAACCCCCAAATGTCAGACGCAAAACTCCCAGGAATAAGCCCGTGAATTCACATATCGATTTAGCCCTTAAAGAAAGACAAAATTACTCACGATAACAATCCCTCTGCTTGCTTCGCATTTTTTTTTTTTTCAAAGTTGGTGTGTGTTTAGGGACCCAAGGTGGTCACTTGCCCAATGTTAGACTTTCGTGTTTAGAGAATTACAGTCAAACCTCTCTACAACGGCACCTTGGAGATAGATGAAAGTGGCCGTTATAGAAAACATATATGGGAAGGCAGGGGTGTAATATGACACCTGCTTTTTACGGGGGAGGGGGGGGAGGGGGTACAACATTATGAAAAAAACAGTAACCAAACAGAAACAGAGACCAACGACGCGCGGTATGGATCAAGTTTCGTGACCTTTTACACAACATGGGGTTTGGTAAACATCATCCGTCAGTCGTTGATTAGCTGGCCGTTGGGGAGGGGTTATTTTGGTGGTTTGGGACGCGTTTTAGTAGCCGCTGCCGTTGTGGAGAGGTGGCCGTTGTAGGGAGGTGACCGTTAGTGCCAGTGGAGGTTCGACTTTACTTCCATAATACATTCCCTTATGTGAACTTAATAAGCCATGTTTTTTTCAGAGGATACATAACAAACTTAGCATTTCAGAAACATAAAATTCCTGCTTATAATACGGCCGTCCCACTACCACCACCTGTGAGAAAAGGCCTGCTATCCTCCTAAAAGTAAGTGCACCATTGAATTGCCTTGTGGACAAATAGAAGCTTACGGTTTATAATGGGATTTTTATGGTATTAAGATAATAACGGCTTACTTGCATTCGTGAGAGTGCGGAATCTCCAAACGTTCAAAAAATAGTAAGACGCTTTTATTTTGGGGGTGAATGTCCCATTCACAGTCACCATATTCCAGCCGATCTGGATATCCAAGGCTCGAAATAGATCCCTCACTGTCGTATAATGGCGATCCGCATTCTGAAAGAAGAAAGCAGGCGTGTTGGATTAGTGCAAGCTAAGTTCACATTTGATTAGGATCGGTTGTCTCATGATTAGTGCGCTCGACTCCAGATCGAGCGGTTCGGGTTCGAGCCCTGACCGAGGACATTGCCTTATGTTCTTGGGCAAGACACTTTACTCTCACAGTGCCTCTCTCCACCCAGGAGTATAAATGGGTACCGGCGAACTTAATGCTGGGGGCAGCCCCACGATGGACTAGCATGCATGCAGGGGCGAGTAGAAATACTCCTAGTCGCTTCATGCTTTCATGCCTTCCGGCCTGATGAGCCACTTGACTGGTATGCAGACTAAGTTCACATTATCATTTTATAAAATTTTGATCATATATACTACATAACGTGCGCTCTTTTTGGCCATGCAGTCTTGAAATACTTTCTCGATTTCTCATGTAATTGAAAAGAGGCAGATAATTATCAGGCCCTAATCCAAAGGCTGTTTGCTGGCCACCAACATGGACTAACCCCAACACAGGCGAATCTATTTCCCGCCTTTTTCTTTTGCTTTTTTTTCTCTTGTCTTCTTCATTCTTCATTTAACTTTCAACCACTTTCAAAACAATTCACCAATACATTACGCCCTTTATCACGATTCTGGGTTATCATTGACATGTGTGCAGAGGGAGTGCTGACCACCTTACTTGTTTTAATCCATTGTTCATGTCTCTGGGTTCCCTCTCCAACGGATGTAAATGCAGCCACCCATATTCGGAATCTGGTTGCTGGTGGAAGGCCGGTGATGTTGAAATCAAATTGATCTGGGTCATTGATGGTTATTTCTCTTTTGTACGGTTGCGATCCATGGTGATATTCGGCCTCTAAGATGTGAACCCGATATCCAAGCAGAGTACCACGAATGTAACGATCTTCGACTCTGTGCCACTTAATCCAAATTGTACTGTAATCGACAACACTATACCAGTAAATGTACGGGTTCTGAGATGGAACTAAAACAAATGGAGGAAAAAATTAACCATGGCATGATTTCACCGGAAAAGCACTACCGAGTACCTGAGCATGGTGTTTAACAGTAGTGATTGCAGAAAAGTTAATGTAGAGCAAAGCTTGAGTTCAGGCGAACTCCTAAAACAATCCTCAAGAAATTTTCACTTCGTTAGTTCCATTTTTCTCCTGCCAACTAAAATATAATCAAAGCTTATAAAGAGGGTGTTTAGATGTTTGCCTAGGTGGAGCAAAAGACTAGCAATGGAATAATGAATCACTTAACCAATATTCCTGGATGCATCATCAGTATGATTTTCATCCAGTTTTAACTTAACAGTGCAAAACATCTGTACGCAAAAGAATATATGAAAGACAACATGTCTGACCTGCGGAGAAAGATGTAAAGACATGAATACGTAATCATCGCAGTCACTTGTATGTGCATAACTTACACAGCTGTGAGATTGAAGCCTGAAAAAAAAAATCAGGCTCAGAATGTTGAAGCCTGTGTTTTAATTTTAACAGCTGCTTAAGTTGCACATAACTGCGATGATCATTCACGTCTTTACAGAGGATCAGTGCAAAAAAATGCTATCTTACCCCCTTCTGTTGTTCGAAAATCTTGCCAACTTATGCTACCACGTGTTCTATCTTCTAATATGGCGGTCACTTTGATGGTATAATTTGTGAGAGGATCCAACCAATCGATTGTCGTATTCTGCTGTTGTGCAGGTAACCACTGTGTTCCAAATAGTTTTCTGTTTGGCCATCCGTAGATAACAAGGTATTTCTCTACAGCAGAATCTCCAAGAAAGCTGGCTGGAGGACTGGGCCATGACAGAGTGATTGATACGTTGGTAACTGACATCTGAGCTACACTCCACGAACTTATCTCCTCACCTAGGTGTACAGAAATAGAAATTAGTCAATAAGCAAGATTATGGCTTCTTTAATGTCGCCAACCCTTTTAAGAACCGGAGGTCCTCCTCCCTGCAACTAGATGGATTTGTGTTTGGTGGTCCCAGATTCAACTCCTCTGCGCTTTGTAAATAGCCAACTGGTCAGCCTCCCACCAGATGGGATTTTTAACAAGCTTCTGCTTAATTTTCAATATTTGTTTGCTTATTCCAAAGTCCACAACTAGTACAGCAGTGCTACACACTGACACTTGAATAAAGTGGTCTCTTTTTTATCCTGTGTGTAACTGTATTCTATAACGAACATCCACTAGATTAGCTTTGCTCTTTGGGTGATCCTAACGCCCTATCTACATTTCAATCTGTGCATCACCGAACTTAAGAAGCGCGTGGCTCTCATAGAAACATCTGGTCACGTACAAAACCCAAAATGTCAACTTAACATAAATGAAACATCACAAAGGTTGGTCGTTATTCCTTGAATGCTTCAAATGCAATGTCAATTTGAAGTCGGTGCGTTTCTTGACCCTCAGCTTTACCTCGCCAAGGTGGCCTCATGGTTATTGCATATCAGTGCATGGTCCAAGGTCCAACGCTAGCCGGGGACATTGGGCAAGACACCCTACTCCAAGAGGTGTATAAATACACGGGACCCGGCGAATTCAATGTTGGGGGGTAACCCTGCGATAGACTAGTACTCCATCAATAAGGGAAAGTAGAAATAAGACATATCCCTAGTCACTTCGTGCTTCATAGAAACCAGAGATAAGCGTTGGCCTGCTGGGCCACTTGGCTTGTTTGCAGACCTAACCTACCTTAGTTACCTCAGCTTCCCCTCCACCACCATCACAATAATCAATTAATTCACTGTAACACGGAACAGAGACTGACTCACATGTATTTAGATACAGCATTCTTACCTGTCACCGTGGTGAGTTCGCCAGGTACTGCTCTGTAATCGAACAGAAATCTAGTTCCGTCTCGATAATCATCGTCGTATCGATGGTAGCCAAATCCCCACGCTTTCAGATTCAACACATTATCCGTTATAAGAAGAGTTAGGTTCTCTATCCTTCCGCAAAGTACGAGTCCAGTACTATCATCATGCTCCGATTGGCCCGGAAAGTAAAACTTCACTCCACCACTGTAAACATCGAGAAGACGAATTGGACAATAATTTGGAGTTTTCGATTTGACTTAACTGTTACAATAACTTTACTAATCGCCAAGCGAAAGAAATGTCTTGACATTAACATTGGGTTCTTTCCATTCGATGAAACATTCCAGTTAGAATTTCCGGAAATTTCCAGAGAAGAATGGAACAAGATTTTCTGGAATTTCAAGAAAAGAGTGCAACATTACGAGTTATACCGAAATTTTCGGAAAGTACCTACCGGGAACTTCCGTTCCATTTGACTTTCGTCCTGGAATTTCCGAAATTTTCGGTTGAATGGTTCCCTTTTCGGAAATTCAACAGTTTCCAGATTTTCTGAAAACTTTCCCAGGAAATTTCCTTGCTATTTGTCTGAGTTTCGAAATTTTCGGATTTTTGGTGGAATGGAAAGCGGCTATTAATTGCAAGACCTGTTGATAACAAAAAATTGTTGAAAACTCCGAGATAAAGTTATGTTTACCCATGAAAGCCAAGACGTACCTGCATCCACCCCAGTCTTCTCTACGACCAATTAGGAAGTCGTCGAATGTGATCCATATGGCCGATACGTTGGGATCTGCAGGTCTCATATTCCAGTAGCATTGCGGGTTTTCATCATGTTGGTCAGGTGCAATGTATGGAGTACTAGGATAATTAGGACTTTGAATTTCTGTGTCAAGTTCCTCAATTATGCGACCACAAACTACAAAAGGAAAAACACCACATGACAACAGCAACTAATGGGACTCGAGGAAATAGGCTTTACTGTTGTTAAATACACAAACATGATTAATGTAATCCTTCGGGAAAACAGGTCATTTTAGTTGTTTACAGAACTAATAAATTTGCCAAGCGGTTGACGTATATTGTTCACGAACTCCCCCAAAAAGGCTTTTATTGTAAATACACTTGTGTAACTTAATGCTTTGCTCAGAAGAGTCCTGGCTAGCAGCGGTTGAAGAAATAGCATAACTGGAGGCCGCTCATTTGACCAAGCCAACCGGTCGTACAAGTGTTACGTGATTACTGACAATCACGCGTACTTCTTCTTTAAAAGTGTCTGAGATCAGCCACAATCAGGTTAAAAAGTGGAAAGTACTGCACCATGGGGGGTAAAGGGTATCCTTAACGTGCCCCCTTTGCCCATCCTCCCGCTCCTGCCACGCTTCTACACACGCTAACTTACACCTGGTTTTGGCAGATGAACCTCGATAATATTTGATGTTAAATTCAAATTAAGTCAGCTAGTACATAACTTTGAATTGTACTTTTGTATTGTACTCATAGAATCGTGTCTGCATTTTTAGTAGGAGTAACTTACAAGTTATTGCATAGATTCGCTGCTTGCCCTCTCCTTTGCTAGTGAATCCAGCAATGGCAAGGATATATGTCGGTCCTTCGGTTAGATTGACCAGGTTGACTCTCCTCGTATCTACGTCTACCTCGAGCAATATTTCTGAATTATTTGGACCACCCAATGGGGCATATTTAATGATATAACCAAGTAATTGGCCTCCGTGATATCTTTCTTCCAAGGGACTGATTTGAAACGAGGCGCTGCGTTCAGCTGTGTTTGTAGACCAGTCATGTACATGAGGACCCTCGGTTGGCACTGAGGACAAAATATATTGTAATACGTAATTAGCGCAAAGAGGACCAAAACTAAACGATATCGCAATTATCATTAGGGACCTTTAGCAAACCACGACGGCAACGAGAACGCCACCAAACGAAATGTTTAATGAGCCAAACAATGGCTGTGCACGTGCGTTATATATCTTTGTACATTTCTTGGCCGTCCTCTGCAGAACAACAACTTGTAATGACTAAGTTTTGCGTATTTTGGAGAACACGAATGAGGAAGGCTAATTTTTTGTATTTCCACGTGGAATTGACCGCTGGCGTTACATATTTAGAATACCCTGCTGTTGTTCTCGATTCTACCTACGCATATGCTTTTAAAGAACGAGAAATGAGCAGTAATGAAGTAACTCAAGTGACAGGGTATTCTGCAGTTAAGCCTTTTTTCCTAGGCGTTGCCCCTGAGGTCGCCATCGTCATTGCTTAAGCTCTCAATTATAACCGTGACAATAGTGGCAGTGAGAGTGTCATCTAAGTTCACAATGATAGAAGCCATCATTCCAAAATCATGCTCAAATTTAATCGATTGATGCAGACTGACAGACTGACAGACTTTCTAAATGTAAATGGCACAACATAAACAATTTCCATTGGTGTAATGAAGTTATCTTCAGAGTTATGGGAAGAATGTTCAGTAGATGGTGTTATAAGCCTGGTACGTTGAATTTTAGCCGCGATCGTATTGACTGGAAGACTCGTGTAAGGTCTATCAACAACCATTGGGAAAGACTGTCAGAAAACATAGCACGAGACTGACTAGACACTAACGAGCGACGAGAAATGGTGACGCCTGATATCACATTGGTGAACATCATGACCTAACACACCAAAGAACTCTCTGCTCAATGCTTTACATAAAGCACAAAATATTTTAAACGAAATGGTCTGGAAAGCTGGTAAATTAACTTACGGACATCAAACACATCGAAACTTGTACTAGAACTGACTCACTCTTGACAAATGACTGTTGACAAACTTTACACGAGTCTTTCTTCGACTGACAAACACCGTTCACTTGACTCTGAAGATGACTTCCAATCAGGTTGTCGAGACGCTAATCACCAACAACAGTTCTTTTTAGAACTACTCTCGCCCAGATGACCACACTATACGAACTACCGATACTCCTGGGTACAATTTTCGGGTTCTTCTAATATAACGTTTAATTTTGCTTTGTTTGTTTGTTTGTTTGTTTTTTCTTTCCCTTGTTTTGAAATCTTTTGCTGCATTGTCGGTATTGTCAAAACGTGAAACAGAAATCGCGTACCTCCCTCTTCTGTACCAAAAGTTCTTCGCTCGCTTTTGATGATTTCATTATTCTTGTCTACGATGTAAACTACTGCTGCAAACTCCGTCGCCGCTGGGAGTTCCTTCATGATAAAAGTCGACTCTGATGAGTTAAAAGTTCTAAGAATGCGCAGTAGCTGTCGATCGTCATCGTCGTGATCGTCGTGATATGGGCTAATCGTTGTTTGGTTTACAGACAGTATGAAGAAAGCGATGTCCAGGTCGGGGGGGTAGCCATACCAATCCAATGCGATGCCACTGTCTCCTGTGCTGTATACAGATATGTTCCAGAGAGCAGGTGAAGATTGGGCTAAGACATGAATTCAAAGATGCATATCAGTTGTAAGTATGACGATTTGATAAAAAAAAATAAATTTAAAAAAAAAAAAACACAATCCCTTAAAAAATGAGCACTTGTAACAATGTTGTTTCAGCTAAGCAGCATGTGAGGAGGGCGTTTACAAGTGGAAAGTGTTTCTGTTGCCAACGTTCTTTGGCAACTTTATTACAATACAGTAGTTATTATGCATGTTGGTGTCAGTGGGGACTAGCTAATTTCATGACCAAGACTTCCCTTCGAGTTCTCGAAGCAGCAAAGATGAAGGCAGTTTCCACGAAAAACGAAACTATGATGTTCAAGAGGTTTAGGAAGACATTGAAAATTACACACAGGACGTTTATAGAACACCACATACACCACACACATTGTTTTTACCGTTTACAACGTAGCTGAATTTTTCCTACCTGAATGAAGTCCTCCGTTCAAAACAATCAATTCAGTTTCCATGTAGCTGTTGCTATTCTGTATGAGAATCTCGGAGATAATAACCCTTGAATTTCCAAAAGGCAATTCGAATACTTCACCTCTAACTTCTGAGCAGTCTTGATAACTTAAGAAGTCATTTTCTTCTGAGTAAACTTTTGCGTATTCGTAGCTGTAAATAAAATATTGAAAAGTCTGTGAGACGAAATGTTATTTGGTAACAATTCTACTCTTGATTTAGGGCCGAACGGAGCCCTCGTGTTACATTATTCTACACCTCCTGTTCTCCATTTTTAGTTAATCAGAATTCACTAAGTTTTTCAAGTGAGGCATGCAAACCTAAAGTTTATTGATTAATTTATTACTTAATTTGTATAGGTAATCACATTCGTGATTTCCACTTCATTGGTGTGATTAAGCCCAAGCAAATTCTTCAAAGCCTAACAGATTGTGCGACCTGGAAGGTTCAGACGTGATATTCGGACGTTTTCGATGTGGTGGGTGATCTCTGGAAGTGTTTTGAAATCCAGTTATCTTCGGCTATCTTCGAGCGTCTTCGTATTAACTTGGAAAATTTTTGTTGTAATAGTATAAAAAGTTTGTACTCGTGTTACAGTTTTCTACACCCCCTGCTCTCCATTTTTAGTCAATCAGAATTCAGTAAGTTTTTCAAGTGTTTATAACAACAAGAACAAGCAGTGGTAATATTAAAATGAATTTACATTACCCGCAAGATTCATAATGCAGGACGTGTACTGACATCAACAAGACAGCATTTTCCAAGCCATTATCGTGTATTTTCCAGACGCAATGCCTCGTATCCCAGTCTGATTTGGAAATTGTTATCAGTGCAGCTGTTTGATTGAACATGCCACCACAACCTATGTTGAACATGAACAGTCTCTCCGTTATACAATTGATATATATCAACCTTGCACATGTTAGTTTTAATGTTGACAGATTTGTCCCTGAATGAAGCTTTGCATATGGGTTATTGACCGAGCCAGAGGTGAACATGCCGAGATGTTGGCCCCGTTCCTTCGTTGCGTTTTTTGTGGACCGATATACATCAAAAAGTAGACGGTTCAAAGCGTGGTCAATAAAGACACTATTATTTGGTATAAGAACTATACTTTAAGAACCCCAGTTTCCGAAATGCAAACTATTCAACTGATATTCCCCATGTGAAATGTTTTCAACACTCTGGGCATACGTCGTGAGGCCAACCTCCTTTCGGGAAATTTAGGAAAATGCTGTTCAATTTACCACTGGAAACGCCCCAAAATTCAAAATGGACTTAACGGTCCAACGAAAACCCCACAGTGTTGTCATATGCTCTTTGGCCGGGCCGTAAACAAGGTATAGTAACGTTTATTTTCCTTTGAACGGTTTTCTGCAAATGGTGTCCAATGATTTTGATCTATGTGGACAAACTTATTTGAAGAACACAAGGTGTTTTTGATTGCTTGTTATCCACTTTGCATTGTACCCAAGAAGCTGGTTTAGGTATTTTTGGCCGGGTGTGTTGTATAGCGTCATAAATTCCAAGTACGACAAGAAGATTTTATGCAGAGGTAAAGAAACTACAGCAACATGGTCACTGCAGCAAACTAATAAGGGGAACCCAATTCCAGCTAAATTGTTATCAAATTAGTAACAGTTACGAGTGCCATGTCTTCGAGAATGCTAAGCGTGTTGTCGATTCTAAACAGAAGTGTAAACAGGAGAAATAAAATGATCAGCGACTAAGTTATTTTTGAGAAAAGCAAGGCCGAAATTCCACGGAACAAAGTTTTGATGTTCTATTTCTCCTTTAATCCACTATTTTCGAAATGAAATTTTAAACCTAGAGAGAAGAAGGCTCTGTTATTTCGAAATGCTAAATTTTGGGGAAATACATGTAAGGTTGCATTTAGAGCTGATATATTCCTTAATATGCTTCGTATTAAAGTAGTTTACTTTTAAGAGGACACTCAAAAGCCACGCCCTTACCAACTACAATTGATTGTGGGTAAGAGAGTGGTCCCTCCTCGCTGTTAAATGCAGAAACCCAAACATAGTACTCTTCCATTATTTCTAATCCGTGTATAACAGCCTGTGTTTCTGACGGACCGATGGTGACTTTCTCTCCCTGGTAGTTGTGATCATGCCGGTCCTCCTCACGTTTGTAATACACGTTATATCCTTGCAGATCACCGCCATGTTGACTCTCAGGAAGTGCCTCAAATCGCACTATAATACTGTTTTGATGATAGTTATCGACGCGTACGTTCGGCGGTGCCATACTGGGAGCTGAAAATGTAAGAGAAGAGTGGAATCCCGATTTCTCGAACCCTCAATTTTTCAAACCTCCCGATAACTTGAACCAAAAGTCGTTTTCCCTCCTCAGTAGAACACTGTTATTTTACCCCCGATTTCTCGAACTCTCCGATTTTGCGAACCAATTTTCTTTTCCCTTGGAGGTTCAAAAAACAGGGATTCCACTGTAAACATTTTTTTTAAAACACGCGAGGTCGATGGTTCAGTCAACCATTTTTCTTATTTCCAGGGAGACTTCAATAACGGAACAGTTACTATCATCCGGATAACATCAAACTCATGCATACCCTTGCCGATAGATGCCTATTTCCATCTCACTGTTTTCAAGAGCATCGACAGAGATACAGCCAAGCCGTTTTTCTCACTTCTAAAAAGCTATACAAGTTTCACTGAGAACTATGCACGAACTATCATAAGTGATGAATTTGCTGCATTTGTGATTAAAATCGGCAAAAGCACCAAGGAGATACTAAGAAGATATTAAATTTAAAAAAATAAATAAAATTTCAAAATTTAGAGAGGAAGCCCCATCAGCCTTAGCTGATGCGGGTCTTTGCGCCATCCCTGCTCCCCCATATTAAGCGAATCGTTCCAAGAATAGCAATTTGTAATTAGCTTTTAGCTTTTTTTTTAATGCGCAAGGGTAGAATTTGAAGAAGTCTTCTCTACGATTGAAATTGGAATTGAAAACATCGCGAATACGTCACTTGTGATAACATTATTTTTATAGTTTTGGTTCACTCTTATGAACATTTTCAAAGTTATTAGATCATTGTTTTAGATTACAATTGACGTAAATACGACCTCATAAATATGAAGTATGAATCCATCTTCAGTAACAACATACCTCCTTCATTCGTCTTCATGGAGACACTATCGCTCGAATATATGTCATGTTCAATGCCTGGCCCTGTGAATGCCACAACTTGTAACAGGTATTTTCGATCCGGGTAAAGGTTGTCTATATGCCGAGATCTGTCCCATTCGGAAACTGGCAGTAACAGGGAGATGTTTTTATTTGCCTCCGAGATCTTCAGAAACATTTGTTCAATGTGTGCAGGCATAGCGTTTTGTGGAAACTCTTCCCATGATGCCTCAGCCTTTGTAGATTCTATGTTGCTGACTGACAAAGTCCACGATGGCACTTCAATTTCTGCAATAAAGAATGAAAAGGTGAGAAGACGAACACCATCAAAGACCAAATAAACGGAGAAAGCAACAATAAACAGTTTCTGTGTTTTCGTCGTGGTTTTTTCGTATGCTTATTTGCGCTGTTGCGCGTTTTTTTTTTTTTGTTTCTTTATTTTTTTCCTCTTAATAGTTCTGGAGGCAGTTCTCCAAGAAAAAGTATCAAGAGTTATCATTGTACCTTTAAAGGGTTAAAATGCACGAGCAACATGGCTTTCCTTACTTTGCTCTGTACGATTGCTGTTTTTGTTTCTGTTGTTGTTTTATGTGTTGGTTTGTTTCTGGAACTGAGTGGGGGTTAATTTCGCCTCTCACGTCTTTTACTCTAAGAACATCATTATTGGACGCATTTTTTGGCGTTTGGTGTTGTGTAAATATCAAATATCTGTTCACATTGATAAAGAGATACAGGCATGAAATAAAACGTCGTGTGTAATAACTCAATGGTAAACAATGTTGTATTAAATCACGTGATACATCAATTGACCTTAAATGAAATAACTTCTATAAAACGTTTCACATCACAGAAACAAAAGGTACACACCGTGTACACCGGCTTCCAGACCATAATAAGATGCGACAAAGGCGTCTCCTTCTCTATGCTCCCTTGCGAAAAACGCTAGCTCAACATGGCTACCTGATATAAGTAGTGTGAATCGGTCCATGTCGTGGCCGCAAAGAAGAGTGTCATTATTGTACTTCCCTGTTGCAATGCCAAGCCAGTCGTTCGTGCTGGAAAAGAATGAAAATTATGATCAAATTAGTAGGCGCTACAAAGACACATGAAAAGGGAAACATATACACAACAGTCCCCATTTGACGAGAAAATGTGCTTGGATATTTGTCCGCAGACATTATCTATGTCGAGAATTTTTTTTTTTTCTCGATATAGTTACAGAGATATGCTTTTGTTTCCCTGTGAACGCTGGAGATCAGTCAACGCCAAAGAGAGTTAATCATACATCCGACTTGATAAAGATGCTGTTAGCTAAAATACTGGCGAGATGGTTTTCCTACTGTATCCATATGGTAGTCTAAGCTGCGCGCGCGCCTGGCAAATTCTCAGCTCTTTCTATGGGAGGATGACTGTTTTGACTTTGATCGCTCCTTCTGAGTCACTGTATTGAGAAGTCAGCGAGCTTTGATAATGACTTGATACACTACTTCTCTGAGAAACTCGTGTACCTAACACGTTAGCGAAAATGCGCAGGCCATTTTCTTCGCGTTATGGGTGCATTAAAAACGCGCGTGCAATGTTCGCTTACATGTATCTCTGAGCCCCGGTACTGTATATTTCCAGCACTGAAATCATAATTCCCTTCCTGCCAAACCCACTTTTATAGTTCAGTAATCAGCTTATTACATCGTTTCCCAACACAAGCATTCACCTGCAATAACTATCATGATCACGATCCAAACGAAAATTTTCAAATGACATCATTATTGCTGTGGTGGGGCCACTCGGCTCAATAGACCAGCGACAGTATTGAGGTCCTCTGTAACGGCAAGGGTAATTAGGCGCGTATATTGTTCCGTTTACTTCCGTCAACGTGCGAGGTCCTCCACAAGCTTGTAAAAAGGAACAGAAAAAAGTTAAGTACAACGTCAAGTTTCTGCTCAGTGTTTTGGCCTTAGGTTTCTTCTAATACATGTAACATCTCTTCACCTGGATCGCCCAGGAACTTTAATCGCGCACGTATATTGTTGCACACAAAACGACGAAACAAGGAAAGTTCGTTCCAATTCTAGGAATCGGAAACCAGATTACTAAACGGCCGGTGCTGCTTCGTCGCTTAGAGCAAGAAGCTACCTGGAGCCAAATTTTGTTGGCTTTCCCTAATAATATCACGGGTGACAAATTACCCCTTAATTTTGACGCGAAATTTTATCGTTAATTTTCACATGTCAAATTACAAAATCACTATTTCTAGATGCAATAGACCTGTCAAAACCTTACGATTTTGAGTGTAATTTGATTCCCATGATATTACAAGACAACCAAGTGGTATACTTGTGAAAGTACGGAATAATTTCACATGCGTTTTGTTCAAATTCTAGTAAATTAGAATTTGGACAAAGCGCGCGTGAAATTATTCCCTAATTTCGCTCGTCGCCATTTGATTACACCATGGATAGTAGAAGACAGTCTCTTTACTATCCATGATTACACATACTAATTGTGCGATGGCCATTCTGTAACGTAAACCATGAAGCTACATGTTATGCATCAACTACTGAATTACCACACCTCCTTATATAAAACTAAACCGATATAGATACAGTCATGTAATTCATTCAACACTTACGCATGGCAACGTCCATGTGCCTATCTTCTCCAACTCCTCTTGATGTAAATCCGGCAATCCAAATGTCATACCTGGTTCCGGGCTGAAGGCCGGTGATGGTGTAACTCCTATCGAATAAACCAGCATGTGTGGACGATCCTTCACCGTCAGAGCACTGGGCACGGTAGGTAATATAAAAGCCGAGAAGTATACCATTGTGGTGTTCCTGGGATATTTCCGACCACTCAATATACACACTGTCTGGTGAAACGATCTTGTATTCAACATGTCCGGGGCCTTCACTGGGAACTGAAAAATATAATGTTTGATGTTTGGTTCCGTGATTCTAAGAAAACAATTTCTCATATGGGTGAATTCTTTAATAACAACGTGAAATATGTTCAATATGTGCAGCATCCACTTGACACAGAATTGACTAAATAAGGCTAGTCCTAAGACCGAAATGGGAAAGGTTTACATGTATAAAACTTCAGTAAAAAATTTTGTGTGGAATAATCCTACATTTTACATTAATGTTACATAGATATTAGAAAGATCTTCACTATATCTAAATTTCATATTTAAAAGTCACGTGAACTAGGCCACTTGTCACACTTATAATAAGTACCAGTTATGGTGGCTACTGTTTTGTACCGGACATTTGATTGGCTGGATTTGAAAATGTTGTAATCTTCAGTTCTGCCATCTAATTGGTTTTCATTGTCTGGGTTACTTCGGTTTCAGTAAACGCACTGTAACTAATTAAAACCATTAAAAAGGTCTTTTGAAGCCTTAAAAATCCAGGCCTTATTCAGTAAATTATCGGGAAAAAAATCAAGATGCAACTTATTACGAGAAAACATACTCACCGCCCTCGGCGGTCTGAACAGAGAATAGTTCACTGCTGTAAATATCATGATTATTGTCTACGCGGTATACAACAGCATCGAACTCGCTATAAACAGGGAGGCCTGGCACCTCAGCCACACCCTCGGACGAATTAGCCATGTGTAGATATCTTGGTGGCTTGTCGTCGTCATCTCCATACTCATATTGGCTTCCTCCCGTTTTATTCAGAGCTATCATATAGAAAGAGGCATCTTGACCATCGGGATCACTCGTCAAGTCTACAAGAATGTCACCATCGTCTGTGCTGTTCGCCATCACATTCCAAAGAGTAGCAGAAGGTTGAGCTAAAGAAAATAACATCGGACCTGACATCAGCACACTTCCACTTACTTTACAGTTCAATTTGTAACAACGTACGAATTGCAGATCTGCGAGCAAGTAAAATGTATTACTTTTTCTTACTTAAAATTCCATCATGGGTTGTTGGCCATTATATTCCTAAGAGTAAGAGAAGCTAAGACAGAGTGCCATGATCTGACATAAGAAGACCTCTTCTTACCTTAACAAAATACGATTTGTAAATCTTCATGTACATAATGTGTCTTATTGATTCAAACTGTTGCATTTAAGATCAATAATTCTACAAAAATCGCGTTTTTTCTTTAACCGATTATCAACTAGGAGGTTGTAGAACGGAAGGTTTTGGTGGGAAGGGTTTTGGCAGAATTGGTATTCACAAGTCGACAGGATGGGTGTTTAGTAAAGATTCTGTAGCAATCACACAAACCTGAACTAAGACTTTTCCCTTCTTCCAAGACACAAAATTCTGATCTCACATGGCTCCCTTCATGTTCCGTATGAAGTACAATGGTCAAATGGCTTGATCCTTCAAAAGACACCTCTACCACCTCACCGTACACGTGCTCATGAGGATCACAGCCTCCATAATGTAAGACCTCTTTGCCTTCACTGGTAAAAACTCTCACCCAGCCCCTGTACAAATAGATGTACGTTAACAACAACGACAAGGACAGAAAGCAAATTATCATTTTTTATGCTGGACGTAGGTTATCCCGCAAACTGGAGCTGCAATAGTGAATCATTATTTGTATGTTTTTTGTTTGGTTTTCACATTTAAACACTATTGAATTGTGAAACCAATTTTCTTTTCAATGGGTATTTTTTATCCAATTCCCAGTTACTGAAGGCTCCCAGTTGGGGTTCAGAGGCACTGACGTTTTCATGGAGGTCTGATTTTGATTCAAATAATAAGCCATTTCCGGGTTTTTTTTGTACCTATGTTACAAAACGAGTCTCCATGCAAAGCCTTTCTTATGAAAATGAACCTATAGACGGAACTCATTTTCACATGAATGGTTTCATAGACTCGTTTTGACACAGAGGCAAAAGGCAACTCGGAAATGCTTTATTCTCCTCACTTCACAGATTAACAATTAACGGCCATTCTCCAAATCGTATGGCGGTGAGATGTAATGCCAAAGGCAGGAAGTTCTTAACTCTCATACATTTGCTGTACTTAAAGGGTTCAGGTGAGAGCTCCCACCCCAGTCATGAAGTCTTTCATACCACAACTGATCATGGCTCTTGATTTTGCAATAGGACCTGTATTTTAAGGGATTTTTATCAGTTCCACATGAAATAATATTCTGTTGTATCATCCCAATTATTGTTTGTGAATATAAATTTTTGGAATTGATTAATGCCATTTTTGGAATTTGAGAGGAGCACTTGTGAATTCAAGAAGGCAGATACGAAGTGGCTAGGGGTTCAGTGTTGCATCTCGCCGTAAAACAACGTACATGGTGCACCATCGTAATGACAATAAGAAAACACTCCTAAGAAAATACATGCACTGATTGGTTGAAAATCGTGTTTCTAAAACTCGATGGAAACACAGAACTAGCACGAGCTGTTGACGTAATGATGGCACAAGCAAAGAGAATTTACACTTTGAAAATCAAAGTCAACAAGCTGTTTTCCTTTTTTTTCGTCGCGGTGTTTTCTAAAAAGAAATAGAAAACATGTTCTCCGTGTTTCTGTTGAGTTATAGAAACACTCATGAAAGTTTGGGAGAACTCGAAAAAGCTGTGGAAACACTCGCCTGTGGTTCATGTTCCCACAGTATTTCTTGTTCTCTGAAACTTCCACTCGTGTTTCTATAACTCGATAGAAACACAGTACATGTTTTCTATTTCTTAAATACATTATAGATATTTGCCACAGCTAACAAATACAAAGACAAAAATTAATAATAAATTACTCGCAAGATCGTAGTTCCACTTCGTGTGCGGAGATAAGAAGAACTGCATTGCTAAGGCCAGCATTGCTTATTGTCCAGGAGCAGTCTAGCCGGGCTTCCCAGTCCCACTGAGTAAGGTTGAATGCTCCGAAAAATCCATAAAAACTGCCACCACAACCTGGCAAAATGAAGTGG
>Ga0126338_10001073_pt1 | contig 16956 bp, 7 predicted proteins | sample OrbCmetagenome_2_FD_92529 | JGI IMG/M metagenome (GOLD analysis project Ga0126338, IMG submission 92529) | Coral microbial communities from Petempiche,Puerto Morelos, Mexico - Orbicella C C metagenome | ecosystem: Host-associated > Invertebrates > Cnidaria > Coral | place: Petempiche,Puerto... | reverse complement strand
TGAAAAAGGAAAAGGTTATTTAAACTTGTGTTAACGAGAAGGGAAGGGAACTTAAATGTTAATTTTTTAACATTTTTTCATTGGTCAGTGGCATTTAAAGCAAGATTGACTTTGTCATTCCTAAGACTAGACTGATAAAAATCTAACTCTCCTTACAACTTCAACGCATTCCTCAGTAGACAAGTTATGTAAATAATGATAATCATCAATTGCGGGATATTTTATTGATGTAACATCAAATTCTCACAACTAAAATTAAAAGAAATGCTTTTGATCAGTTTCTTAACAGAGAGAAATTTACGCCCCGCCACACTACGCCGACGGAATTAAAAAAGGGGCTTTATTTACCGTCCACAATAATAAAATGGAGATTTTCTGTACGCTCTTCAAACCGGAGGAATCTGAAAACGCCGGTTTTTTGTGCGCGTGTATTTAGAAAACATTTTGAAAACGGAGTTTTTTGAAAGCGATGACCTCACGATAATCATATGATTTCCCCACCAGGGTTTTTGTCAAACACAAACCCAAAATGACCGGTGATTGTTACGTTTTTAAATATCTCCGGAGTAGTGTGGACGGACCTTACTGAGAATCAACCATTGCATTTTTTACTTTTTATATGAAAATTCCAAGAGATATTTTAATATTTAACTTAGTGAAGAAAAATGTAAAATATAATAGTTGAAACTAAACAATATCCAACAGAGGTTAGTATTAGCTTATTATAAGAATAAATATTAATAATATTAACTTAAATGTTAGTGTAAAAATTATATCTAAACAGTTAAACGTTAAAGTTATTGATACACATTTTGAAAGGAAACATGTTTTAACGATCTAATAATATTGCTGAGTTAAAAAGTTTGAGTTTTAATGCAGAGGGTCAAAATGAGTGTGTACTTTATGTTTAAATAAAATAGCTGTTCTTACAAGTGGTAAAATATATTCATCTTGAGCCTAGAGAAAGCTTCTATCATCGGGTAACGCTGCAAGTTACAGGTTTTTACATCTTTTAAATGTAAAGACAAAGTTAATAACAAAAATAAAATTGAAACTCAAACATGGTATCTCTTAATCTTTGCTTTTTGTTATCAATAATGTTAAAAGAACAAGGAGTCGAACAAGGACGGTTTCCATTTGAACGTTGAAGACACTGGAAATGTGTTTGGCAGGTTTTGCTTGTTTTTGTTAGCAGTTGTTAAACACGAAGCTGATTGGGACTGGAAATGAAGGCCTGGGAAAGAGCCATACAGGAACTAGGCAATGAAAGAGTCAAAGTTCAGAACGTATCGTCCTCACTTCAACCCAAGAAATAGAGTTTAAAATACATGAAAATTTTTCATTATTTACACACCTTAAAATACCTTGAACCGTGTTTTTGTTGAGTCAGAAATCCTGTAAATGGTCTAACAGTCTACTTGGAAAACATGCTATCCTCTGTCTTTCTATAATCTTTCTGTTTATAACAACCTGGCAATGGAGATCATGTTTTCCCCTATTTCTAGTCTTGGAATAGTTTCCGTGCAGTCTAAACACTTTACGAAATCATTGAATTCCTTTTATGCCTCAACGTAATTTATGTGATATGTGCCTTTCATACATTCGCTATATATTTATGTGTTATATCCATTGGACATCTAAATAGTTGTTTAATCGTTTTTTCACTATCTATCATAATGGTTGCCTACAAAGCACCGCGGGTAACTCAAAACAGAAACATTCCCAATTGAGCAAAATTGAATCTTGCAGCTCTCGTAAGCTAAGGTCTCGCATGAATAGCTTGAAACCCTTTGAGAGAACAATAGAACAAACAACAGAAACAATGCCCGCTAGCCCCAAAACAACAACAGCTGCTGTAATAACGACAAACAGAATTACAAGCTTACGAGAACTGCTACACGGCTGCTTTAAATTTCAAGTTCTGTTTATTCGCATGAAGCGGCCGCCCTTTTGGCAACAACCGGTTACTTCTAGGTGAATGCTTGGCTACTCACTATCTACAAAAGAATAGATTGTAAGACTGTGAGTAACGTAGCCAACAAAAGATAAAACATTGAGCGTTGAGCGTGATAGAACGCTGGTAGATTTATGCTAATGAGTATTACAACAATTCAAACCGCGCACGATTTTGCTAAAGCGTTATGTTAAAGGAGAGTTTCACGGTTCGGCGCATGTCTGTATTATATTTATTCATTGTTTATGAACCAATCGCTAGTTACCTAATTTCGCATGCAAATAGCCGTAAAATCATCAACCGTAGAATAAATTGTACTGGTCAAGACTAAATTCAACGGTCGACAGCGTCGGTAAAATCCACTGAAATCTTCTGAGAATTTTGGTCATCCGTTATTCTCCCTCGACTAACTATAGCATGTGATTACTGAGCTACACCTGAGTGGGGTTTTAAAGCGATAACATTGATAAGAAGCGAGCAAAAGTATTTTGATTTAGAGACATGCGCTGAACCGTGAAAACCTCCCTTTAAATACTACTTAAAATATACAAAAAAATAAATGGAAATCGTTAATTTGAAAGAAATTTAATCAGAATTTTACTAAAACAATGGGATCATATTGTCTCTCGTCCGCATGACGAGCCCCTACGAGAAATTGTGCCATGCAGTGATGTTTGTGCCGCTCGTTTTCGCCTCTGGTCTGCTGCAAATCCTGTGAGTGGATCGCGCTGTATCGCAGAGTTTGTAAGTCAGGGCAACAAAGTCATTTATGATTTCTATAGGCCGATAAAACTGCAGGAATATTGTGTTGTAACGCATTCGTTTTCTTGTATGTGATGCCATTTCGCGTCGAGATGATCGCTATGTTGCTTTCGATAATAATTCTTCAAGCCATTTTCACTGGTGCTGTAGCTTCAGAGAATGGATCAAGCGTTGAACATTTTCACCCTTTCTTGTTTTTCAACCAGAAAGACGTTTTTGTTCTCCGCGAACGAGCGCGATCAACACACGCTGAAATAGCGCAAAGGATATCCTTAGCGACCCAAGAGATGATGCAGAATCCTGAAAGCTTTCTACCGCCAAGAGATTGGCAAACGTTCTCCAGCGCATGGAATGAACGTTACGGGAACTATCTCACCGCAGTAGCATTCTATTGTGTTTTATACCCTGAAGATATCAAGGCAAAAGAGTTAGCGATCTCATTCATGGAGCGGCTTGATAATCTTCCAAATTGGCGAGTGGCCGCTACTTTACGCGACGATGTTCCAGTAGCACACTCTTTAACCGGCATGGCGACCGCTTACGACTTTTTGTACGAACAGTTGAACAATACTCAAAGAATACGCTTCTTAAAGAAAATCACTAGCGTGACCAAAGAGCTGTATGAAAGGTCTTACGACAAAACGCTTTGGTGGGGATCTGCTTACCTACAAAATCACGTGGCTACAAACTACATAGCAATTTTTACCGGCGCTTTGATTGCTTTTCGGCATAAGGAACTCGAGGCGGAGAAATGGATGTCACGCGCTCATCTAATGCTGGGTAGAACCCTGGAGCTGTTTAGTTATGTTGTGGACGGTTCAATTGATGAAGGGGTCGCTTACGGTACGTACACGACACGCGCGTTGACTCAGTATGTTTTCTTTGCCTTACGTCACTTTCGCATTGACTTAACCCATAGCCCTTGGCTGAAAGAACACTTTTGGTTTTTGCACTATACGGTGTTTTCGGGGTTCAGAGAGACTGTGGGTATTGGTGACTCCAACAGAAATTGGTACTACGGACCAGAAAGTCAGCTAGTTTTCCTGGACAGCTATGTGCTAAGGAATGGTTTGGGCAATTGGTTGGCAAGAAGGATCAGAGAACATAAAGTCATAAAAGGGTCCCTCGCTCAGGCACAGTCCCACAGAAATTGCATGCTTCACACAGAGTTTCTTTTCTACAATGCGAGTATCAAAGAGAGAGCTCAACCCAACCCGAGCCTGCCTCGACTGCATGTGTTTAGTGACTGGGGAGTGGTTACCTATGGGGGAGGCGTGGATACCTCCCATAGCAACAACTCTTGGGATGAGAGGGATACATTTCTTTCCTTTAAATGCGGCGTGCTTCACGGAAGAGCAATAAACTCTGTTGTTAGGCGCAAAAACTTTCGTTCATGGATAACAGGCTGGAAGAATTTTAACCCTGGCCACGAGCATCCCGATCAAGGATCCTTCGTTTTTGCGCCAAATGGAGTGCCGTTCATAACTGAGACATTTTACGCCCCCAAATACACGTGGCTCAATAATGCCATAGTGTTTGGCCCCTCACCCAACTCGGAGTGTTCCAGCCCCTTCGAGGGACAGATAGGAGAATGCAGTGGATGGTTTAATTACAAGACAATGGCCGCTTGGAAGGCAGAAGGGGACGTAATATCTGCGTCAAGTGAAGGAAACATGGTTTTTACCAGCGGCGAAATGAGCCAGTGGTATAGAGAAGAGTTGGGCTTGCTGAGCGTCTATCGTAGCTTGATTATGTTGACTCCAAGCGTCCTTCTTGTCGTTGATCACATCGAACGCAAATCAGCGGGCCAAGCATCGATAATGAGCGCCTTCTTTCACAATGTAGACTACTCCTTCAGTCTCGACATGAACTCCACGGCAGCAACCCATGCTAGCGTTTCGATAGACGGACTGTTACACAAGGCATACTGGTTCAATCTGGAGAGCGGCGAGGAAAGTCTGGCCCATGCGAGCCATTATTCAACATCTTATAAATCACTGAGAACAAACTACCTCAATATAACAACGCCCCTAAACGCGCGGTACACTCGGACCGCGTACCTGTTCCTGGGCCCTGAAAATAGAATAGACCTTGTCCCAAAAGTCCTTACTTTGCATGATCATGGATTAAAGGTGTCGTTAAGAATCAGTGGTGTCGATTACGTCGTTTCCATAGCAACAAAGCATAACCAGCCTTACGACCGATACAGTTTCTTGGGTTTTGGTGGATTTTGCGAGGTTCAGATAAACGCCAGGAAAACTGTGCGTTTTGGTTTGGATGTAATTTCCGCCTCTGAGGAGGAAGTTGTGGCCGATTCGTCATGGACTCAGACCAATGTGCCAATTAATTGGAGTTCCCTAGTTTCCTTGTTTCTACCCTTCAGCATCGCAGGGATTTTGGTATTTTTCTATTTAAAACTTCGGCGCCAGCTACTTGGTCGAACCGCCCTTCAAGTGTTTTTCTGGTCTCTTGGAATATCATGGCTTTTCACAACATTAGTGATCAATTTTAGCTTCTGTACAGGTGAGAGGTGTGCGTGGATGACCACTACAAAACAAGACACTACAAGCGACAATTATACTAGCTTTGAACCAGTGGAAGATCCGCCTTTTGTATTGTACACTTCTCTTCCCTTAGCCGGCGCTGAAATTCTACAACACTTATTCAAGAATTCTACGGACTTCATTGACGTAGAACCTACAAGAGTTGCGCATAAATTTTTGGATCCTTGTTCCATTTTTTCTCATTTTCACCCTTCTCCCGACACGATGCGGTTGAGAAGTTGGCTCAGAGCTCTTTCTAAAAACCCGAAAGCTGTTTTTCCAGATTTACCTAAAAGGTATCACAAGGCTTTATCGTCGGTCCGTTTTACAGACCCTGGCTGGGCAATGAAGTTTCCATGGCTGAGGAAAGTCCTGGAGACGCGATTTCGTGCCATTGTGGTGGTAAGAGACCCCAGGGGGTGGGTGAACGCCTGGCTTCGAGAAATAAGTGTGAATGGTACACTTCGTGATGCTGTACGTGAAGCTCTTGATATGATCAAGGTCCAAGGCTGCCACGAGAAAAACATGTCTTATTTTGCACCTGAATTCCACGAAATGCAAGTGGTGCTCCTTCAGCACGAGAACGAAAACGGTATGGACAATGTAGCGCTACTCGCCTATCTGTGGGCCGCGCACATGAATGCTGTCCTTCGTGTGAACTCAAATCTTCTTAAAGAGAGTATACGCTTTATTCATTTGGAAGACCTGATCCTGAAGCCTCGAAAAACCGCTGAGAGTGTGTTCCGCTTTCTAGGCGTTCCTCTTTCACCAGCTTCTGAGCATCGTATTCTAACAGTTGCACGCACGGAACAGTTCTCGCTTGGCTCCTCCCGAGAAATTGTCGGGGCCAAGACCGTGGAGGCTTGGGAGCGAGAGCTGAAAAGTGAAGATGCTGAACGGATAAAGGACATCTGTGGTCCAGTCATGACAAAACTTCGGTATGACGCCGTTGAACTGGATATATAATGCGTAGAAAAATAAAAGAATGAAATAATGCTGCCGTTCCGTGAAGGATGTGTGAAACCCAATTTACACGCATCTTTATCGGCCCGCGAAAAATTGGCGAAAGGAAATCCGTAATTCGTAGTTCAAGCAGAGCAGTTTTTTTTCTGCAAAAACGTTTTGAAAAGAAAATGATAGGTAGTGGATAGGTTAGTTTGCATACTAGTGAGAGCACTGCAGATGGCAGTTGCTCCTTGCTACTTTTTCGGTAGGTAACAAATTTGCAAACATCGCGCGAGCTCGATTCTCAGAAATTTCCGGATAGGGTCGGTTTTTATCCGCCATAGGGAGTGATTACACAGCAAAATTCAGCTAGGCCGGGTTAGAGGGGTTAACATTCCTCGCCCGGCTTCCGAGAAAAACATCCTCTTGAAATGAAATTGGTGATTACATATCGAGATTATAGAGAGAGTTTCAGTCCGGGCTGAAATTCAGCCCGGGTTAAAAATTCCAGCCCGTGCTTGAGAAACTGGATCCCAATTTAAAAAAAATGAGAAACACGAGATAATGCTCGGGGCTTGTTCAATTTCTACCTATAACAGAAATTTCGTGAAAAACTATATTGAGTTGAATTGATACAATAACACATAAATCAATTAAGATATACTAATAACTGGAAATTTCAGGAAATTCAAACGGAGTTTTTGGTTCAATAGAAAGCGCCCCATATCTGTGACGTCACGTTCCGGCTTCAAGCCAGGAAAAGAGTTTAAAACGCATGAAAAGCGTGATTTACACACCTTAAACTGAATACCTTGTAGCAAGAGGAAAAGAAAACAAACAGCGGTTACAAACATTACAAACAGAAACGTCAAGTTGAACCCAGTTAAGTTTTTTAGACCATACTTTGTCTATTTGTAATGTTTGTAACCGCTGTTTGTTTTCTTTTTCTCTTGCTAGCAAGTTTTTGTTGAGTCTAAACGTCAGTTAATGTTGTAACAGTGTTTATAACGACCTCGCAATTGAGATCGTGTGTTCCCCTTGTTCTAGGCTTGATTAATTTTCAGCCTAAGCACTTAGCGAATTCATATTTAATTCCTTTTATGCTTCGACCGTATTTTATGAATTATGTGCCTTTCATATATTCGCTGTTCTATATCTATTGGACATTGTTTAATCTATTTTTCATTATTATAATGGTTGCCTACAAGCACCGCTGGTAACTCAAAACATATACAACCCCTATTGAGCAAAACTGAATCTTCCTGTTTTAAATTTTCAGTTTATTTTGCAATGGTTTAAGCCACAATCACGTTTTAAATTTAAATTTATCTTTAAACTGATGACTCGCGGTGTTAGAAGATCCGTCAAACTTAATCTAGGGTACGATTTGGTCAAAAGCTAGCTGCACAAGCCGAAACTTTTTCGTCTTATTTCAACGGAACTAAAATTCAAAACACAAATTAAAAAGTCAGCAGGGTGCGGATTCATAATGTGAGAATTGACCAGATGTTAAACAGCGAAATAATTTGTACCAAATACAAACAACCTTTCTAATTCTTCTTAAACTTCAATAAGCATGATGGAAAAGAAACTTTCAAAAAAAGAAACTTTACTTTTAAGTCAATTCTTCACTAGATGAAACGACATGCCTTCCAAGGTGAGTCAAACATTTTTTGTTCATTATATCTCGCGATGTTGGATACATTTGATAACATATGAGTGGGAAATAAGTCAGATAACACTTTTTAACTGTCATGCACACGATTCGTGTGATTAATTTTAAGATAAAGATTTTATTCTCCGGTCTATTCAAGGAGAAGTCTAGACAAAACTGCAACTTTTCTGAAATAATAAGAACCTAATAGCCATAAACTTGTTGCGTTATGTGTGAGTGAAACAGCGAAGGTCACAACTAAAAGAGAAGAAAATTGTTTTTATCTATTTTGTACCAGCCTTTATGCTGTTATAAAAATCATCTCCTGAAGGTTAAATCAGTTTCCTAAACGCAAATCTTAAGGAAAATAAAAAGACAGTTTTTAATGATTTTTCTCTTGCGAATGAAGACTTCTTATTTACGAAAAGAACGCCAAAATAAAGTTTGTAGTAACTCTAAAGTTCAACACATTTATTAAAAATTAATTTGTTATCACTTTTTTCGAACTTCGTCCCTTATAAGGTCGGCACACATTAGGGGACACGTTGCAGGGGACATGAAGTGGGTGCATGTTGCAGCGACAGTTTTCCTTGTGTGACATGCCTGGCTGAGAAAAAGTTCTGTTGCGGGGACAAAAGTTTGTCCCTGCAATATGCTGGATGAAATTCAGCTAGTTTGAATTCGTGCGTCATGGGGGAGGGGCAAAAGTAATCTCAGTTTTCAAAGTCACATCGTGTGCACTGCTCTTGCAAACTGTCCCGCTATAACATAGAAATGAACCAATCTTCGCTTCGTGTGCACCATGCAGTTTGCGCACTGTCCCTACAACATGCGTTCTATACATGCGTACACACGAAGTAGCTTGACCCGCTTGACGTCTCTCTAATGTGTGCCGACCTTGACTCGCTGACGTTTGAATTATATCAATATTAGCAATGGGCTACACTCAACAGAGAAATTTATGAGCTTAATTTTTTCTTTCTTCAAACAATTGACTTTTTTAGTGGCTTCAAAGGTCAATGTACACTTTCGCCAAGGAATTATTCTCTATTCGTATTGATTCGACTGAGCGGCTTCATGCAAAAGCCTTAAATATCAGGACTGTTTTTTTTCCTCGTAGCTTTACCTCATCGAAGTGTTGTTTACTTTTAGCCTTCGACTTGAGCTGATTTGAAAGTCAGTTTATGCGTATTGCTGAAAAAAATGTTGGGGACTAATTTGAAAGCTTAAATTAGAAGTCTTTTTTGGCTTACACTTAAAAAGACAGATTTTCCACTGAGGTGCACGGCGCATAGCTATGATATAAAAAGCCTGCCTATTGCTTTAAACCCGGTTAAGATCAAGACTTCAGTAAGACAAGCTGGTCTTATAATTAACAATTATTCCACGAGCGCGCGTTGGATATGAGATGGTAGATAACCAACGAGTCTGATATGCAACAAGCGCGATTGGAATGATTATTTTATTAAAAAAGCCCCCAAAATATAAAAAATTAAACTAAACTGAAAATAAAAATGAAAACACCCCAAAATTCACGCGTACGTTTACCATATTTGTATAGCATGGTATAATGGTTCATAACCCATGGCTAAGCCAATGAAAACTCTCGAATTGCATTATCCAACAATCCAGTTTTCAATAATACTATGTATTGCATTTTTCCAATCTTTAGGTATTTTGGTATCTTCGTGTTCTCCAGCTCTTTATTTACCTCTCAATAGGAAGCAACGAGGAAACAGGTAAATTGAACTTTATTTGTATTTGCGTTTATACAATGTCATCATGCTTTTAAAAGGAAAACGTCTCAAGAAAACCGACAATATTTTTCCATTAGAGAACTTAACCAACGACGACGGCGACCACGAGGACAACCAACGCCTAGTGAAAAAATGAATTTATATTTTACCTTCGAGTTTCGCAATTGTCTAGATCTGTTCAGTGCGCCTATTAATCTCAAAACTTGCTAACGCTAAATATGTAACGCCAGCGTTCATTTTCAAATTATAAAAATACGAAAAATCAGACGCCGTTGATCGAGTTTTCCAAATACGCCGAAGTTAGTCATTTTATGTTGTTGATGTGTGGAGGACGGCTAAGAAATGTTCAAAGATTTATAACGTTGCCGTCGTGGTTTGCTTATGCTCTGTATTCATGCTTAGCGTATGTCTATTGACTTATGGATGGACAGGATTGCTTGGTGGACACGAGAGAAGCGTAGGAGTTGCCCGAGGCGCAACATGGAACGTGCAGCTTTACTTCTCAAACTTCTCAAACTTCCTAAGTGCATCCGTAACTCGATAGACGATGTTTATTGAAGAAAAAAATTAAGCTAAAAGATGTTTGTATTATAGCTCTCCGAAATTATCGACCACCCAAAGAGAATTATGGTAAACTGCTGTTAAAACAGACCGCATAGAAAACCTGCATTACTTTAGGAACTTGCATATTTCGCGTGATACAACAATGATAAAATATTACACAGTTCAAACCACGCTTTCTTCTAAATGTTGACAGCTTGTTGAAATATTTAACTGTATTTGTCGCTCCTTTCTTTAGCTCAAGACTGCATGGACCTCCTTAAGAAGGGTTTCAGACAAGATGGCGTCTACTTCATCGACCCGGATAACCAAGGGCCGTTCCAAGTTCTCTGCGACCAAACTACAAAGGGAGGGGGGTGGATAGTTTTCCAAAAACGCTTCGACGGATCCGAAGACTTTTACAGAAACTGGTCTGACTATAAGAATGGATTTGGAAGGCTTGATGAAGAGTTCTGGCTGGGAAATGATAAAATCCATCGACTAACCAATAGGCATCAAGAGCTTCTGGTCGAGCTGGAAGACTTTCATAACATTACTGCTCATGCTCAGTACGACTATTTCAGTGTCGATTCCGAGGATGATTGCTACGAGCTTCATGTAGGTTCCTATAGTGGCAATGCTGGAAATTCGCTGCAATTTCACAACAATATGAAATTCTCCACAAACGACAAAGATGTGTCAAAAGCAAATTGCTCCCACCAAAAGCTTGGTGGATGGTGGTATGATAAGTGTGCAACCGTAAACCTTAACGGCAACTACACAAAGAATGGGGCTCCAGCTTACTCCAGCGTACACTGGCGCTCATTCAAAAACTATTATCCTATGAAATCCACGTCGATGAAAGCAAGAGGGACAACAGGTAGGTTTTATGGCCCCATTGCGCAAAGGGTGGATGACACTATCCTCTGCAGAAATCACAGCCTAGTGGATCGAGAGACAAGTGCCCCTCATTGGCGTTTTACATACATACTTTATTTATTTAAACACTGTAAAACATTCAGTGACACATTGTGATGATGATGATGATGACGATGATGACGATGATGATGATGATGATGATAATAATAAACAGAAGTTCAGTTATATCTACACTCGACTGTCCTACAAAATTTACCGTGTGGGGGACTGAATGACAGTTGTTGTAAAGTCGGTCAATTTCCCTTTTAAAGCGTCCAAGAGAGTCTGATTTCCGTAAATAGACGGGTAGGCTGGGTAGGCCATTTCATAATAGCGTCCCGTTATAAGCGGAGCCACGCTTGCAGTAGTTTGTGCGCAGTGTAGGCGGTCTAGTTTGAGCTCAGAATCTCTTAGATTATACGGTCTACTGCGGATGCTAAGTACGTCTTGCGGGTACGCCGGAGAAGACTCCTTGATTTCACGTGTTAGATTCCAGCTCGATCATGATTGAGACTTCAAGATTTGTATATAATGATCGTTTTTTGCGATAAATGTCCAAGAGCAAGAAGGATATGAAAATATTATTACTGTTGCTGTGGTTGTTTTCTTTTCCTCCAGGCGCTGAATGGGGTTATTCAATTGAACTGAGAACGAATGGCAACTCGGCACATGCACAGCTTTCGAAATTGACCAAGCTCAACAAACTGACAGCTTGCTGGTGGATGAAACTGCTGACCACTGAATTCGCACTACCCTTTATAGTGTTCTCCATTGACGAACCGTCTCTAAACAACAGTTTTGCGTTCTCCATTCAAGGACATTCAGAGTTAGAACTCACTGTGAACGCCACTGACCAGTAAGTGAGTGAGTCGATGTCTCAGTTTCTTTTCGATCAAAAACGAGAAAGATGACTACAAAACGGTTTATCAGGTTCTCTCAGTTTGGCCTGGTTCCCAGAATGTCACTGCAGTGGAAAAACGTACTGTGCAGCTTTGTGCACATCCTTACTTACGGGTGAGGCAATGTGGGCTGCAATGGCTTAGAAATGACAGACTGTTTTAAGAAACGCTAGTAGGCTTGTCTCGATTGTGCTTGTAAAATGCTGGAAAGTTGCTTACTGGAATGCCAAAAAGGAACTAAAAACTTGCCAAAAATCAAAAAAGTTGCTACCTGAAGTTCTTGATATTTTTATATAAACATTAATTAAAAGCCTTATTTTTCGTTCTTCACAATAATTGCTAACATCGGTCAAGAAAAATGGCTTGAAACTTAGCTTTAAATAGTTGCTCGCAAATATGGGCGAAATTTAAGGACACTCTTAAGGTAATTCCCCTGAAATAAAACTGCCAATAGATTTTTGTTCAAACTTTGCCCACTGAATATTCATCATACGAGAACTTTAATTATAAATAAAAAATGGGCGTGCCCATGCTCGTTAAGGAGCAGTGAGGCATTAAAAAAGTCCCATTTTAGCGTTATTTAATGCTTATTACAAGAACGCATTTCAAGTTATTGTAAACTCTTTATGAGCACAGACTCATGAAAACACGCCTCAAACTACAGTCAACAATTGTGTCGGACACAAATAAACTTTTAAAGTTTGATTTCGATAGACAGCTGAATCCTTGTTAAAATAATTGCTTGCCACGGCTATCAAACTGCAAAATAGAAAAGACTGCAGTGCAGCTGCTGTTTTCCTTATTTATTCAATTTTCAACAATAGAAATCAGATCAGTCTTTTCTCACGCAAAGCTAATGATTAGTTAATTAAAATGACTGGAAAAAAATTTGGGGTGCCCGAGCTCGTTAGTGAGCTATTGCCATTTTTCAACTGACAGAACTCAATATCAAGGCAAATCCGCCATGCTTTCAATGTGCGCGTGCACGAACGCGCGCTAATGACGCCATAAATTATGCGCAGTAGGGATGCGCCATGCAAATGTGAGGAATCACCTTTAGTCTAACCAGGAGCCCTAATCTGGTGTTCTCAAATGTCTGGAGTGTTTTATCACAATTTATTATCCAGCTGCAGCGAATACAAATATACAGCGAATACAAATATACTGCGATATTGTACAGTTATTTGTAGAGTAGAAATCTTGTTTGCAGTACAGGTCGGTGCGCTCACGCAAAACTGCCACACTCTCCCTCTTTCATTGATAAATTTATTAACTACAGCAGTTGGATAATAAATCTCTTATTAGACGTTTTGGGGTTTAGTATCGCTTTATATATTTACTCGTTGTTTGTACTTTGACTGGCCTTACGGGCTCGTCAAAATACGGCACCACTCGTAAAAATATACAGCAATATTACGCACCAAAACATCTAATAAGATCAGTATGTAATACACGGCTTAGGCTCCGTTTGCTTTATGATTTAGGCGAAAAACAATAAAACACGCTTTTTGTATGTTTTATGCTCGGACAAAACATTGGTTTTTGACCAATCATAGCGCGCGCAGGGTCCTATCTATACACCTTATTCCAAAATGGCCGCCATTTTAATATTCTTTTGTTTACTTGAAAATGAGCCCTTGTTGTCTCGTTTAAGGGAAAATATTCTTTTGAATTTCGAGTTTAAGAGCGCGGCAAAAAGGGCTAATTTGCAAGTAAACAAAAGAATACTTGAATGGCGGCCATTTTGGAATAACGGGTATATTGTGAAGCAAAATAAATAAATAAATAAAATAAATGTGATTAAAATAAGACTATAAATATACTGTACAATTCTTAACGAGTAATACTAATCATGCATCACATACATGGTTGATAGGTTATCAGATTTATTTAACAAGTACCTAACAGTTTATTCCTTATCTATTTGTTTCAGCGATGTTTTCCTACGAGAGTTAAATATTTTTGATAATCATTGGAATCATATGTGTCTTAAAGGCCCATATGATGGTTTCTGGTTATACTACCTGGGGCTGTGGAAGATTAAAATTTCTGTTCACCCAAAAGGGCTAGACATAAAAACCGGAAGCATTTTGAGAATTGGAATTTTCTCAGAGAACAGCGCTGAGGGAGTGAAAGAAACAGTTATTGGGCAGTTGAGTCAACTGAACGTATGGAATAATTATAAAGATTTTTCATTCATACGCGAGACATCACGTGGTTGCAGTGGACCAATGGGAACTGTAATTCCGTGGTCAGTGGTTCAGTTCTGGCTTCATAACACCGTCACTGTAAATTCTCCATCAGGATGTACTAGCACAGGTATTTATATGCCGGGTAAATAAGTTCATGTCTCTTTGCGGGCTTAAGTTTCGTTTACTCAAATACGACGTGCGACACCTTAGGTCATATTGACGACTGAACTCCTCAGATTTTTGTTGGAGTTAAATTTAGCGCGCGAAAATAGTTATCTCAATCAACTCACTCAATTCTCGCGTATTTTTATAACGAGCAGTCTTCTTTTTATTGCCTGTATAAACACGTAATTGAGGTTAAGCGAGCTTAAAAACTTGTGTGAACCCAAATCACTTTCCAAATCGACTTTCTAGTTCTTACAAATTGCGACAGGTTTTGTTAACATCAAGAAACTGCTTTTATTTCGTTGAATTTTATTAAAATGAAGGCCAGAAATGTGATGGCACGTTGGTAAATGTCGCTGCTCTACAGTTTCACGACTTCCATAAAAGGAGAAATGGAAAACTGATAGCATATTCTCCTTACTTTAAGCTTTTAACTTAGACTTGACACCATCCAAATCACCTTTCCACTTGACGTTGAAGATAACTTCCCGTCGCTCGAAACATCAGTCACCATCAACATGTTGAGTGTTTTTCAAGACGTTCTGGCTTGAATAACAACTTCTTATCACTCGGTGCATTTTTCCGTTCGTCTTCTTTGGCGGAAAGCCAACCATGCGATTTTCAAATAACTAGCTAAAAATGCGCATTATTCTCTGACTGTCATTTGCCTGCAAATAACATTCTTTTCATGCGCGGTTTGTACTCCTCTGAGACAACGAGCAAACACAATGTTCCAATGGCAAAACAATTATTGAAATTAGTTATCCTTAAACATTTTGATTTGCTAAATCTCGTCCATTGATTGTCAATTATTTGACAAATGCATTCAAATTAATCTACAGATAATATCCATTGGAGCTTGTCAACCGCTAATAATAATAACATCGCAGATGACAGTTCATTGTGGCAGGGGAACGTGGTGGGCGATGGAGTGAACCTGGACACTAACGTGATGAGCTCTCAGGGTGGAGGTCACGTGATCCTGGGAAGCTTTGCAGACCGCTGTCCAGGAATCCCGTCGTTGTGTGAGGACGGTTTTAGTGTTAGCTTCTGGATGAAACATGGAGGTAAGAGATTTAGAATTCAAAATCACGATAGGAAAATGCATTGATTCCATGTTTTACTGAGTCTTGTACTATTTTCTCCTTTTTATTTGCTAGTTAAATTCACTTCTTACATTTTGGGTCAAAATAAGAAATACCATGAAGCCCTCGAGTCTATGGTGTCAGCGGTAACTCCCACTAACGGCAAATGGACGCGCTGCTACCACGCCAGGTCAGACGGCTTCACAGCGCGTGCCTTTCATTCGCGATGCGACAACAAGGGGCCTACCATAACACTGGTACAAGTCAGGGAGTTTATTTTTGGAGGATTCTTGGACCAGAATTGGGGAGGTAATTACACATGAGCACCCACTCAGATAGTCAGACATACGAGCATTTCTGGGATAGATTGTGTGGAAGCCGGAAAACCAAGAAAAGGCGGGAAAGTAAACCTACTGCAGCTACAGCTTAGCTAGCGTTGCATATTCCAACGCTCTTTCCATGCTCTTCTTCAGTTCTGATAGCGCTGAAAGAAAATTTGTTTAGATGCTTCAAAACTTGCGTCTTCTTGCGACTCCAAATTTCTACCTTGTACTCATTGCAAATCTGTTTCTTTCAATAAATGGTCGCAAATTTACTTTCGGTTTTCTTTTCAGGTCCAAGTACGCGATTTATTTCAAGTAGCTTGGCTTTCCTGTTTAGCATCAGCAATGTACTAGGGTTGAAACCTTTTAAAATTGACATAAAGGAAAGCAACAAGACGTCTGCAGCTTTTAATGATCCCTCCAAGGGACCAGTGTTTGGCTTAAACGACCTGACAATTGCTTATAACGACAATAGCATTCCACGAGAAAGCGAGTCGCACATAGGCAATGCTTACAGTCTACCTGAGGGATACGACGATCAAAATGAAGTGTATGAGTTCGGACTTTTGGCCGAGACCCGTAACTTCACTTGGGATGACTTTGAAGTGTTTTATTATGATGGTAAGTAGTCATAAATAGTAAGACTGGTCATGAGACACCGTCCATATTACGCCGGAAATATTTAAAAACTGAAGTCTCACTCTGAAAACGCATCAAATGTTTTCCATCCGCACTACGCCAGAGGAATTTAAAAACGTAACAATAACCGGTCATTTCGGATTTGTGTTTGAAGAAAACTCGGTCAGGAAAATCACGTGATTATCGAAACGTCATCGTTTTCGAAAAGCTCCGTTTTTAAAATGTTTTCCGTCCACACTTACACGCAAAGCCAGCCTTTTCAAATTCCTCCGGTTTGAGGAGCGTTTTTCAAAGAGAGTGAGGACGGTAGGCGTAATGGTAGAAATAAAGCTGCTTCTCAAATTTCTCTGGCATAGTGTGCACGGGGCCTGATTTTTAGCTATTTGTCAATGAACAAAATGCATATAGCAATCAACCTCGTTCCCAGGGTCTTTTCCCTGACTTGGGGGTGGGGCGGGAAAAGGCCCTGGGATCGGCCGGTGAATCCTTCATATTGATTGGTTGATTGTTTTAAATAATTAATGCAAAATTTGGCCAAATAAAGATAATTTATGCATTATGCCGAAATAAAAATGGCGGA
>Ga0126338_10001071_pt1 | contig 16962 bp, 10 predicted proteins | sample OrbCmetagenome_2_FD_92529 | JGI IMG/M metagenome (GOLD analysis project Ga0126338, IMG submission 92529) | Coral microbial communities from Petempiche,Puerto Morelos, Mexico - Orbicella C C metagenome | ecosystem: Host-associated > Invertebrates > Cnidaria > Coral | place: Petempiche,Puerto... | reverse complement strand
CGCGTATTTATATACTACCACCTGTGTTGTAATTTGTGGTAACGTGTTGTTGCACTTGGTAGACACGGGTTAAACTTTGCGCAACATGTTGCAGCAACTTACAACATGGTTGGTAATACGTGCAACAACGCTTTCCAGACCATTTTACAGTTGTCCTGGCCTTTGAATGGCAGCGAGGCTGGAGTTGACCTTGTTTTGATACAGACCTCACTGCTTTTGTTATGTAAATCAAGTTGTTCTAATGCTAACTAGGTGCATTTACATGACAAAAGCAGAGAGGTCTACAACTGAAACAAGTGACCTTATCGTTTCGCCTTAAGGTAGGCCTGTCTAATGGCATAACCGTTATTTCCCTCACTCGGATTCGTTGATTTGTTTCTTACTCTGAAGGCATAAACCGCGTAAAATGTGCGTATTCTATTTTGCCACCAGTAAGTTAATTCTCTGATTTCCAGCTTGTATCATTCCACTTTAAATTGAAATACGGAAGTTCTAAAAAGAGGAATCTTTGCTTTTCACTTCCTTCACTCGTATAACATCTGCACATTCTCATTCCGATTCTTGCTATCCAACGTCACGTGAAGCGAACGCGAACTTTGTGGCACGCCCATGAAACTCGCAATTGCGGCTTTGAGGTTTTCCTCTCAAATCTCGCGCTTGCAGTGCTTGGTTTGACTCGCAGTCTGCAACATAGGGGCGTGGAAACGATCACGACTTATAATACAAGATGGCGGAAACCTTGTAGTATATAAATACGCGCAGCAATTTGCGACATGCGTAATCCACTCGAGTTCGAAATACACAGAAATACACAGGCTAAACGGTTAGGGGCTAGTCGACACTTACGCCGTGGATACTTTGATCCTGGCACCTGGTCAACAGCAGGAAATCCCATGAAATTACAAAAACTGTGGCACAGCACTGGACCAATCAGATGACCTAAACAACAAGAAAACAATCAACACTCAAGTGCAAATGGATACAAGTATCCCAGTTAGTGAAAGGGACTAACAGACGGTTTGATGGGCCAGAGTAGCATGCAGGCACAGACAGACAGACAGACAGACAGACAGACAGACAGACAGACAGACAGTTGGAACTACATGTAACTAGCTGAGAGTGTTTGAGAGTGAGAGATTGCCTTAGAGTGTCTAGTCTGAGAGTGAAGTGGCCAAGGGGGGAAATGGGGAAGAGATTGAGGCATCAGAGCCTTTCTCCACTCCTCTCTCTTCTATCCTCTTTCTTCCTGCTTTCTCTTTGTGTCATCCTCAATTACAGAGTCTGCTCACAGACTAACAGACACACAGTTTGACTGGTTAACTGAGAAACTCGCTGCAAAACTTGTAATTTACAGGCCTCAGCACTCACCAGTTCTTAAAAATAAGAAAGCTGTGTATCCTCCAAACACTGTTGTGTAACCAAACTGAAAAACTTAATATCAAGAGCACAAATGAGTGGCGAACCAAAATGGAGGTCTTGTCCAATGGATATAGATATCTACTGGATACTCTTTGTAGATATGATGATATTAGGTGATGTTAAGTTTCTTTTAACTGTACATATGGCTTTTTGACCATATGTGAACCAGTCAAGATGGCTGAAAATTAGTGTGTTTATGGCAGAGATGCAGTCAAGGTCCATAAACTCACAAAAAAGATTTATGACGCCAATATCCAGCCATCTTGAATGAACAAGTTAACAAATTGAAAGTGGTTTAGCGTGGTCTGTACTCTTACCAGCAACGATATGCGTCATCACAGTGGTCAAAATGTTGTGGACTACAAATTTTGACCACTGTGATGACGCGTACCATTGTTGATAAGAGTACAGACCACACTAAACCACATTCAATTTGTTTTTTACCACAATATCAACCTCAAAGAAAATGGTTTTTTCAGAGCACGAGCTGAAAAAGGCATTGCGTGACACATTGATGCGAGCAGCGTTGTCTGGACTCTTATCGACAACAGCAAATTAGCCAATCAGATTGCGAGATTAGTAGCAATTGTGGAAAAAAAAGAATTTGTAAACAACATAAAAAACACTCCCTCTTATAGGAAATAGTGGGTAAGCTTGCGTGCTCAGGTAACCAGTCATAGCGAGGGATTCTGTTCACATTGTCCCTCTCCCAGAGCTAGCCATATTTAATAATAACTTTACTCACTTGCACTAAACCATACATCTTTAGGATTCTCACCAAGCTGTAATCTTTCAATGACATGATGAATGTGAGCTGGTTAACAAAAACATGAAGGCTTTATGAAATATAGCAAAATAATAATTATCACATTTTGTAGATTGTAGGCCAGAAGGGTCAAACAAGAATTATGGATGAGATATTCTTCAACCCTTATCTCTAAGGGTATTCAAGAGTTGGAAGGAAATCTCAGAACTGACAATATGTGAATCATAAGAAAGGTAATTGAAAAGAGCAACACAGAGAATTCTGAGACATTTTTTTTTATGTGGAAACCTTATATATAATGAACACCTTTTATAATGACATCCCTTAAGTAAAAACAGAACAATAGTCCCAGTTCAGCTCAGCCAAATGTAAAATGCGTGAAACTGACCCTAGTATAACAAAGCCCCATTATAATGAGTCCAGTGGTAATTTGTTACATGTCAGGGTTCTCCTGAGCTTGGTATATACTTTACCTACTCCAAAGAACAATGGACAAATAAATATTGGCAGCACATTTCCAAACCCTGGAACAAGCATCGGCACCAGGCAAGCTCTGTATACAAACTCCTCAGTCAGGGGAGCCTAGTACAAAAAAAAAAATAGCAATTAAGTGACAAAATTCCTAGCCGTGAGTTATACACCAAAAACCCAGAGAACTGTAAATGTGGCTTAAAAAAATTGGTTTACATTGTACTGTATGCAAAAAATATATTCAATGGATCAAAAGCAACACAGTCATTAACTTCTGTGAGACTAACAGTGTCTGTTCCAGGGGTTAAATGTTGGGATTTTACTACTTAAATCCCCCTCCTGGATAGAGGGTGGCAAAGGCGTTTATGCAAGAGCCTGTAATTTTTTGAAGTCTACTAAGGATTTCAATTTAGGGTTGACCCACTTTCAAAGCACCTTTCATTACAATTTAAAGGAAACTAATCTCTCAAAATCTAATGATAAAAAAAGAAACAAACATGAAAATTGTACCTTACCACAAGATAATTCCGCAAACTAATGGTATTAACCCAACTTGTTGGGTATTCAAAAAAACCTGGCACAAGAACAAAAAAAGACAAAAACAAAAGTTGTCTCCAATTGCAAATTACATGCATCAATGCTGCTGTATACTTTTTAATTGCAATGTGTATTCTTAGCTGGCTAAGACCATGAAATTTGACTCTTTAATATATGTTTACTAACACATCAGCTTAAATCTGTAAAAATTATTCGTTACAGTTATGCAATAATTTACCTTTAACATTTACAGATTCTCCACTGAAATACGATAATGTGATTGGTCCAAGAAACAAAATCTAAAGAAAATAATGACAACAAAATCAACTGAAAACAATTTTATTTTTTCTAAGAAGTTAGGTTCTCTAAAGCGGTAGAAAGTTTTGTCTTAAAATATTGTAATGCATATATTTTGCCTTACCACAGTCAGTATCAAAGGAAATAGAGTTGCAATAAGTATGTTTTCCAGATGAATTCCCAGGTATTTCCAGAGTGAGAGAACCTAAAAAAACACTCATGACAGTTATATAGCAATGTTGATTAATCTTGTTGTTTTGCACCAGGCAGTTTAAATGTCTCAAAGTCTGTTTTGGTTTTGTCTTCTGTGGTATGGGAACACTGTGTTGGGACCTGGTTGACTCTACATATATGTGGCTCTTAAGCCAGAGACCACACGCCAGTATGTTAACCTCGTTTGGTGACACCCGACAGTATATTTCGTCAGTGACCTTTTGGTCCGTTGTATAGATCGTGTTAACTAATCAAGAGCACTGAATTTTTTCCTCCTCTCAATCTCTTCCATTTCTAGTGCTCAGTTTTGCAAGGAAGTATTTTTTATTTTTTTTATTTTTTTGCTCTTGAAAAATAATAATAATAAAGATATATGTACATTGCGATCTGATGTTCCATCTGCCCAGAGCCAAACATACAGAGGAGCCAAAAGAGATATTACAAACACACTTCTAAATCTCTGCCTGATGGTCTTGGGATGATCTCTGAAGATAAATAAGAACAATCAAAAGACTTTAAGGTGTAATTAAGTCCACGTAAATGTGTTTGCATGGCAAATATTCAGACCAGTGTGAGTTTAAGAGGACTTGCTGTCAAAAGCTCTAGTACTGTAATAGTACTTTTTTTAAAGGACTCTTTAAACGTCTTTTAAACTTGCATACCACCATACCGAAAATTTATCTTTACTGCATTGTAAGCAATTTTCGTAATAATGTATCTAGTTTTGGTATGACAATTTTTCAAGGCTACAACAGGAATGAACAAAGTTGTGCACAATTTGTAGATGATATTGATAGAAATTTTCCAGAGGTGTCAAGCCGACTATGAAATTAAATTTAATGTGAACACCTACATGAATTGGTATTATTATGTAATACGGTCAATCGAACGAAAATAATACGCATTTCAGCCAAATGAAATCCATACATTGAGTTTTGTTTGATTTCACTACGATTAATTTAATGTAATCAAACTCACAAAACAAAAAATCGATTGGAAACCACCGAATCGAACACATCGATTTCTGAAATGATTTTTCGAAAACTTACATGTATAACTCGATCCGACCATAAATATTTGTTGTAATCTAATTTCTCACTTTGATTTAGTTCAATCACTCAGTGATCAAGTAATAACAAAGCCAGAATAAATTCTTACATTCAGTTGCGATTACAAAACCCACAAACCGTGACAGGTTGATTTCCATTGAGCCAGCTGGTTGGAATATTTTATTGTCCTCATGATAAGCTTTTCCCGCAATGTCGCCATTTACTTACCTGGGATACGGAGATTTCAAAATATACAAACTTCCAACATATGCTACTGAGAGTACTAAGCAGGATATAATGCCTCTAAAACGAGTGATCGTATTGAAACTTACAAAGGGACCAATGTGGTCTGTCACGTCCGCCATGTTATTTATTCCAACGAGCTACTGCTGACCTTCTGAGACCTCTGAACTTCTTCGCTTAGCCAAGCGTTACTTTGGCAGGGGAGGGGAGGGGATAGCCTGCGAACGTAGACGTATTTCCGCCTGTCACTTGACGTCTGCGAACCCGAGCCAGGAAACGATTTCTGTGACGTAATGACTTTTGTTTCTCTTTGGCCAATCAGATTTCATGATAGAATGAAACTCGAGTGCTCCTCGCAGCGAATACCTCGCGCAGTAGTTCTGGGGCCAATCATAGTCTAGTTTAGCTCAAGTAAGCTTAAGTAGCCCCAGAATTTCTTTTTTTTCCAAGTATATTTTCGACTTTGAAAACTTGTTGTTTTCGTCACTTGCTAGCAAATGGAAACTTTGCAATGACTTCCTTAAATTGAGCCGCGGAAGTTTTTTTTAAGATGTTTTTTAATGTGTTTTTATTGATGTAATTTTTTACCCGGAAGAAAGCGAATAATTATTTTCATCTTCCTCTGGCCTGCCGGCTGCTGTGGCCAACGCCTCTAACTCAGCCCCCAGCCCGCCCACATATGATTGTCAGAAATTATTACTAGGTTCACAGAAAACGCTTATCTGTTTCTCAAATTATAAATGCTAACTGAGAGAGGGTTTCTGATCTTGGTGAAGTGTGCAGTCGATCTTTAGTCCATAGTTCCCAAGTCCACAGTCCAAGGTTCATCTTCGAAAACAATAGTCACCGCAACACACGCACAATGCGTGAAAAGGCTTGCGCAAAACTGCAGGTCATGCTTCAAACGTCTGCTTGGAGCACTTAGAATGGAGCACTAAATCTCATTTCCGGATACAAAATAAAGTTAACTATAAAGTACGAAATAAACGAGTCTATGAGCACCGACAATTGATTGTTTACCTTCAGTATGGAGCCGTTTGATCTGGATTTGTTGCAGGAGGGCGGTTGGAGCGACTTGTTGTGGAGCTTGAAGCGATATGCCCCTCAAGGCTACAAATTCGCTCTGACTAGGACACCACAGCAGATAAAATCCGATGTTCTGAACTCCAGACGTGTGCAGCATGTTATCGAAAAGGTAATAAGCCCATAATATCAAGTCAATATTATCAACATTTACCAGGGTTTTCATTTCTGACCTGTAGCTATGTAAAATAATATCTATAATCATGCAAAGGAGTTTTATATTATTATTTTCACAAAAATATACACAAAAACAGCTGTTTCTTTTTCTATATATAGATAGAAAACTTTAATAGCTTGGACTTGGCTTTATCTTTTTAATGTAGGAAATAAAATTTGACATCTTCTTACTTTGCAAATGTGCTAAATGAATTTCTAATGATTAATGAGGCGGTGTGGAACATAAATTTAGCAAATTTTATGAGCTTATTGACTGAATGGGACCGCCAGACTAGAGAATAATTGGTTTAAGGTCAAGGCATATTAACCAAAAATAGTAGAGTGTGTGCACATTACCAAGTCAGTGAAAGGCAAATAATTACTATCACTGGCCAATTAAATTTAATACTATATATGAGTTACTGTAGTTTTCATTTCTTCTGATTTCATCATTAATTTGCAGACTGCTGAAGAAAAAAATGCTACTGTTGAATCCGTTACTGATGAAGTGAAAGCAATTTTAGAAGAAATGGGCCATAATTTTAACCTTAGTAGCATCAGAGTTATGGCACTGATGCTTCGTAAAATTCTTTGCACACTCTTCCGCAAAGTTCTCATCAACAGAGAAGGCCTGGAGAGGGTAAGTATTAATTAACTGTAACTGCAAATATATAGGTATTAGTTTACAAGGCATAAGCTTGCAAATATTATTGAACAGGGAACAATTAACCTTTTTCAGAGCTCTTTGTGGTGAGGAATTTTGACATTGCTTGTCTATCACAGGTTCCTAGGGTTCTCATTAAGGATGTTCGTGAGAAAATTTTCCAACATTGATTTTTTTTCTGAGACTTTTACCACAGTAAGATAATATGAGTTAGTTATGTCAGAAGTGTAAAAAAATGGGGTTCTTATTTGCTTATTTTATTACTTAGCGTGCGCTCTCATGCATGACGTAGCATGTGAATTTGCGTGCACAGTAAGGATGTACAGAAACAATTAGTGCAAACGACCTTAAGTGCTGACCACCGGCTAAAATATCTGTTACTTGAATTTCTGAGCCACCCATTTTCATGAAATAATATGTGGGTTAGTTGTGAAAAGTAATAAATTTTAGGAAAAACACAGGTGTTTTTTTGCACCTGACCGAACCTTAACTGTCCTTGTCTCAGGACAGTCAAGGCTGTAGCTAGAGATGGGGCATGGGGTCAGGGTGTGGCGTACGTTTTCAATTATGCTAGTGCTGCAAGATAAAACCTGAAAATATCTCAGTAAGTAACCCTTAACATTCTTGGTGTTTTGACCTTTTCCAAAATTGAATTTTTTTCTAGTAACAAATATGTTCAAGAGAATGCATGAAATGGCTTTTCAGAGCCTCTCAATTGAAAATTTTCTGGTGGAGCATGCCCCCAGACCTCCCCAGAGGCTTGTCCCTTCAGCACTTGAATTGGTGTCAGCCATCAGTACTTCATGAATCTAGCCCTCTACTCCCTAAATTAATGAGAACCCTGGACTTCTCATGCAGCACTATTTTTAGGTTGCCAATTAGTTATTTACACTTTTGAGTGGAGCAAGCTACTAAAAGTGCAGTGCTTTGTCTAAGGATACAACACTACATATGTACCTCTTGATCAAGAGTATCTGCAAACTCTCATGCCTTTTGCCTGAGACTTGTGCCAAGTTTGGGTCAAAAACTCCAATCTTGCTCCCACTCACACCTACAGACCAATTCCTCAGGTTTTAATGAGAATGCTACGCTATAACAACTTGAACTAACAGAATTTTGAAAAATATAGCAACTGGAACTAATTCAGTTCAATGCAAGAAAAGAAATTAGTCAGTGTAAGTGAAGGGATACGTCCCCAATTCTCTGATTTTCAAGGGAGAAATATATGCAATGGAGTCATTTTTAGCAAAACACATCCTGGGACCAGGAAAACGATTATGTCTAGATTGTGCTCAGAAATATTTGGAACCCCCTTGGATCTATTCGACATCTTCAGATATAGTAGGTCTCCTGTGACTTGGGCAGGTGCAATCTAGAGCCCAACAAACCAACCTTTGGGCTGCAACTGCACCTTCCACAGTGATTCCAGTGATGCACAGTAACCCTAATTTTCCCTGTATTTTTTTTTTCAGTTAAGGGATGCTGCAGAGAACAACCCTGTGGTGTTTATTCCATCACACAGGAGTTACATGGACTTTCTTCTTGTATCATACATCTGCTTCACCATGGATATTCCACTGCCATTTATTGCAGCTGCAGCAGATTTCATGAACATGCGTGTTATACGGACCTTGTTTAGAAACAGTGGAGCCTTTTACATGCGCCGCTCCTTCATGTCTGACCCCTTATACTGGGTCGTGTTTACAGAGTACATTCAGAATCAACTTCAGAATGGTGATCAGCCGCTTGAGTTCTTTTTAGAAGGAACAAGAAGTAGAACTGGAAAGTTTCTACAGCCAAAACTTGGTATGTGTTCATTTTATTAATTAAAATTGCATCTTAAAGAACAGATGCAGAGTACAAAGCGTAATCTGCTCATTTATAACCTTATCCAACATAGTAGTTCACTAGCATATTAAATTCACTGTAGTCATTTGTACTTGTAGCTGTTCTAAAGTTCCTCAACTTGTAACAGAATAACAAACATTGACATGAGGGTGGTAAAGGGGGGGAGGTATAGATCACGTTTCATAGAAAATAAAGCAGCCCTTTCACAATTCACGAAAAATACAACATTGGCATTTCACACTTCACGGAAAATAAAAGAGAACATTTTGGAAAATCATGGTTCACTGCGACTATGGAAATCACAATTCACGAGGAAAAAAAATGGCTATTTCACATTTCACAGGAAATAAAAAGGGCCGATCACTGGTCACGAAAATACCCTTTACCACCCTCTGGCATGGGGGGAGGTGAGGAATTGTCCAGTAACTTATAAAGAAAGAAATTTTATAGTTTTATAGGAAAGAAAAAGAAACCCATGAGTTGATTTTCTCATGGTTATCAGGGCTAGCGGTATTGCTCACAGCCACCTATGCACGACGGCAAGGATGACGACGACAACGGAGTCACACAATGTGGCTGCCATACTCCAAATAATAGGTTGACAGAGACATGCAGCCTTGGTTTACCGTGCACTTCTTTGATATTGGACACCCATGTTACGATCAATTGACACCAGTCAAAATAAGGTATCTGCTGACCAGTATCAGGTGACCATATTGCGGGCTCGAGTTTACAGCTCATCGAGGTCACATGTTTTTTTTTAAAGTTGACCGCTGACCAAGGGCTGGTTTTCGATTGGATCGCGGGCTCATCTCAGGTTAACTTGTTGAAAACAGGGCAGGATTGTTCGGAAGCCAGTTAACACTAACCCAGGATTAAAAGTTAACCGAATCATAACTTTTTCTTCTATACAAATGTTTTTTGCTGCTTTGTTTTGTGTAAATAGTGATTATTAAAACTCAAAACAGAAGGCCAAACAATATACAGAAAACCTCAACACAAAGTTACAAAACTCAAATCAAAATTCTACCTTTTCCTGGGCTAGCTTAATTTGGTTCTGAACAACCCGGCCCAGGAGCTATGCTTTTAGGCTGGCCTAAATCTATATATTATACAAAGTCATATTGATCAGACTGCTCAAGCTTCAGTGAAATTTGAATAAGACAATGACTGTCCAGTTTTGTCCTCACTGTAAATTTTCACAGTGAATCACCAATTGACTTTGGAAATTTTGTTTATTAGGTGTCCTTTCCATGGTTCTTGACTTGTACACCAATGCTCGGGTGCCAGACATCCTGATCTGTCCAATCACTTTTAGTTATGACAGAATACCAGAAGAATCACTCTATGCATATGAGCTGTTGGGAATACCCAAACCAAAGGAATCTCTAAGAGTGAGTACAGAGATTAATGTAGCCCAGTGTGTTTTCCTGAAATGTAATAGTTCTAAGTGAGTTCAACCCATGCAAGACAAGATGTCATTTTTATGAGGCTTGTCCTTAAGAGAGGTTGTTTCTGTCCCTTTTTGTGGGATATCCTTGCAATGTTCCATATTTTTCTTGTCTAGATGTGTATTTTTTTCAGTGCTAAATGGCTAGCTTTTGTTTCAATGCAAGGAAATCGCCCCAGACACTATCCCTCGGCCCTTAGTGACAGCCCTACCATTAAAATTCTTAGTCATTAGTGACATCCCTTTTTGTCACATTAAAATTCTTACTGGTCTTGAGTGTGTTTGATTTAATTGTTTTTCTTGATAGGGTTTGATCAAAAGCAGGTCTGTGCTGACAGAGGACTATGGAAGTATCCACGTTCATATTGGAGAGCTCATACCTCTGAGCAGATTCACAGAAGGAAAGCTCAACAGAGTACACAATGCATCTATACCAAGGTTAATTTAAAGAAGCAGTGTTGCACTTTTTTCTTGTCACAGATAATTTAAACGCTCCTCTGTTGATTTATAATCACAGTTTATGCTGTTAGTATATTTGAAGCTATCTTCTGACACTCATTTGTTATGATCTCAAACAGCGAGTTGTTCTGTTTCGAATTAATGTTCAGGTGCATGACTGTGCTGAGAAAGCAGGTTAAATCAATACCCCTTTGACCTCCAATAAATAATTATAAATTATTTCCAACTACAAGGATGCAGACCAGTTGGCTATTTACAAAGCACATTAATGAAGAGTGAACTCAGGACCACTAAGAACCAAGCCAGTTAGTGCTAAGGGGGAAGGGCTTGAAATTGGGTCCTCCAGATTACAAGACTAGCACCCTAAATCACTCAGCCACGCTGCCTCTAGGTATATCGTCTAGTTAAGTTCAAATAATAGCCTTGTTTGTAATGCAGATTCATGACTGTTTCCAAGTTTCACCAATGTCATGTTCTAATTAAGCTCTTCTTTTTGTTTCTTTTTCAGACATTTGTTTCATTTTTTGTCTGATGAAGAGAAAAAGGTTGTCAAATCCCTTGGTTACAAAGTCCTCTGCGATCTTCAAGCAGGAATGATCAGCTCTTCTAGTGTTCTTGTGGCCTCAATAATGCTACAGAACTTACAAGGACTCCATTTTGGTATGTTTGGTTGGAATGAGGGTGCTAGTGTAGTAACAAATTAAAAATTTCTGTGGAAACAATAAGAAACTTTGCATTGATTGAGCTCGTTTTTCAAAGGAGAAAAGTTTCATATTTGTTTGGGAACACCAACATGACCACCTTGTGAAAACGCTCTATCAGGCATCCCACTGTTAGTCAATGGCCAGTGTAACAAATTAATTGAATTTAATGTTACAATGTAACATATTAATTGATTTAAATTACTTAAGTGACTGGTTCATGGAGTGTTCCTGAATGCCTGCAATATCGTTTCCAGAGAACGTAATCCTTTTGGTTATAGCACCAAGAAATCGAAACCTCCGGGAAAAGTCGTTAAGGGAGCCAGGATTAGTTACAGCAGTTACCCTCGCTGCGCATGTTCAAGAACCATTATTGAACTTGAACGCATGCGCACGATCAAACCGGAACATTTTCTGGCTGGCTCTGGGAACGCGATTGGAATACCTGTTGTTTTCTTGTTGTTGCAAAACTTTGCAGATGAACTGGTAGAAAAATTCACGTGGCTAAAAGAACTGTGTCACATGTGGAGTATACCAATCAAATCTGCAGGTTTGTATTTTACTTCTACCTTCTTCTTCTACCTTCTTCTGTTTCTCTCCTGTGGTGTAACTTCCTACACAACAAGCAGCTCCTTCTTTTCTCATAGTCCGTCGGGTGCGAGACGAAAGAGAGAATGGGTGGCCATTTTTTTCCCTTGCAAGTTTGTTTTGTGTCGCACTCGGTGACGGTCTGAGAAAATAGACAACACTCTGGTCCAACAGTCCAGAATTGTAGGCTTACTGAGTCACGAGAAACAACTTTCATTAAGTCTTGGAGAAAATAACGTAAGAGAAGTAACTTACTTTTTACAAATACTAAGCGTATGTATTTTATTTAGTTTGATCCGTTCTGAACTTCATTTCTGTCCCGAGATCAACAGAGTAATCCTTGGACATATTATCGCTTTCGAGATCGTTCTGTTTGACCCTCGTTGATCTTATCCCTCTGGTAAGACCAAAAATGCGTTTTGGTATTCTGGGAAGGTGAAAACAAGAGAGTACTGTTCAAAGAGAGAACATTAGAAACAAAGAAGTCGTTGAAACATTTTTTTACTTCTCGGAAACACGAGTTAGTGGTTGGATGTAACATTTCTTGTGCTAATTTTTTTTCCTACTGAATTTCTACCTCCAGGAGATTCAAATAATGTGGCCCTTGTCAGTGAAAGCATTAATTTCCTGAAGTCGTCTTTGGAAAAAACAGAAAACGGACTTGTGAAGATCAGAGGCAATAAAGCGAGCGAAAATAGGCAGCAAACGGCCCCTGGAAAAGCTTCAAACAACGGCACACATCTCAACCATTCTGCCACGAACATCAAAGACGAGGCTGCTATGCAAATGCTATTAGCGTGCAAGAGGAATGTCATCTTGTATGATTTCTTCAGAATTGGAATGTTTTCCCTAGCAGCACACAAGCAACCTTCTTCCGAAAAACATTTGGGTTTGTTGACAATTTTCTGTCCTATATACGTTAGTACTGTTGAATTCCGAGGCCCCGTCTACACCAGGCCGGAGAAATTTGAAAACGCAGCTTTATTTCTACGTTTGGGTCTACCGTCCACACTAATCCGTCACGTAAATGGAGCTTTGGTAAAAAACGCTCTTCAAGCCGGAGGGATTTGAAAACGCTTGCTTTGCGTTTTAGTGTGGACGGGAAAGATTTGAAGAACGGAGCTTATCGAAAGCGATAACGTCACAATAATCATGTGATTAATTAAATTTCCCTGCCCGAGTTTTCCTCAAACACAAATCCAAAATGACGGGTGATTGTTGCGTTTTTAAATTCCCCGGCGTTATGTGGACATGTAAAAAGATTTGATGCGTTTTCAGAGTGAAAACACCGTTATCAAATCTCTCCGGCGTAGCGTGGACGAGGCCCAAAAGCAACATCGTTGTTGACTTTGTTTTCTTCCTCTCCTCGTTAGTTCAATTGTTCGCTGACTTTCAGTTCCTGGCCAAGCTACTGGTGAAAGAAGTTCCTCAAGTCACGGAAAGAACTAATGAGGTTATCATCACAATTAACTTAATTCATGCTACACTATGCAATCTCGTGCAACTTGCTTTATAAAACTTGATGTACTCTGTAGCGTTGTGAAACAGTCCTTTGTCTATGTCCCAAATTGACACAGGAATGCAGCAGAGAATTGCGAGACAAGATTAAGAGAAGCTGTCTTGTCAACAGCCTGCATATTAAAGGCTAAGTACAAAATTACTTTGTACAACGGAGAATGTTTCATTTTGAAGAAGTGTCACTCGTTAAGACCAGCGATGCTTTTGTATTTGTGATGAGCTCGAACGCATCTGTCCCAGCTTGCCAATCACTTAATTCTTCTTTCTTCTTTTTTCAGACTTTTGAATACTTTCGGGAGACAACTCAGTTACTAGAGGAGCACGGCTCGATAAGTGTTCGCAATGGCAAAGTTGCGATACTTCAGGACAAAGATCTGAGCTTTAGCGCTAACATGTGGAGACCAATTTTGACAGCATACTGGGTGAGTAACATAAGAGAGACTTCTCAGTTCATATGGAGCTGTCCGACCAAATACACGTAACAAAACTATGTTATTTCATTCCCCACAATTTGTTTACTCAAAGTGATAGAGCACTTCAGCAAACCACAACGAGAGCGTCACCAATGAGTAGAACAATGGCTGTGCACGTGCGTTATTTTCATTTGCAATTGAACGCTGGTGTTACATATTTAGCTTGAGCAAGTTCTGAGACTGATAGGCGCACTGAACAGATCTAGACAATTGCGAAATTCGAAGGTAAAATATAAATTCATTTTTTACTCGGCGTTGTCCTCGGGGTCGCCGTCGTCATTACTTAAAACTCCCTATTAATTATGTTGAGTAGTTTTGAAGGCTTTTTAATTTGCTTTTTTTAGATTACGTCCCAGTTCTTTGTCAATTATCCTGATGGTAACTACGAAAGACCGCTGACTGAGATTGTAAGGCAAACTCAGGACAGTGCAGCAGAACTTGTCCTTACTGGTAAGCGAGGTTCACTAACACCCTCGAGACAACCCTAGGGACAATGTTTGGGAACACATCCTTGGGGCTAGAAAATGTGTTCTATGAAACGAAGGAATGTGATGACCAATCTGCCAAATTAAAAAAAATTATTTTATGGTCATACTTTAAGTCTATTCTCTCATCGCACTCCCTTAACCCCCTCTCCTCCACTATAGCATCATTATCTTGTTCTTAGCCGGCGTAAATGAAAACAAGATAAAATGGGTAGTTCTATTCACATGTAATAATCTATCTGTCATCCATAATTTTCAATCTATAATCTGTTTAAATTAGCTCTCGCCATCTGTCAAGTGATGTTCTACAAAATTGAACCACAAAAAGAAACTATCGCTTTTATTCTTACTATATATTATCACAATCAAAATGCACTTTTTACTGGTTTTCTGTCACTGTTTAAAACAGTTTGTGTGCATGTTGTTTTCTTCAGGAGATGTCAAGTTCTATGAAGTCCTCTCACTCGACTTGTTAAGGAATTCTGTTATGGCTTTGGTCGAATTGCGAGTCCTCAAAGCATCTAAAAGGTAAAACCACACGGTTCCCGGTGCATACTAAATTTCTCGGCTCTTGTTCATCAACAAGGAGTTTAAATGAACCACAACGGTAACGGCATGGGAACGTCGTTGAACAAAAGGGTTTTTGAGCAGTGCAGAGGCTGTGCACGTGCGTTATAATTCTTGGTGCATTTCTTTGCCGTCCTTTGCAAAATAACAACGTGAAATGACCAAATTCTGCGTTGTCTGGAGAATGTGAACCACAACGACTAATATAACTTGTGTTTCAGATTCAGTTTCGACATGAACAAAAACAGTGATAAACAAAGTTATAAATGACTATAGAATATCGCTTTGACTTGTAAGTAAAATTTTAAGTCAGGTTTTTATCGACGTTGTCTTTGGCGTCGCCATCGTGGTTACTTAATTTCCACTATGTCTGATCGTGCCAAGCTCCAAGCTTTATTTACGTTAAAATGTTACAGTCTAAACGGTTTTAACTGTGATCTTTCGTAGTGTTGATGGCGCTGTTTTAATCTCAGTTCCAAGCAGCGCGAAGGCTGTTGAAACCTGCCAGAAAATAGGTGAGCAACAAATTAATTTTCTTGAATGCTGTCCTTGCAAAACAAAGTGAATTCGATAAAGAATTTGAAGTGATGATAATAATAAACCTATAGTCTTGTCAAACTAAAATGATGTTCTTGTTTAATCTTCCTCAGGAGAATTTCTTGACTTGCCGTCCAATTCGTCGCTGTTCTCCTCGCATCTGTCCAAGCTGTGAGTGCTCGGCACACAACGTTATCACTGGACAAAAGGCTGATGATTCTCAGATGGAGTAAAAACAATGCCTTACACAGGCGTCACTGAAACCAAAGTGGAACAGTTCTTGGAGCGAGTTAAGTTTCTCGCACGTACAGGGTGGAGAAGATAGCGCGTGCGAAATTGTCGACTGTAAGAGAAGAGAGCTGGTAACAGTTCATAATCTAGCTGAAATCTCGTTTAGTCTGGATTTAAACTGAAAGAAAACTTCACCTTCAAGAGACATTGAAATATATTTGATAACTAAGCTAGTGGTTAATATAAATCCACATGATACGACTCTTCCAGTTTATGGAACAAGTTAAGTGTCCTTTGCTCTTTTACAAAAGAAAATCAGAATAAAAGAATGTAGTAATAAGCTATCATTATTTCATTTACCTGTTAGAGTCGATGTTGCACAAACCTTTGTTTTCCAGCTTAACGTACTCATTACAGTCCATTTTTTTTATTACTTTTGAGTCTAACAGTGTATTCAATTTTCTTTGAATGCAATGTAGTGGTTGTTGGAATAGCTTACTCTAGATATATCTTCTACGATGGAGTTACTACATGGAAGGAACCGAGATGATTTCTTTAAATGACAAATATTTAATTAATTTCCAATGACGGATAAGATATATTGAGAACGTACACTGTAAAATGATTCCTTTAGGCGACAATTATTAAATAAACCTTTACAATAAATGAATGAATCAATAACTGTCAATCAGTTGTGTGGCCTATTGACGTTCATGTGCGTTATGGCTCAGTTTTAACTAAGAACAGAAAGCAAAAATTTGACGTAATTTAACTTTTGTAAATTTTGAGCTCAAAATAATGAATGTAATTCCACTGAATAAAAGAACGAAGTTAAAAAAGTAAAGAAAAAATCATTTGTTGTTATCTTATCACTCTCACTCATTCCTTCCTCCTTTGCGAGAGGGAGAAATCTGATTCGACGCGAAAACATTTCGCGCGAAAGTAATTAATAACAGCTAATGAGAGACAAAATACGGATCACATGAAGTTAATTGCAGGAATGGCTCCGAGCCTTTTGATAATAAACCGCTGACCAAACCTATATATGCTGACATAATTGCTTACATCATATAGGCGAATCTTTGCTGACGTCATTGTTTACATTTTTCCTCATTAACATACGACTTTGCGCATAGAAGGCATCATGCTAGACACGATTTTACTAGAAAAACTTTAAGAGCTTGTGAAACTTAGTAAGTGGTGAAAT
>Ga0126338_10001070_pt1 | contig 16966 bp, 12 predicted proteins | sample OrbCmetagenome_2_FD_92529 | JGI IMG/M metagenome (GOLD analysis project Ga0126338, IMG submission 92529) | Coral microbial communities from Petempiche,Puerto Morelos, Mexico - Orbicella C C metagenome | ecosystem: Host-associated > Invertebrates > Cnidaria > Coral | place: Petempiche,Puerto... | reverse complement strand
CATAAACCTTCTTTCCATCGGTTGATTCATTCTACGTATGAAAACACAACCGTTTTGATGTGGGGAAAGCGTATTGCCACAGAATAATAGAAAATGCTACAGTTCTTATCTGGATCATTACTTGTAAATACCATCCACTGGGATGTGAAATACTCTTAATCGATCTAGTCAGAGATTGTAACTGCTTGATCCGCATCTATCCTTGACCTGTGCGCTTATTGAAAATTTTCATATCGTAAATAAACCGCGGGACATTTTCCAACGGGGCTTACCATCTTTATTATTGCCTGCATTATCCATGTTAACTTTGTGAAATGAAAAACATTTTTTACTTAAATACTCGTCTCGTATCCTCTTAAATATTTTGTCGGCAGCAAAAAAAAACTCTTTAACCAGATCCAATGCAAATTTAACCGAGTCCCATGCTAATGCTAACTTCAGAAAACGCTTCCATCTCAAAACAGGTGGCATTTAAAGAAAAATGTGGCAATTTGAGCTTAAAAAAATAAGCCTTCGACGATTTAATTCATATTCTATTATCAATGTAGCTTAATATCATGGTAAATGTAAACACAAAAGTTAAATTTCGAAATTAAAAAGCATGCACCTGTCATTGACGATGATGAACATAACATAAATTTAGGCATGATTTCATTTAAAAAAAATGATCACAGAAAGGCTAGTATTACTCAAAAACATCCACAGTGATGTGTAGTTGTATCGCTATAAAGGGATTTCATACATTGTTTACACCATTAAAGGTTTTCGTCGCCATTACAACTAAGCTGTGTAACTAACTTATAACAGCACTATTTTTAACCTCAGCCATATTGGAAAGGGATTTGGTGCAAGGCACCTGGCCGATCATTCTACGTTCGATCGGCAAAGCTGTGTGGCACGTGCAACGGAGATTCGCACATCGTGGAAAGTTTTAGAAGTCGTTCAACTATCGAGGAGAAATTAGAAGTTGTGTACTCGACTAGCTTCGTTTTTCATTCTAAACACCAGCGATTAGAAAGCGAGATACACTTAATTGATATAGTCATGAGGTCACTGCTGGATCCGCTTAGAGCCCTAACCTGTACGCTAATTGAACTTTTCCTATCGTAAATAAATCACGGTGCATTTTCGCATGGGGCTTACCATTTTTATTTAATTGCCTACATTATCCATGGTAGAGGATGAACAATTAACATTTTAAAAGGAAATTAAATTGATTACTATTGTCGGCAGAGAAAAGGAATCGTTAACCGAATCTCATGCGTGTGCTAACTTTAGAAAACGTTTCGATCTCAAAGCAGATGGTCTTTAAAAGAAAATTCCGCGCTTGGACCTTCAATAGGCTTTCGACGTTTCAAGCCATATTCTAATATCAATGTAGTTTAATATCATGATAAAAATTAACGAAAAGTTTAATTTTAAGATTGAATAACAGCTGCCATAGACAATGATGAGCATAAAACAAAATTTAGGCATGGTTTCAGTTAGATAATAATAATTAAAATAAAAAGGTCACAGATAATTTTACTCAAAAACCTCCGCAATGATGGGTAGTTGAATCGTTATAAAGGGATTTCATCCATTGTTCTACTATTAAAGGTTTTCGTCGACATTAGAACCAAGCTGTGTAACTACCTCATTATGAACATATATGTCAGTGTCAAATAGCAGACATCTTCTTAGCAGGGAAGAAATAAACACACATAGAAAGGCGAATGTTTACTTTGGCTGGCGCGAACTAAAGGAAAAATACTACTACTTCTAATAATAAAAATATAGCAGAAATGAGTTATTTTCCTCTCACAAAATTGGTCTTTTTAAGAGAATCAACCCGAAATCCCAGTGAAGTTTCAACGGAGTTTGTGCTGCCAGGGAGTGTGCTAGACCTCGGTGAGAGCTTCAGGCCCATTCTTATGGCTTTTTCCACTTCGGTCTTGGATACATTAAACAGTTTTATGGCTTCTTTACTTAGCACGTGAAAATGTCTTCGAGGAATTTGAATCAATGCACTCATGTTCATTTCTAGAGAAGAAAAAGTAACATAACACCTTGTTAATCCCTTACAGATGCGCAAATGACTTCTCATAACAGTGGTTGGATGAAATTTGCTGATTTATAAAGACGGTAGACACCTGCGCGGTGCTTATCCTTCGTACGTACAAGGGGGGAAGGAGGTGAATACCACCCTCACCTCCCCATAAGGTTTCTTCAACTTTTTGTAAAGACAATTTACTCTTAGGGGCTGAAATTTTTATTAGCTGTTCATTCATCCTCTGCGGAGATTTTGATATGTCAGTATTGTGTATATTATTTTTGCCATGGCAACCGCAAATTTCATATAGGTTTGGCCAAAAATTAACTTTTTGCCATAACTCTCTGTTTTTTTCCAGTTTTCTTCATCAAATTGCAGACATTCACGAATTTGTACTTTTCATAAGCATTCTGGCTTGACATGATGATAGATGCGAATGCAGTCGTAACACTTCTACAAATTGCTATGGAATTCTGGCTTGATTTTGCATTAATTTCCGTCATAACCAACAAATATAGTACCATCTTGTAGAGCAAGCTTAGCGCTATCTAATCAAGGTAAATTTATTTTGCCATGCCTTAACAGAACGAAAACCCAGGGGAAGGGGTTCCATCAACCTCCTTTTTACCACGTCGGAGGTTTGAGTTAGCTTGTACGTCCGAGGGTTAATAAGTGAGCAGAATACTAGGCTTTTAACATCGGCATCCGAATTTGTGTATGTTGCCTTTCAAAGCAGTTTCTTGTTTTACGTTTATACAAAAAAGTCAGTCAAAGTTACTGATGGCATGAGGAAAACAACGAAGCAATAAGTTTTCATTACTTTCCCATCATGAACTAGCTTGCAACTAAGGCTAATGCAGGGGATCTTTTCAAATGCAAATGACATTAATCTCTTTTTAATGATATTTCCCCGGATAAGCCTCCATTACAAGATAGTTCCAGTTCAATTCCCAGAGTACGGGGCAAAAAAGGCTTATTACTTGATAATGGACTGAGATAGTATTTAACTATCTTCTCTTTCCCCACCCCCGATGAGTTAGCGATGTTTTACGACTAGAAATAGTATCGTAACTTTTGAATTAAACGGTTGGTTACCTCCTAAACGCCTGAGCACACTTCGTAATTGTGGAATTGTTGTAGCCTGGTACCGTACTCGCACCCCTCCTGGTAATCTGAAATTGTCTAAAACTGCTCTAGCGTGGAGTTGTCTTGTTCCGGGCATGTTGTCAGCAACTCTAGGGAAGTGCGCGTTTCTATGTGCGTTGCTTTGCCTTTGCCAATCCATCCAGATCTTATCAATAAAGCCATGGTGGAGCATAAACTCCGGAGAAGTAGCTGAGTCAAATGAGCACATGTGACCCCCGATCAGGCAGTGGACAGTGTCATGGAGGTTAATTCGGAGAGAAATTTCAAACGAATCAAAGTCTACGGCACGTGTCCTTAAGACCTCTGCGACGGCTACCGAATCAGGGGGATTGCCCGTTAAGTTCAATTGCCGACGTAGACACCCACCGCCGGCTGACGGTACAACGTTCCAGGTTCCTCGCCTGAAAGGACCACTTGTCACGCACTGTTCGGGCGTTTGCTGTCCATTCCCGCCAAAACCGCTGTTTCCAATATACCAAAGATCAGACTCACGTCCACGCCACGGAGTATGGGATATCACGCTCCAATCCCAGTAAGAGACGGTAATTGTGCAGTCGATGCGCCGCAGAAGATTTTCGTACTGAAGAACATACCAGCGATGCCATGGTAAGAAATGATCTCGCCCGTGAATACCTGATCTAAATATCGTCTTATGCAAGGTGATGAGTCGGTCGTAATCTGGCTTATATCTAGCATCTGTTGATGCGGTGATAACTGTTCTTATGTACCTCTCTCGATCAGCTCTTGACATGGATGTGAATTCTCGTCTGACACGTGTGCAGCCAACTGGGCGACCACCAGAGCATCTACACCGCTGACCGCACCGGTCAGTGACGATGGTTCCTTCAACACAGACTGCGGAGAAATCATCATAAATTGAAATCAGAATATAGTGTACATGTAAATAATATTTCTGTCAATTCCACTTCAAGTGGATTTCCACTTCTAGGTGTGTTAACCCTTTTCAGATCAACGGCGGCTTGGGGGAGGGTGGGAGGTTTCCAAGGACCTCAACAGTAAAAAAGTAGTTTTGATATCTCATAAACACAAAAACCTAAAGGGGGTTCCAACTGTTACGATGGGGGGGGGGGGGATGGGCTTGCATCAACTGCATTTTTACCTTTTAACCTAGTTCTTTCCGTATTGAACAGCCAAAAATTGCATTCATTGCTACCTCACTAGTTCCTAAGGAACTTGAAATTCCCTTTATATTGTGAATAGTTTTCCAAGTAAACACGTCGTTCTAATCGCCACCAGCGCATGGCTGAACGAGAATTAGCATAACCCAATGCTAGAGTAGCGCCAGGGCTCTAACGCCCGAAACCTCATAAACTTCACAAACTCACCTCGTCGATTAATTTACCTTATTTATTCCCTTTTTATTTTAGTCATGCATTTTATACATGACATGCATTTTATACATGAGCCTCTGGCTCGGATACTGAGGGCAACCTCAATTTCACGCAATGACTTTAATAAACTGATTAAATGATTGACTGATTGATTGCCTTCAGTTTGACACATAGTTAAATAGAACACTTGCATTCCCGCCGACGCAGAGCAACTAAGACTTTTGACGACTGTTAATAAACTTGAAATCTGTAACTACTGTCTATCAATGAAGAATTCATTGGAGGACACCATTTTCAGTCTTATTCATTTGGGATCAAAACAACCATGAATTGATCTGCTTTGTCGACATTCTACGTGGGTTAATCGAACGGCCACTGGATCACGCTTATATACATGCAATAAGACATGTGCCTAAAGATATTTCTGTCGCCTCAATGACCACTGATTCAATACTTCGTCTTTCGCCAACTACAGCCGAAATATTGTAGAGGTCGTGCTTATAGTCTATTTGAATCATTTGAACGGTTGCTTTTATCAACAAACCTGGACAATTGGTAGAGCTGCATCTGCGATTTTGAGAACTTGGACCCGGGCAGCTAGCTCCGCCGTTCCTAGGAAAAGGGTTGCTGCATGTCCTTGAACGTGCCTGTGTTCCCATGCCACAAGATCTTGAACACAAGTTCCATGATCCCCAGGCCGACCAGGCACCGTTAACTAAGGAAATAACAAAGCTCGTTTATTGTGCGCGTAGCTTTGTTTTAAAATGTTATTGTTCATATTAATAGCTTTCGTTATTATTTTGTATGATTTCAAGATATAGTTGTACGTGTAGCTGTGGAAGGTGACTGTTCGAACACAGCAACCCGGGGAGAATTTATCGTTCGAAAAAAACCCGTGACATTACTCAAGATTGAAAAAATACGCTCAGGTTTATGTTGACACAGCTCGGTCTGTGTTTCTGTAGAGGGTTAGAGTTGTTTCTGAAGCTTAATTCCTAGCTGCGTATGTAACATTCAGGAATCTTGTTAGTAATTTAATGATTACGTCCAATGAAATGTTCAATAGGGCAAGCAGCTAGCTGTAAATAACATACCATTCAACAAGCCAGGACAATCATTAGGACAACATTTTCGGGGCTAAGAATTTGGACCAGGGAAGTTGGCTCCACTGTTTCTAGGAAAAGGATTGCTGCATGTTCTGGTTCGTGTCTGTGATCCTATACCACAACATCACCTGACAGACTAATCGCCATTGCGAGTGTGGAAATAACATGATCTGTGTACTGTGTATGCAGTTTTCCTCTAAAATGGTATGGCTATCGTTTCTTGTACTAGTGCCTACTTAGCTCATAGATGACGAATGTTAACTTGACCAATGCAAATCTTAATAAGTCATTCATAGACATAGAAAACTGTCTTATTTCGTGTACTAAAAACTTTTTCAAAGCGATAAAGTTCTTCATAGAAGATGAAAACAAAAACAAACAAACAAACAAACAAACAAAACAAAACAAAACTCAAATTAACGAAACAAAGTTAATGGATTATCATTAATAAAACTACTTCCTTATTCTTGAACAAGTGTTAAAACATTTCATAACGGAACATAAAGGCATTTTCATTATATTCTATCATCCTTACTTGGACAACTATTGGTATTACATCTCTGGGTTCGGGACCGTGGACCCTGGCAAACGGCACTGGCGCTGAATTGTAAATGATTGGTGCAACTACGCACGCGCGATCGTGTCCCTCCACCACATGACCTGCTACAAGATCCCCATGGAGACCAAGATGACCAGACTCCTGCCACCGATAACAAACAAAATTAAATATACAGATAAAAATGGGAAAACCAAAACAGCACAGCACTACTCCAGGGGCGGGTTAGTGTTAACCCAGGATCAAAAGTCAACCGAAGTATTACTTTTTATTTTACATTATGTCCTTCCCTGCTTTTGCTTTATATACTTTGAGATTATTCAAACTCGAAACTAAAGGAAAAACAATATAAATAGAAAACCTCACCGAAAAGTTCCAAAACTGAAATCTGAATTCTCACCTATCCTAAGTTAGCTTAATCGGGCTTTGATCATGAACAACTCGACCCGGGATACTAAAGTCCGTTTCCGTACATGTGTTGAATCCTAGGTATGACATTTCTCGCACTGCCATACTTCAAATAATTATTCAAACAGGCACTTCAAACCGTGGGGAACAAACCGTGATGGAATACTAGAGAGATCGAAAGTCATACATCGATATGGATGATTGACGCTTTCTTAGCAGACGTTATGATGTGACTGCGAAAATTACTTCATTGTGACTTGCTGAGAGCAGGCCTGTTTATCGTGTTTCTTAATTTGCACTGCAGTCCAAATTAACGCGCGCGCTTTCCCAATTTTCTCAGTCATGTAATAAAAGAACAATCTTATGAAAGCCCGAGCAATAAGGATTACCGCGACTCGTGATATTTGAAAATTCTTCAAGTTGCTCTGGCCTGAAGGCTCGTACAATTTTCAGAGAATTTTCAAATACCACTCGTAGTGTAAATCCCTAATTGCAACCGCATTCATATGATTACCTATACTTATCTCTACCGCGCGACCGTCGACTAAAATTATGGTATATTTTTGTTTCCATTTAAAAACCCGTAACCACGTCAACCCATACCTGCTATTTGGCAGCGATTTCTGTTACAAAGCTGTGTTTCCGAGCTTATTCCGCGACAATATGTACCACCATTGGATGGAAGAGGATTGGCACAGCTGCGCCTGCGTGATCGAGTTCCACCATTGCAAGTTGCACTACATGAACTCCACCGAGACCAATTTGTCCACTGTCCGTTAACTAAACATGAACAAATCAGGAAAACTATTATAATGACCCAATGTTATTACAAAGCATGGATAGCAGCAGATATCATAACACAACCACTAACCTGGAGCTAAATTTTGAACTCTGTAGACGCTACCAGAACCGATCCACCCAAGTCCTTGATAACAATAGTAACCATGACCATATTTGGCATAGTCTTGTTCAGCGTTCGGACCCCAGCGACAGTCCCCGAAGTCCTGGATTGAGAAGATTCGGTATCCCCTAGCAACAGCTGCCGCAGCACACGCGTGTATAATATGGTTACTGTTTGGCCACCATCTCACGATATTGACTTGGTAAAACACGGTGGAAAATATGCTTTGACTTGGTTTCGTGACTCTGTCTTTGTAGCAACCAAGGGAGGTTACAGAAACGGAACCTTGTTAATAAATATAACAGATTGAAAAATTAAGAAACGCGATTGTACTACAAGTTACACCCTTAAAACATCCCTGCTTTGTCAAACTCTTCGATTCAAATTTTTTTTCTTGGAATCTCATGGTCATTGAATTGTTTTGTGAATGATGTTTCGAGAATTTTATTTATTTCCCAATCTCCTGCAACTTGTAAGGTAAGGTAAATTCTGCATGCGAGACAAGTGGCTCATCAGGCCGAAGCTTATCCAGGTTTCTATAGCAAAAAAAGAAGAAGCGAGTAGGACTATTTCTACTTCCCCTGGATGGGATACTAGTCCAACGCTAGTAAATACTATTAACTGCAATAAAGCTACGTTTGATGAATTGATGCCTTAAAAGTTAACATCATAGTCCTTAATTTATTATCCTTGGGTGACCCTTTTGCGGTTTTCGTTACATGCGGAAATTATTACACTTGGTTTCATGCGTGAAGGCGAATAATATCGGGGTTGAAGGCTAATACACATCACGCATTAAGGTCACAATAATTAAAGAGACGATCAGAAATAGGAATTCGCCTTCATATTGAAAAACAAAAACTGTTAAAAATTAATTCATGATACATGTCTAGGAAATCTAAAGGGACACGTCAGGAAAAATGATGTCTACGAAAACGAGGCTTTGTCTCTATTGTTAGTCCTACCGTCCACACTAATCCGTCAAAAAAAAAGAGCTTTTCGAAAACGCTCTTTAAACCGGAGGAATCTGAAATCGCCGGCTTTTCGTTTTCGTGTGGACGAAAAAATATTTTCACTTGAAAACGGAGCTTTTTCGAAAATGATGGCGTCACGATAATCATGTGATTTCCCAGACCGAGTTTTACACAAACACAAATCCAAAATGACCGGTGATCGATTGTTGCGTGTTTAAATTCCTTCGACGTAATGTGGATGCGGAACTTTTAAACTGATGCCTTAAAAGTTGAACAATATTATTTTCTTTAATTTACCTTCGTTGGGTGATCCTTTCGCGGTTTTCGTTACACGATGAAATTAATCAATTTACTTCTTGCGTGACCGCAAATAATATCGAGCTAGGCTGAAGGCTAACATACATCAACCATCACGGTCACAATAATTAACGAGATAAACAGCAACAGGAACTCGCCTTCATATTGAGAAACTATGAAAAATTAGTGTATGACACATTTATAAGAAATCTACAGGGACACGTCAGGAAAATATACATGCTGATTTTGCACTCAAAATACACTTTTTTTATATAACGATATTGTTTTTCGGCCGAGGCTGAATATTCTTATTTTTCTGCTCATTTTAGGCTGAAAATATTCTTGGGAATATTTTTAGATCATAGCGTATGACATTTCTGTTTTCGAATGCCGAGTTTAGTGTCTTATGGTGTTTTAAAAAGTATTTTGGAGCCAGACTGCAGACAATAAAGCTTATAATATGACGCACATAACCTCTTGCAGAAAATTAATTTTATTAGCCTCGAACATACGGCTAGTGTTGCTTTTGTTGCTTTGTGGCAAGTTTCGCCGTTTACAGAAAGGAAGAACTTTGTACGGTTTAGTTAAAAACATGTCGTTGTATTGTATTTACAAATTTTCAACACGAAATTATATCCTTTTCAAAATTTCAGCCTCGCGGTTTATTCCTGAAACATTCATAAAATTTTGTAAATCTAAGCGTCTATATTCTTATAAAATATCTTCTTAGGAAAAAAGAGTCTACTGGAAGCAATATTGCGTTATTAATAATATTGGTAGATAGCGGATGTCACCGGCTTATTTTGAAATCATTGCTGTTTTTTTTTTTTTTTTTTTGGCGATGACTCAAGGCTAAATATGCCAGCTTCCCAAGAAAGTGATTCCTAAATGTTCTATCATTTCAAGTCGTCGTCATCTTATTTCAAGCTTCCAGTCCGACTATGCATGTACGTAGCTATATAATTTTCGAGTAATATAATGTTTCCACCTCTAAAAGGCAAATATAATGCGCACTTGGAAACTACTAACGTCAAATGTGCTTATATAGACCGTTTTGCTGTGACCTTCCAAGAAGTTTACTCTGATGTGCTTTTTCGGTTACAATCGCGGAAGTTTTGACTGTACTCCTAAAATGCCCTTATCCCCAGAGAAAGACGCCATGGCAACCATATTGAATTAGGGACACCAAGGCAATACAGATCTTTTTCTCTTCTTCATTGGAAATCATCTGTAATTCAGTCCTATACTGTTTGAGAATAAATCAAAGCCTCCTCCGAGCCAGCACATGGATAATGGGAATGGTGTAGAAAAAGTAGGCGAGTAAACAAGAGGAATTGGTGGATTCGGATAAATGAAAGATTTTTGAAGAACGTTGAAGAATTCCATAAAACAGGAAAATATAGGTCCGCAGAGCATACAAGAGCCCGCGTAGATTTATTTGATAAAATTAGGTTGGAGTTGATAATTCTAGAAATGACTTAATGATTTTTTTTTTTTGAAAGCTCAAGTAGTACACGTAAGCCGAATACATAAATTAATAACAGCTCGTTTAAACACACTCTTTACAAATTTTAAGCCTAAAGTATAATTATAGTTATTTGTGATCGGCACTTTAACAGCGTTATTATATAAAAGAATAGTAAAAAAAAGAAAATAGTCAAGAATTAACACAGTCTGCTGTGCAATGAAGTCACTAAATACGAGTTCGCAATATTCCCAAATTGACTCCTAGCCAGTGGAGTCCTTTGTAATATGTATAATATTAGTGGGCCAGTAGTGCATTTTGGATCAAGGTAGTTTGGCGTATGTCAGCTACACCTAAGCTGTGTATATTCAGAAGAGAAAAAATCTTAAATTCAAACCGAGCCCTTGACTTACAACTATGCCAGTGAAAATGCTGAAGGGTCAAATTAAATTGAAAGCCTTTGGCAACTGTTCCTTGACTAAAACTAGACTTGCTGCCGCTAGAAGAGCCAAGGACGATGTTTACACGTTTTGAATCAGGGAGGATTGGCCTTTTGACCGTGTCCGTTGCACTTTTTTTGGTTTGCAAAGAAATCGGCAGAGAATTTCAGGGAATTGTTAGCCAAGCGTTTTCATAGCGGCGTTCTAAAATGGCCAAGAAAGGTCTCCGTGTTCGCAGCGCTGGACCAAAGCAATATCGCAGAGGTCCTTACTGTGGGTTCTGGTTCTATTTTTACGATAAATTATGTATGTCATGAGTTAACAACACTTTTGTCGATATTCTTATTTACCTAGAAACGGTTGCCACAAGCCTTTTTCTCCAAGGTTTTACAAGGAGCTGTCAGAGGATCACCAACTTTGTTTGTTATACTTTTTTAGCAAGTTTTTCGTTCGTTCTTTGAGAAAACACAACAAAACATGACATTTCTATTTCCTCTTTTCTTCGAATAGGAGCAGCGTCCCTTTTTATGGGTCTAATCAATTTAGTTTTGATTTGTGAATTTGAATTCATAATCATTTGGCTGGAGGCGATACTCAGCAGCAAATATTTAATGCTTTATTAACCATAAGAATCTTCTTATCCCCCTCAATTCTCTCCACAGTGCTCCTCTTCCGACGGCTTCTAAAAGGCTAATTCAGCAGGAGTTCGCTTTTTCGAGGGTCAGCCAATAAGGAGTGCGTACTTGCCGTGTTTTTCTGCAGTTATATTTGGATTGGTCATTATAACCACTCTTTATCACTTGATGCTACAATCATGGTATCAAAAAAACTGCCCAATCATTAATGAACACGTTGTTACCATTTTTGTGACACCATTTTTTGAAAATTTAAGGTGGCTCTGAGCCCTATGTACAAATATTTTTGAAACTTTACCAAAAGTTGCGTCTTATCATGCTTATTAATATTTGATATTAAAAAAAAAAAAATTCATCGTGCCGTTTTCGAATTATAAGCCACTGAAGCTGAAATTAGGGTTTTTTTAAGCAGGTCATACTGTTGCTATGGTAACCTATTGTGTCACAAAAATAATAATAACGTGTTCACCAATGATTGGGCAGTTTTTTTTAAAACCATGATTGTAGCATCGAGTGATAAAGAGTAGTTATAAACGACCCATCACAATCTAAGTGCTAGAAACTGTTTTGAGCCACCTTAAATCACAACAGTGCTATAATTATAATATTGAATAAATTACCTTGTCCCTGCGAAGTAACTTCAAGCCAAGACATGTAGAAAATAGCCATCATATACCAAACCTTTCGGATTGTGTTCCATTCCATTTTGCAGGCAATCTAGAACTGTTTCATTTTCGTGATAGACATATGAGTTAGCGTGAGTCTTAAGAAAAAACCGTGAGATATTAATAATAGACAATTGTTACTAAGCACAGTCAGGCTAGATTTTTCTTTCAAAAACTTTAGAAAATTCTTTTACATACATTTTTTTCTATAATTATGACTTAATTATCGTGATTATTTCAACGTCATGTTCTGTATGACAGTTGTTGATTTTAGTGGAAAATATTATATATATATCGTCAATCCCTCAGTACCGAAAGTTTCCTATAAAAAGTTTTTCTGAAAGAGACCCTAACTCTAATTTCGATCCATCATATGATCTCCTATATAATGATGACTTCTTTTAGACAAGGTTTAAGTATCTGATAAATAATAATGAGAAAGATGGTGTAAGATATTATAGACTTCTCTCGTGAAAAATGGATCAACGATACCACTTTTAGCGGAAAAGATCTGATTCAATAATAATTAAAAGCTTACCTTCGGCAGTTCTAGCTTGGAAGGTCTTGAAGAGACTGAGATATCGTAGTTGCAGTTGACTATATGTGTATATCAATATAATTCAGTTTTCGCAGTTATCCAACTGAACCAGATCATTCGTGGGAGCTACTAACAAGTCTTAAAACAGATGACATGTATATACCACATTCTTGAAGAACGGCTCATCTTCCTACCCAGTGTTGTGAAAACCTATAAGGACATGTACTTCATAATTGACGCAACAAATTAAGTAGCTTGACAATAGTGGGAATTTCGCGAATAGAGCTGTATTGTGCAACAAGTATTTTAAACCACATTCATTAAAGGCTCGATATTGGATACAAGTTCACTTATATAAACAATGGAAGCATATTCTTAACAGATTAACGATATTTATTTTACTTTATCCAAAGATTTGCTGCTTGATGCGACAGGTCAACTGACAGGTTCTCGTTTCTTCGAAGCGAAAGAAATAAACAGCTCTATCGGCCAAAAAACAGGCTTTGTGGTTACTTTGTGGTTGAGGTGGCGAATCTAACTCTATTTTACTTGCGATTCATTACAGATTGACCAGAGGACATCTAAAGAGTGCTTAAGAGACATCCTTAAAGGTAGACAATACACACTACTCCTTTTAGCGGTCGTATTACAAGGTAATTACATACAGATCTATATTTTGTTGCGCACCATGTGAACGGTTTAGTTTTTTAAAAAAAGAGATTGACGTAAATTGCGCAATGACCTTGGTGATATGAATACGGAAACGCTCCCGTATTGGGCGCTCGGCAACACGTTGCGAGAGGTTTCAGGAATCTAATATTTATTGGCTGATTCCCACTTGTGACTTGCACTTGACACAACGAGATGAACACTCGCACTTTTAAAACTTTCGCAAAAACAGGAACTGCAGTGGAAGGCCTTAACAAGGTCAGTACTGACGAACCCCCATGCAAACATGACCACCTTGCAGCTACTGTAACAAACTTAAACTCCTGGACAAAATGGGTGAGGAAACAAAAAACCATGACAAGATACATATGGGCTAACCTAAAACTGCAAATGATCTCAATTTGGACACTGAAATCTTTTAACTCAGATTAAAATTTGGTAACATAAATTCAGTAACTCAGCAAGCACCATGTCTTGTTAAATTGTTAAATCGTTTCCCATGGAACGAAACGGATTTCATGAAGGTAATCTATTACATCACTAATTAACAAAATACTCAAAATCTTACTAGTACGGCTACTAACTAAATCACTATAATCAAACATATTATTAGAAACGAGTGACGCATGCTGGACGAGGTTGCGTGCTTCGGTATCTATAACCAGTAGATAACTACGTGTACCTAAACAGACTCTGACCCAAGAACATCATCAGTCACAAAAGACACATGCGCGAAAGTTAAATTCTAATATATCTATAAATAAACTAACCGTGTATCACAAAAAAAAAAAAGTTCTGTCAATAGAAAAAAAGCCTCGTTCCAGGGACAAATCATGCAGTAATGTAAAAGTAGCGAACACGCCGCTTATTTGAATACCCTACACGACCCTCGTTACTTTCGGAATTACAGTAGCAGCCTTTAGGGCTGACTACTTTCTTTTTTGGGGGGGAGAGGGGGGGGGGAAGTAGTTGTTACTTTGAAAATGCTAAAAAAAACCGCCATATGAAGTCGATACGACTGCGCCCATTTTACGAAATAACAGACGAAAATTCGTAAAAAAAAAAAAAAAAAAAAGTTTTTAAAACATCGGGTACAATTCTTCGTTCCGGTCTAAATCTATGTTGTTGTCTATTTCTTTAGTTTTCCATTTGTTAATTTCTGCTTGACTTATCAAGTCGGCTGTATTAGTTTAGGATTTACATCAGAGTACTTTGTTTTGTTCCTGGGTTACCCTTGGCTTGAATACCGGGGGTTGCAAGAGCATAAAACTCGGTTTATTGTAAAGTTTCATTTGGAAGATGTAGAAGAAGAAGAAGGACAAGAAGGACTAGTAGTGGATTACTCTGAAAAACTCAGTTCAAGTCTCAGGAGTCCCGATATCTCTGTTGCCGTCAAGCGAGACTGAATCGCTTAGTCCCATACAATGTCTTGCATAGATAATTGACTAAGTGTTTGAAGCGAAGGACATTTAACTCATTGACTCCTGTGCCTGCCGAAACCGGCCGTGACGAGCCTTGGCCTTTCTTTCACTTCTGACGTCATCACCCTTGACCAAAATTGGTATCATCTGAGCTCAACTTCTACAGGAGGAAAATATCTTTCCAATGATACCCAGATTAGAGTGATCGACTCAATAGACCCTGAAATATGCATGAAAATGCTCAAAAAGTTGACTGAAAAACTCGGAGCAAAATTTCCTGCCACTACACGTGGCTACTCCACGGTAAAAATTTCCCGTCTCGATGATGCTTTCTCAGAATTTTTTGAACTGGAAGCAAGCCCAGCAGAAGGTCAATCACTGCAGCAAAATGAAAAGAAAAGGAGAAAAAGAAAAAACGAAAAAAAAAAAAAAATCGAAAAGCCTAAAGACGTAGCTCACTTTCTCCTCCAACTGACTCGCATGCCCGAGCAAAAATGTGGTGAAACGTGATGTTAGTGGAAAGAAAGGCATGCTGTCATCTTGTAAATGCCTGGGTTAATTTGGCCCATACACAACCTGAAAATCTCCAAAAGGTCCAAAAAATGCGGTTTTGGAAAAACGCTCCAGGAGTCAATTGGGTTAATAAGTATAAAGCTTCGTAGGCTCTAAACCCACGAACTGCAACACCACGAATGTGCGAAGGTCATAATCCTATAAGTAAGGATACAAGTGTGTTTGGCATCAAGCGCATTATTGTCATTATGTACAAGTCATTTTGATGTAAATAGGATATCTTGATTGATGACATTAAAATTGGGTATGATCTGTAGAATGCGTCTTGACTATATTGTTCATCTCCCTTGTTCTGTATGTTAAGTTGCTGAGCAGTTTATGTCAGCCACAAAATTTCTTGTGATAAATTATATAATTTAACGGTTTTCGAGAGTGATAGCGAGAATGTTTATTTAAACGAAGAAAGGCTTATATAAAACACAATCCACAATATGCATTTTGTTTTCAACTGTATGTATATGAGGAGAAAGCCTGGTTTTGTATGTTCACTGTTAATTACGTACTGAAATACAATGATAGAATTAACTCATCGTAGGAAAAATATGTTTTGTTTTTTTGTTTTTTTAATAACACAATTCAATTTCAAATCGTACCGCCAACAATTGCACTTGATATCAGCTAATGAAAAAGAGTTGGGGACAAAAGAAGCAGATGCATCATATTCCTTTTCCTCGTGTACTGCAACATGCAACATTTTTTCTGGTTTCAGCAGAGGCTCGACTTGTTTTCTTCCTGAGAAAAACCTTTCTTTATTGTCTTTGCTACACTGAAACCTCGATTTAAGGAGCCTCCATGTAACGAAGTCCTCGGTATAACGAACGATACTGCTCTCCCCAGTAATAGTAAATTATACGGAAAAGAATCCCTACAATAACAAACTTCGTTATAGCAAACATATTTTACCAGTCCATTGGCCCTTCGCTATATCGAGATTCCACCCCTACGTACAACAAGTAAAAAAAAAAGTATATGTTTCCTAGCTATATTATTATTTCTTTTTCGGATTTGTTTGTAGATTGAAGGGAGAAAACGTACACAGAAAAATAAGTCTTTTCCTTAGGATTTTAAATCTTTATTCTTTTCAAATGCCCTTATAGCGCGTATTAACTCAAAGCATTCTTTTTGCAAATATACATTAATTCGTTGCCACATTGGAAATCATTCCAAACTCCTATTTGTGGTGGACCGCCAGGCCAAAACACTCCATTCGCAATTTCTCCACAGTCCTGCTCTTCATCCTCATCATTAGGTTGTTTATCCGCCCAGTTCGTGTACTCTGGATCTGTACCATCTGTCCAGACAAATGTTCCTTCCTTTTCCTTATCCGTGAGTCCAATCCACGCTTCTCTCATTACCTCACCGGGCGGAATTTGCAAGAATGTTTTTAGTAGGAAGGCGTTTTCCTCTTTTGATTCAATCTTAGTCAGATGAGCCGAGTTTTCTTTGCACGCCGCCACTGCATCTTCCCATGATTTCTTTTCGTCGAACCTTTTAAAACATTTGTCCCCATAAGCTTCCCAACCTTCTTCGCATTCTACAATAACAAAATAAACCGAGTTATAAAGCATCCTAGCAGAATTGGAGGAAAAAAAGGGAAACTTACATTTTAATAGTTACAATTGGTTTGGATCTTTGAAATAGACCAATCAATCAAGGCAAATGCTTTCATGTCATTTTTTTTTTTTTTTTTTTTTTTTATTTTTTTTTTTTTTTTTTTTTTTTTTTTTTTTTTTTTTTTTTTTTTTTTTTTTTTATTTTTTTTTTTTTTTTTTTTTTATTTGTTTTTTT
>Ga0126338_10001069_pt1 | contig 16967 bp, 9 predicted proteins | sample OrbCmetagenome_2_FD_92529 | JGI IMG/M metagenome (GOLD analysis project Ga0126338, IMG submission 92529) | Coral microbial communities from Petempiche,Puerto Morelos, Mexico - Orbicella C C metagenome | ecosystem: Host-associated > Invertebrates > Cnidaria > Coral | place: Petempiche,Puerto... | reverse complement strand
TGGCGACGAGTGAAATTAGAAAATAATTTCACGCGCGTTTTGTCAAAATCCTAATAATTCCCTCGCCTAAAGGTTCGGAAAATTATTCGGAATTTTGACCAGACGCAAGTGAAATTATTTGTTAATTTCATAAGTATACCTATTGATCACCTTTTTCTATCATGGGTGACAAATTACGCTTTCGACTACTAGCAGTCTCTCTTTTCCGCGAAAACACAAAACAAGTCAGGGCGCGAGCGTGACTGTGAGCGTGACGTGCGAGCAGCCGCTAGTCTTCCGACGCCCACGCTATCAATATCGCCGCTCGCATGTCACGCTCACAGTCACGCTCGCATGTTTACATGTTTTTTCGTTCTTCCCCGCGGATTTTCGAGGAAAAGAAAGACTGCTCGCAGTCTATTTACGCTTACGATCGTGGTTTTTTTTTACTTGATTATTGTATCGAGAAATTCGCAACAGATGTTGCCATGGCAATTTTGTAATTTCACATGTTATGTATAATTAGCGCTGAATTTTCTCGCCAAAATTAGGCGGTAATTTTTCACGTATGATATTAAAATAATAACTATCAATGTTGCTTGTGCAAAAACTGGTGCCGCTGAATGCAGTAAAAGTTGATAAAACGTGTAATAGATAAGATTCCTCGCCTAAGATAGAATTGCTGCAAATTAGAGACCAAATTACCGACCAAGTTTGAAACAGTTTTAATGTTCAGCAAAATGATCTGCTCAAAAACTGCACTCTTGCAGTAGCTGTTCTGCACCCAGCATACCCCTTGGTTTATAATTTAGAACTGTAGCAGTCTGTCTAACTAATGCATTACATCGTGAGTAACTGTTATTCAGTGATCGTAGCTGAAAAAGGAATTTCAGTCAACCAAAATGGCAAGGCTATATAGGTAACAATGCATGCTGATCTTTATGAGTCGGGAAAACTTCCTATCGTCTAATTTGAACGGTATCTTCGATCGCTTTGAGGCTTGGCAATATTTAACGAATTCATGCCTTTTAAGCGAACATATTTACTATCATCGTTTCACTTCAGTGATGTTGTTTCTCCCGTTGCGCAATAACACGCTAAACAAACTTTGCTTCGCCATTTGAAACTCTTCAATGCACAGTTCTAGTTTTTCGTACATTTTAATTTGTATTCCATGTCTCTAAGCACATCGAATGTTCGTAAAATACACCCACGCAAGTTAATCTCGAAATGTTGCTCAGTCTTACTGCATCCCGAAAACTCCTTCAAACCATGCCAGGCTTGTTTTCAGTTGGCTGCGGGTTGGCCTTCGTATAAAAAATACACCGCTTAGCATAACAAGTGCACTCATCTATATCATTGCGATTGCAAAGTCCTTTTGGGCGGTCTGCTTTCTTCATTTACGTATACTGGATAGATACTCCTAAAAGGTCCTAGAAGACAGATATTCTAAAGTTATGAAATAAAACAAAAAAAACATCCCAACCGACGTTTGTAGCTTCTTTAGTTTGTCAAAATGTATTCCTTATGTGTCTCGTAACGCAAATGACTGGAATGTACTAGTGCGTTACGTATCATGAGGGGAAACCGTTCTTGTAAGCCTCGCATGCAATAAATAAATGATCTCTTCCTATTACAATAGGAAGAGTTAGTAATAGTTAGTAATAGTTAGTAATGCTTAAATTTCCGGAAGGACTTCTTCTACCGCTTCCAGACTGGCATATAATACTGAGAGTGTGGAGGCAAGGAGGCGAAACCCTTTCGATTGCAGCTTCTTCTAATGTGATTGCGCCGTTCGAAATCACTCGACTCTGGGTGTTCAACTGACCAGCTCACACAAATTTTGTTAAAACGACAATATATAAGTATACATGTCACAGCAAAGTGCTGAAGAGGATTTTCAACAGGTGGTTGGTTTATAGCATCCAGCTAACACGAATATTGCAAACGAACCAAGGCTTTCACTACAGTATCAGAAATTTGTTATTGAATTTCTAACTTTTTTTCAGCCAAAATCGTACTGATGCCTATGCCTTTACGGCGTGTGCGTGTGTCAGTGTGTGATCCAGATCCGGAGTGAAATTGAAAACAGGAAGCACGCGTAATAAATCGTGAAAATATATGCTTTCGAAGGGAAGTCTTTGTGGACCTCTTGTCACAACCCGATATGGATTATAACTAATGTCTTGTTTTTTTTTAAAATACACCTCTTGGAAAGGCGTATATTACAATGAACTGACCGTTTACGACATTTTAGAACGTGTTCTTCATGTTCAGTAAGAAAAAGTATGTCTTGGAACGGTAATACTGCTTGATAATTGTAAATTGCCTTGAGGATCAAGGAGATTGAACAGGCTTAAATGGTGTAATAAACTGTAGATCTAGTTTGATGTAAACTCACGATTTCCATACTGTTATGGTTCATAATTCATCTCAATACAGCTCAATACAAGACAACCATCATTAAAACCTATTAAGCAGGTCACAAAACAAGTAGCAGTCTAAACTATTTTGGATTAAGTTTGAAGTTTAGTATAGTACAAGTTGAGTGAGAATATCAAGGACATAATTCAGTGTATATTGCTTTTTCAGACTACACCCTGTGAGGCAGAGAATTTCGCACTAATCGAGCGGAAAACCCTATAGTTGTAACTCCATTTAAACATATCATAAGCCAAATGATACCAAGTGTCCCCTTTGAAGAGAAAAACTGTCATGTTCAGTGGAATGATGTGGTAGGGTAATGCATCTCATTTGACGTTATTACAACGAAGGCAAAGAAATGGATACCGGAGATCTAAGTTAGGAATCCGCGATCGATTTTACCTCTTGTTGTGGTTTTCCATTTTTTCCTTATGAAATTGTCCAATTTACCAGTCCGTTGGCGGAGCGATGTTAGTAAAAGTGGCAAATCTGTTTGAAAATTTTATTGAGTTGCTGCAAGGAAATTGAAATTATAAACTGCATGCAGCACACCTTTCACAGTGGAAGACCGTTTTAGCACACGAGGAAGTTGGTTGTGCTTCTGAGAAACTGCATCTCCAGGGAAAGCCGACGATAAATTAGAAGGCAATCAAACATAAGTGGAACTGAATTGATTGTCAGCTTCTGAGAAGCTTCATCTCATCTGAAGGCTGACGATAAAGTAGAAGACCGTGTAAGCAGAAGGGGAAGTTGGTTGTACTTCTGAGAAGCTGCATCATTAAGGAAAACCAACTATAAACCTTGGGCAGTAGAGGAAATTGTAAAATTTAGGAGGTTGCCATCCTGCTTAATAAGCTTTATCCGTATAGATAAAATCAGTTAGTATAAGTTTTTCCTTGATCGAGTGTTTTTGTCCCGTTTCGAGAATTACTCAGAAATAAACGTGCTAGTTCTAGTGGGATAACTTAGTTATTTGCATGGCCTAGCTTGAGACATGTGCACTGAAAGGAAAGAAATGAAGGGCTGATTTCTCAGAATGAGGAATCGACAATTGATTTCCCGGCGCTCTGCTAGTGGTTCCAGTGTTTTCCAAGTTGAATCACCATTTAACATTAATCAACCTGATTGTGTTAATCTTCCAAGAGGAAAATGCATCAAATTATAAAGCACACCTTTAGTTATAAATTTCACGAAAGAGTATGTTAGGCGTGGGGGAAGCTTGCTCTTTTAAAAAAAAAAAAAATGGAACTAATAGGTAACTAAACAAACCAAGTGATAGACTCTCAAAGGGTCCTGAAACGTACCGCCAAACTTAAACCCCTTAAGCACGAGTAGCAGCTAAGATTCTACAGTTTATGAATGTAATCCTGCGTGACATCTTCTCTGACATTAGGTAGTATTAAAGATTTCCTTCAAGAACAGTATGATATTTAGGCGGTGTATGGAAGTGTATGAAAAAAGAGCATATGGTGGGATAATTTCAATTTTATTCAACATTACATGAACCATGTCACTGACTGAAGTAAATAAATGGTGGCCTTGATGAATCATCAATAGATTTCTTTTCCATTGTAGTGATTGAATACCTTTATAAATATAAAGTCAAGCACAAATTTCAAGAAATAGAGATTAAAGAAGCATTAACTCTCAGTTTGAGAGTGAACGCACTGTTTTAAACTTCAAGGAAGGGGCTTGACCTCAAGCCTTATGGAAGACCATGCGTGTTAAAACCGGATGGCCAACTTTGTAGGCGTACAGGTAAATTAATGAAACCTAACAAGCACCGACTCTTTAGTTGGTATTACATTTTCATAAAATCAGGCCCCCTATAGCTATGAGCATTATTTGGGCAATGTTTCTTGCACCTCGAAACAGAAATGTTAATAAAGAAAGTTATTTTAAGCACAGGGTGTTTTCCACAGACGCTTTAAATTTGCCAGAAGCAACTTTAATAGAATATAGGCTCAATATCTCATGTGACATGTAATTGGAATTGTGCCACCAATTCTTAATAGAATTAAACTTATCACAAGCCATGGGGTCAGAGCTTTAAAGGTAGAAGAGAATTTTATAGGGCAGTTGAAAATCATACTCGTGCTTGCTTCAAGTGAAAGTAAAAAACTGCAAACTATACCAGCTCCACTTTGTATGAAGATCGTGAAGCTACCAAAGTCAGTCGAGATTCAGCCCAAGTATAAAGTAAATTGTCAAAGCACCTGCAATGAAAATCTTGTTTGCAAGTGAATCTGACCTCCATGTTTAGAATCTTCATAGTATGTACGTGCCGGTATGCAACTCGATACTAATCTATTTTAGAACCTGCGTACAGAAAATTATTTCAGTTTCGGTTGGAGAGCAGTAAGATAACCTGATTAAAGAAAGATAACCTGCGACGCGACTTATACGATGTAACCTGAATATCGTCAAGCAATCATGTTCAAAATCGTATAAAGTCAAGCGGGCAGCCTTCCTAAACTGTATAGTTGTAATTGAGTGGCTTACTGCCGGCATGACGCACCCACTCTCCTAAGGCTTTGCCAATTGTGGCAAGCTGTGATCAGCCATTAAAATGAGTGAAGAGCACGCCTGATGGCCAGCTATGATTGTGCAGGCTCATGTATCCACGAGTGGTAGAAAAACAAATAAGAATAAAATAAATCACTTACGAATAAACTGAGGCAAAGAATACCTATCCTTAATTGATTGCTTTTATACAACTGGCCAAATAATTCAAAATGGGTTCCCTCGGTAGTTTTCATTCGTAGCTTGTGCCACGTATCTTGACATTTTTTAATGTAATTGTTTAAGACTCCTCTGGGACAATTTGTTTTATGCAGGTTATTCAATTTGTCTTTTTCAAAGGACTGCATGACTTGAATGAATGGAAACCTGCACCGAATGTAGTGCCTGATGAGCCCTGTCATAATTAAGGCTTTATCTTACATGTATAATTTCTTGATAAACATTTAATGAGCAACCATGAAATTTTATGTCTCTGAAACTGCTTTTATTTAGAAAAATTCAGATATAACCAGCAGTATTACGTCTAGCTGTTTATGTAGAGCAAATCTTGGCAATCTGTAGTCTACACGAAGACTCGTTCACCACGTTTCCAATCTCACAAACGGTTACTCAAACAAGTTCAATTCAAAATGATGTGACATTTTAGTCACAATACACTAGTCAAATTTATAAATTTGAACATCACCTCATGAATCGCCATGCATGTGTGTCCATGTTAGACTCGCTTGTGGTTTTCGTGCGAGTTTTACGTAGGATCTGCGTCACGATTAAAGAAGACGGGTGGATCATTTTGAATGTATGTTTTTGTTTCTGCCCTCTGTAGTGTCCTTTAGTACCCTTGAAAAGTTAAAATTACGACACGAAAGTCACGACACCTGCTTTGAGGAGATTAAGAGCCCCTCGAGTGATAAGTTAATGATAATTTAACGATTGTAAACAGGAACAACATGCTTTGGCCATGAAATAATTCCTCTTTCAGGGCACTCCTTTGCTGTTTTTAGATTTTCCCAGTCACCAAGCGGTATGGTATGTGACCTTGCATGCCATGATTGATGAATGCAACGCGGCCTCACGCTCGAGTCGAAAGGACACATTTAGCCATGGTTCCAAAAGCGGAAGCCTTTCCGCCATGCTTGGCCTGGTGTAGCTGGGGGCTCAATGACAGAATTTGCATAAATTTGCGGTCAAAGTGAAACGTTATTCTGCTCTGTTCTCGTTTTTCATGTAAGTCAAACACCTGTTAAATAAAGCTTCTTTATAAATAACACCACAAGTATAAATTACCGTGGCATGAGAAGCCATTTATCGCGTTAGCGGGTGACAAGTTTTATTCGCATCGTATCTCAGGATGACGCTGTGCGCTGCATCTAAGATTTCTTTTCACAGATTGCTGCCTTTAGTCTCGTAAAGACCATTAAAACGGCTTTTCTCTTTCTTCTACGGTTCTCAACCTGTGGGTTTATATAATTTTATTTGCAGGTAAGCAGGTGTAGGCTGAATGCGCCCTCCGGGCAGCATATTGATTATCGTGTAGATTTGAATTTCCGAAACGTGTTTGGTCGTGTTTTACCACTGTGCGTAATATATGTTATCTAGTAACGTTTTGTTCTAAGATGTATTGCATTCAACCAATGAAGTTTTGACGCAGTTTCTAAGTAACTATAATAACGAATCGAAGCCTCTCTCGGTATCTATGGCACTAAGCGACATTTCGCAGTGTCAACTGTCAGATATCGTACAATATAGCACGAGGCTTCATTTTCGCTTGTTAACGCCACATTCCTGTCCGTCCTTTCCTATTTTCGATATACAGTGCCCACTATCCGAAAATATAATGATGTTTATCTTAAACACACTGGTAGATGGTACCACATAATAACTCACACTCTTAATTGGATAACTAAAGCTCAAACATTAACTGACATGTCATTCTTAAAGGAGTTCTCTTGGGTGTTTTATTGGCAGTGATGTTGACTGAACACCTTTATTTAGTCACCAGTGTTGTTTCTTCAAGTCTGTGACTCGTCTGATTGCCACGAGTCACACAATCCGCGTATCAACAGCAACATTTCCGTGGTGTTCTCAAAGGCGGATGCGTTTTACTTCCGATGCTTTCGACACCGAACTTCTGTGACACGGCCTGAATTAGAAAGTAGCACAAACTTGGTAATTCAAAGGTGTTCGAAACATCTTCTTCCGCTGTTGGTTCACTGACCAAGTAAAAAGAACCGGATCCGCCATTGACGTCACATCCGGACTGTAACGATATACAGGAAATACGAAATGGTCTTTATCGTTGCAATATTATTGAAAGTGCTTTAATACAACAAGTTCAGAATAGGTTCTTTTGTTTTTACAGCAACGGTAAAATTAAAAACAGTGGGCGTTGGCATTGAGCTTAAGTCTTCCGGTGTTTTGCGAGGAGTCACGCGCGAACTGAACACGCTTTTTCCCCGCGTGTGACACATGCGAGGCGGCTTGTGGTATCGTGGATTCGACTTGAGCTACGTGTAGTGTAGTTTAAATTTCAAGCATGGCACCTACAATAGATGATTTTGGTAGCGGACAATAATAATCATTATGTCTTGTTGATGTTTTACAGTTGGATCAAGTTAGTTCCAGAGACCACCCATTTTAATTATGTTATCTTGAAAACTATTAACAAGTTGTCAGTGGCTCCCACGCATTTACAAGCAGCCACGCGACGCTCTTCGTTCCTAGCTATTCATTTACAAATCTTTTGCAATAAAGCGGAGTTTGGCTGCCTTTAAGGATTTTTCTGACTTGAAATGATAGTAACATAAACTCGTATAACCTTGCCAATGTTTCCATGATATGGCGTGATTGACTTACAAGGCCAAACTTGATTGCATCGATTAACGACTTGGTTTTGCCAAGTCAGTCATTTTCCTTTACGCGAAAATTTTCCGGGAGGAAGAAACTTCCATTTATGTGGGTGATGTCTTACAGAAACTGAAAGTTGCCAGTGTTTCTTGGAAATCTCCAACAGGTCCTTGCCTTTTTTGGGATTCATATCTACTAAATTGTGACAAAATTAAAGCGAATTTGCGTTTCCTTACCCTACAATTCTGCCCTAGGTTTCATTGCCGAGGAATCGTGCATTCAAGCTTCACGTTTCTTGGTCAGTCAAGTAATCTAGTTTCTATTTTCAGGGACTATAACGATATAACTAACCGTACCACTTTGGCTGACACGAATTCTGGCCCTGTGCTTTTTTGCACTGAAGCGAATGAGCACTTGGACATCAGCTCAGATGAGCTCTGGCAAAGTTTCTATATATGTTTGAGGCAATTAGTAGCCTATAATCATATCATGAACTGCGTGATAATTTTGTGCTTTATTTGTGATTAATCTTAAGAATCCGACCAAGACTTTGTAGCAAACTGCTATTTCTGATGGTCTTGCCTGTTGCTCCTGAAATCGTGAGGTATCTATTGAGCACATGCATAATCAGGTTTTCAATTGCTGAGTTAGCGTATACAGGCGCGAAATTTGTCAGAGGACTGAAAGCCGACTGAAACTGGCGGCCATTCGTGTAAACCTCATTCGTCATTCGAGGCGGAGCCGATGAAGAGTACACACACTGTTTTTAACACACTTTTTTATTGGATTTTATTTCTTAGTTTTCTACAATATATTTTACGCTAATTTCATAAAATCTGAATATTACTTTATAAGACCTTATATAAAATTTTTAGATAAATTTTCCTTAAAATATTGGCACAATTGAATTACTTAGACGATAAGAACATTTATTCCATTTCAAAATCACTTGTCCTTTTGGAAACTAACTACTTCCAAACCTGTTCCATCTCACACACACATGAACGAGATAGGTAACGAACGAATGAGTAACTTTTGTGAGAAACGGGCTTTGTAATGGGTTAAAATTCGAACACAACACGCTAACTAACACCACCCAATGTCTGACATGGTCAGAATCACTAAATTGTAACTTGGTCCTTTTCGTATTTTACATAGTAAATACTGTTCGCTTGACTGTCATCAGGCAAGCACTGTATCGATGTGATATGCTTTCTGGCACACACGTTTATGGCATTTTGCAGACTTGGTGGGGTGAATAAACTATCAACAAGTACTATTATTAACCGGGTAATGAGCTTGAACAGGGAAATAACATTGGTATGTTTTGTTTTCGAGCAGATACAACGGTTGTAAGTTGCTAATGTTTTTTTGTTCTATGATTGGGACGCCTAAATGTCCTATAAGATATTTTTCATTGCCTATTATTCGATAAAATGTGAGAAAGCTACTCTAACATACTCGATGTAAAAGGAAAGCATGGAAATTGACTCGGATTGGAGTAAGCAGAAGCCTCGAGATTTACCTCCACGCGCGCACAGAATCAACTGTCGCGCTGTTATCTCTTCTAATTATCTACCAGGAAATTTAAAATTAAATTTTGTCTTTTGTTTTTTTTTTTCTGAAATTCAAATAACTTTATGTTTTTCTGATCGTTCTGCTGAATGTTTCGCGCATGAATTTCGCATGTCGGTACTAACTACTTAAATAGATATTGGTACTTTTTTCCTCTCTGATACACTCAGTCCTTCACGACCTACTGGTCCTTTCTCGTCGATTTGAAATCATGATTGTCACGTTATTTTTTAGTTCAATATCTTGTGGTGATTGCACTCTGAACAATACAGCGCTTTGCCGAGAAACAGTTAGACTACTACTGAGGTTTACTCGCAAATGTTCGTGGGAATCTGAGTGGCTTTTCTGTTGGTGTCGTTTTCGCGGCGTATAGTCCTTGCTAGAATCTCTCAGCTCTTTACCTTGGCGAACTGATAGACCAGTTTGCTGCGTGGCTTTAAGAGGATTCCCTTGGCGATGTAGGTTCTCAAAGAGCGAGCAAAGTTCTCATACTTCATGGAAGGCTTGTTTCGTCGACGCCCCCATAGTCGCGCCACTTCGCCCGAGTTGATGAACTTGAAGATGCCTTTCTCTTTATCCAACCAGTCGATCATGTAGGCGTATTTGTCTGGGTTGTCGAGAAGTTCCAGCAGGAACTGACAGAGGCGAGGGCGACCCGACTTGAACGTTGTCTTGTGATTCTTGTGCATAACAAATTTCCTCTGTTCTGTTGTTTTGAATGCGTTCATGCCATCAGCCCTAGAAGCCGGGACGCCTCGTATCATCCACGCGTGGTCCGGTGGACTGTCCACACTCGAGAAACTCGCGGGGCTGTCAGAGTCTCGCTCTAGCATTTGGGCCATGTCAGGTTCTTCCTTCTTTGGGTCGACGTCCCTAAAAAAACTGCCTGCGTTTTCGTTTTTAAACAGGCTGTTTCTCGGTCCGTTCACGAACGTTTTCTCGCGAGGGTTGTCGAGATGGTCGTACCATGGCTCGCACTCGTTCACGAGCTGTGCATCCCAGAAAGAAGGCATGAACACCTTGCATTGGCTGACGCTTTCAGCCATCTCTCTTCTGGTTCCTAGCTGGCAAACATTCTGCGCTTGGCTTATCAACATCTCGTCTAACTCGAAGGGTGTTTCTGGTTTGATGAGAGCCATTGCTTGTAGCACCGGAGGCCTCCACTCTAGGTTGTCCATCTGTTCTGGGAAGGAGAACGAATCGCGCGCGCAAAGGAAAGGATCTCGCGCGTGCGTCTGATGCCTCGTGTCACCCAGCTGCATACTGCACTGGAGCCAGTTTGAAACTTCACTGAAAGAGGTGTGACTTGATGGCTCTGATTGCTCGGTCTTGATCCGCAGATCTGGCTCGCTTTTGTACATTCGAGCTGCAAATAATAATAAAAAAATATGAACTGTTAAATTCTTCGGGTTTTTTTTTATCTCGTGAAGGTAATTACACCGCCATTTTGTGTCTCATTGGAAACAAGATATTGGCAAGTTGCCTAAAGATTTTTTGTTGCCTGGTTTCGTAGACGCCCCTTCATTTGGCGGGATAATTAACAGTGGCAGTATATTTTCTGAATTGTGTACATTTTGGTCGCTCTACTTTTTTAGGCCAGCTGGTTTAACCTCTCAGTCAATATGTAAATTATCACCTTCTTCGAGGCTCGGAGACCCAGCCATTAGCCTATCTTGGTCCGCGTGGTCGGCGCCTGAAAATTTAAAACACAAGTCCACTTAAAGGTGATGTTCACTAGAAAGTGAAACTAAATCCACCATGTGCATGCAGTGATAGCAATATTGTTACCAACTCGATTGTGCTGTTATAACACCACATTCACTTTCATAAAAATACTGAGTAGAAAAAAATAACATTCAAATTTATAGACCACGCTTCTCCAACAATATGCTAACGTTGCTATTTTTACCTAACCTTGCAGCGTCACCAAGTTTCTCGCATGGAAACACGTTTAATTTCTGTCCTTGTTTGTTATCTTTTTTTTCAATAACTGGAAAAATGGTGTAATTAACAGTTTACGATTGAAGCATTTTCTTGGTTAAATTTCTTGTTTAGTTTGCGCGTGGATCACGAATTGACATCGACAGTTGCGTGTATTTATTCGCCCGGCTTCAATCCTAACTGCTTTCAACTTCCGCTGTTTGGTAAGCGGTTCGATATTCAAATCATGCGGGGTCTGTGTTTCAGATATTATTCTTTTCAAGCGAAGGTTGCTGTCTGAATTTTTATCTTCCCACAGTAGAGAATGCGAGGAAAAACAAAACAACTAAAATAAAATGGGGACTTGTTAAAATTTCGCGCGCAATTACTCAACCCACGAGTTATCCTCCCCCACGCGTGTAGAAAGTCTTTCCGCGTTTACAAGATAATTACAACTTACAAGACAAAACTGAGCTCTTTTAAAATCGTTATCAAATAGCTTCGAAGAAAATTAAATACCTGGTACAACTTGAGCCGGGGTGAACATCTTTAACTCAGGGATAACTGTGGAGCGAATGAGACACAGGGTTATTAGAATCTTACTTGTACCTATTCAACTGTCAATCTCTAATATTAGACAAGACTTCTGAGTGGCTGGTGGTTGTGTAGGCGGGGAAGTCTAATAAGGCTGACGTATTAGTTACAACCACGAGGATCGGGCTGCGATGTCTGTTGGTCACTCTTCAATAACAATGTCCCAAAAATTAGATCTTCCTAACTTAAAAGCGCTCTAAAAATGGCGGGGGCATCTTGAATCATTCGCAAAAGGCGCTATATGTTTCTAACCTACCCGTGACGGTGATCCTGCTTTCCTGTTGCGTGAGTCGACGATTCTCACTGGTTGCTCGATGCGTTCAGAATGAACGAACGAATAACATAATGAGCGGTTTTCAACATCCTCTTGGATATTCTAAGTACTGCAAATTACGCCATTCAGCGTATTTATGACGCACTGTTTTCTCACGTGCGAGTTGCGTTAGCCAATCGCACGGCGAGGAGTGTGACCATTGACGTCAGTAGGATGACTCGGTTCTATTTATACATTTACTCAAGCCAATATGTACGTCCTAGTCGTGTTTCAGCACATTTTGCGACCAGACACTTACCTTGTCCATTACTTGTCAAAGACAGTAAAATTGTCATGGAGTAAATTTACTTTTTGTGTTTCTCAACCCTCAAAATAATCTCAACTTTGTTGACTAATGCTGGCCCTGGTCGCGTGACTATTTTTTAATGAATTCAATAGCCGCCTATGGTAATTTATTCAGCTAATTTATGCTCGCAAGCTCGCATAATTTTCTAGTTCGCCGACAGCTGTTCAAGTCACTTACCTTCAAAGAGCTCCTCAAAAGCGACATCGACTGGACTGGAAGGGCTGCTGTCTTGAACCATTTTCGTCAAACAGACTCACTGAAAGCAGAACCGAGCTAAGTGTCATTAAACTGCTAAGAGAAACCTCGGGGATCGGAAGACGAATTAATTGCGTTACTTAAGTAATTAATTACCACACGAAATTTGTGTGACGTTTGTTAGCCTGAATTTAGATTTATTTATCGACAAAAATAGGTAGTTTGCTTTTGAAAATTTAATGTCGACATCTGTGCCAGCATTTTTGATAAGTTTATTTTTTGTCAACTTTTATAAACGTCAGTGACCGGGAAAAAAATATATATATATATATAACATTTCAGGTTTAACCAGACGTGACTCGGTCCCGGATGCCTTTCCGGTGAAGCTCTTTTCTGAGAAAAGGGGGAACGGTTTCGAGGCAATCCCATTTTGGATCTGCAATACTACATGTGCCAAAAATACATTACAGTTGAGTAACGCTGTATGCAAAATTTTCTATCTGTGGCTTGAGGTAGTATATTACTCAGAGCGCTGTATCCGGACGCTATCTTAGATTTTTAATAAAAGTACTTCCTGCGATGTTCAGAACGCGTCCGGGCTTTAAGATAATTCCACTATACACTGTTAACGAGACTGTACCGTTAACAATTTCTCTACAGAATAGTGTTGGCCGAGTGGTAGCTCATAGCAACTATGATCACAAACCGATACCTTCCTTAATTTTGTTCATAGATTGAATTAATGCTAATTGTTGCGCTACGCGGAAGTCGCGCGAGGAGATTCACGCAACGCGCGATGAGCATTGTTTAAAAAAAAACAAAATAAAAAACAAAAAAAAACAATAAGTGGCTCCCTCGAGGGTTCCTAATCATACTGTATAAAACTAGCCGCCCGGAGGCCCACACGAAAAAAAAAAAGTTCTGCCTCCGCATATTAAATATTCAACACAAAGTTTAGTTTTACATAGCTCAGCTGTAGCTGCGACGCTTACTTAAAAATCCCCCACTTGTCTCGACTTACGCTATACACAACCACACATGTTTTATTAACGTCAGCCCCGGCCCACTCATTCCCGCGATTGAAGTACCAGCTGAAGTTTTTGTTTTGTTCCTAAGGACTTGAAAACAGCACAGCAATGGAATAAAAGCACGTTTCTTTCTCTAAGTCGTATTTTATCGATAGTAGGAAACAGTTTTTTGCCTTTGTAAGAAAAATAAAATTCTTTGGTTTACCAGCCTTATTGCGCATGGCACTTACCTGGCGGAGGAAGTGTGAGTCGATTGCTAAAGTTCTTCTTAAGTGATGGAACTGGAAAAATTTCCTTCGTGAAAATGCCGAGGTCAGGATTCGGCAGCAGTTGTGTTTCGGAGCTTTCTTCCTTTCTGAATTCCTGGACTTAAATTTGTCTTAAAAAGGTCTTCGTTGACTGCAAGCGACGAGCGCCGTTGATGGTAATCTCGTTGACTTTGCTGTGATGTTGCCCCAGTGCAGGCACGTTGTAATTAAGCTCATTTGATATCCTCTTTTAAAAACATTTCATTCATTTGTGATTATAATATGATGCAAAGCGCAACCACCACTGGTTGTTATGACATCCGGCAATCCAACTTGTCAATGGATTATGACGTCAAATGGACGAGGGCAAGTCTTTCATTCAGAACCTCACTGTATATGTAAAGTCCGCTCGATGGCTCTTCAGCACTCGTAAAATCATGTGTCGAATCTTTCCCACAGTGATGGCACACGTTCAGTTAAATCGCACTCAATATTTAATGCTTTTTGTCCCGAGATCTACAAAATAATTACAAGAATTGCCGGGTTTAGCGGTGTACGTGAGAGGCCCTTTATGCAAATTGGCTAGCTGTCACGCCAAATGTACGGTGTTATCGTGTTCTGAAGAAGATTGTGTTGTTAAGCCAGTCGATGGCAATCAAACCGGTCGGTCGCTGCTCCTTGATGTAATATGCACTCTGTTCGACCACGTGCGTTCGTGCAAAATCGCAGGGCCCAGGCTGAAGTAAAATAGCTCTTTGAAGATACATAGCTTGACAAGAATTTAAATCCCCTGAAATGAAATTTAAACAATGGAATTTGCACGCTTAGTTGCATCTAAAGTATGTGAGCGAAAACGCTTACGAGAAATCGACTAAATCGACGATGTTTAGAGTTTATTTTTATAATTTTTTCCTCTGAAGTCTGTAAAACGTCTTATCTCGGCTTTTGACTGATTCCAATCAAGTGCTCGAAGATCTGTGTAAATTGTTCTTCCTTAATGTTGGATTCCACTGGCCCGAAAAAATCAGTAAAGAGATAAGATAGCTCGAACCTCATTTTTAAACAGAAAATCTGAAAAATTGCGTTGCAAGTCGTTTCTAAACTCCCTGAATTGCCCGTGATTTGGTTAGCAGACGATGTGGTATCTTGCTTGTTAATTGTGCTTGTCGTCACGGATGACGTTAATATGCCATCTGAGTGGGCGGCTGCGAAATTCCCGCCAAAATGAAGCCTGTTATTGATGAAGTTAGACTTCAAATTGAGAAATGCAGGGACATGGGTCTGTTTTATTGGAACAGTTCTTGCGCTGTACAAAATAGCACGAATTAAAGAGAGCCAACCCGTTTTGATTGACATTACAAAATAAGATTGCAGTCGAGTGATTTTCCTTCCCATCCCATTTCCTTTGCATTGTACTCTCTGTGTTCATCAGGTTCCCTAAAAGGAAGCCGTCTAAACGTCAGTACCTCTGTCTAGTGTAATGTCTTATGTCAATGATTACGTATGTTGAATCGAACTTTGGCCCAGTACGTGAAACCAAAACTTGTCGCATTCCCAGAAATACCTTTATTACAAACAGCTTCAAAAATATACCCCATTGCGGAAGAAGTATGAAAGAGACAGCCAATTCAGTGATTCATTTGACCTTGTAGTACATGCACGGGGCACCAAGGAGCTATTTTAGCTAACAATATAGTCTAGCCTATTGATGCTGTCGTATGTCTAATGAAGACGACACTCTTAACTAAGAATGTATTCTAGCCTATTGATACCTTTACTACAAACGTAAACAGCTTCAAAAATATCTCTCGTTGCGGAAAAAGTACAAAAGTGGCAGCTAATTCAGTGATTTATTTGAACTAGTGGTACTTGCACGGGGCACCAAAGAGCTATTTTAGCTAAGAATGTAGTCTAGCCTATTGATGCTGTCGTATTTTTATGTACACCCTGTGAATCTTAAAAAAAGGAGCCTTAGGATATTCTTAACTTGGATCAAGACATGAATTCTCTCTTCTTTTCTTTAATTAAAATCACAGATTCTCTGTCTAATTAGCATTGCACTGTTACTAGTGATATCGAGCACTGTTTTTGTTAACACGTCTGCCGTTATGTGATCACTGAAATTGGTGGTCACTGAAATAATGTGATTTACAAAAGCAGTACCCCTCACCTATTTCATATGAGAATTGAGGTTTTGTCGCTAGACTTCAAAAATGATAAACGGTGATGTTTCTTAACAACCAGAATAATAGCTGAAGGGCATTTAAAAAGTTCCTGTTATAAACAGCAGAATTTCCCACGGTCAGTAAATTCTTGCAGAATCGCAATTTTCACTTTTGAACACGTCGTATAATTTTCAAGAGTTGTTCTTCTGCTTCCTTTGGTTTTCAGATATTAGAGAATACGGACTTTCGCTCACGTAACTGCAAATTGCAAAAATTCCTCGAGCTACCTCAAGTATATCTAAGTAAAACTACTTTTTCGAAATTCCGTGTAACAATGCAGTCAAAAATAACAATTTAGGACGTTGAAATGTTTTCTTACCTCTAGCTTCTGTGCGGTTAACTCGGCTTTTTTTTTATTTGTTCAAGTAAACCGGCTCTTGTAACTCAAGAGCTAGTTATTGCAGTAGTTTAAAAGCAATATCATCGGGTTTTTGGCAAAACGTGAGCGTTGAAAACGAACATGAGCGATTCAATACAACTGGTGTAGTCTTCAGTATGTCAGGTTATCGTTTTCGTTTTGAATTCTCAGCTTTTCTGAACTAATGTAATAGCTGCAGTGGTAGTCGCGAGAAATCACTGTTTTTGCAGTCTTTCGTGATGTTGGTTATTTTGATATTTAATAGTCCTGTAACTGACTCCTGCGTAGGAGTATTATGTTGTTGACAGCGCGCGGCAACAGTCGGCAACCGAGAACCGAAATCATTAGTACCATCATAACGGGCCACGCTTAACTGCCTCAAAACAATCAAACTTGACTGTTGACCTTCAAAGCTCTCAGCTTACAGAATATTC
>Ga0126338_10001068_pt1 | contig 16973 bp, 3 predicted proteins | sample OrbCmetagenome_2_FD_92529 | JGI IMG/M metagenome (GOLD analysis project Ga0126338, IMG submission 92529) | Coral microbial communities from Petempiche,Puerto Morelos, Mexico - Orbicella C C metagenome | ecosystem: Host-associated > Invertebrates > Cnidaria > Coral | place: Petempiche,Puerto... | reverse complement strand
CCGGGGGGGGGGGGGAGTACTCCTTTATATAGGCTAAATAGGTATGTGCGACCCCAAAGGGTAGGGTTTTTCAGTCGTTTTGGTCATAAATAGGGTATCAACTTTGGCCATTTTGGTCACAAATAGGGTATGGCTTTTGCACTCATGTCTTGAATTGGGTACGTTTCTTAGAGGAAGCTACTTCTTTTATTATTATCGATAAGACCATCAACAAAAGCCCTTCATAACTTATGTTTAGGACAACTGTGCCAGACGCAACGGTGATAAATAGGGTATCCAATTTTTTGGTCAAGTCATAAAGGGTAGCAAAAATCGCAGATTTTGGTCAGAATTAGGGTAAGGGGTTTGGAAAGTGGGCCGCACACCCCCATCCAACTTTTCTGGGAGTACCCCCCCCCCCGGGTCAAGCGCTTGTTACTTGTATGTGCGCAGTCAGTGTCGATTTTCTGTTAAATGGTATTTGACATGGAGTCACCAGCCTAGTCATAAAAGACTCATTCTTCTGTCTGTTGGGGTGTCGAGGTGGCTCCATCACTTGAATCATGTACACACCCTGATTAAAACACCTCTTTGCCAATAATTATCGCATTTCTTTGGCGTCTGGTCTATGGATGTTTTAAATTAGACTTAGCAACCCGATAGTTAGGTCGGATAATTATTCTTTCCATACGATTAGTTCAATGAAGGAGCTTTATATTGAACCAAATGCGCATGGAAAGCTAATGGAAAATTAGAATGGTGTTCCCAAAGCATTTGGAAATATGAAAACCAGTAAAATCAAAAGGTTACACAGAATTTAAAGAATCGCAGAGGGGGCTCGCATTAAGTAAGTCTGGAGAAATTTCAGTGTCATTTTGGCATTCTGTCACCCAATAGATGTAAATAACAAAGTTGAGCCAGAGTTGTGAAGCGAACAGTATTGAGAATTATTTGTAACACTCTTCAGGGAAAACCATCGAAATATGGAACAAATTACTGACTGATCACAATACCATACTCACGGTAAGGCTTAGTGGAGTTTGATGTGTCAGCTATTCAACCCAAGGCCAAAGCGACCGCAATGATCTACAAAGTCAAAGAGATATTACATACAAACATACCTGAAATATTACTTGTTTGTAAATCAAGAATGAGGTGGAAGACTATAGCTCCACAACACTTCAGGGTTTTCAGAATCCTGCCTGGACTCTTTTCAACAGGTTAGCTCGGTTGCCTCCAGTGCCACATGCATACAGAATTTTGAAGCAATGAGCGCATTAAATAAACATCTTGTTGCACTTATTAATGACGTTTCCTTGGCTAATTGCATGGCCGAGCCCGAGATGAAGGTTAGGTCAACATATTTTGTCTTGAGTTTGGTGACTTTCCGGCTGATATGACTGATATGTCGTTTCTTTTCACAACAATACGAGATACAACTGTGCAAAGGCTGTCGAACGTTTCGTATTTCAAGCTATTATTTTTCATATTTATTAATTTTCTTAGGTGGTGTCAAACTTATTTCCTTTTGAAAATAAAGCTCAATAATTTATCCGAGTAATTAAAAAAACATTACTTGTCTTGTACGAAAAATTCATGGAAGTTTTGAGTAATTTTGTCTCAAATAGCACAGCCTTTCAAAGTCAAAGCGCTTGCTAAAACACCTGTAATGCCGAAAATTATTATAAACACGGTGGATAGTTTCAACATGTCTCTTTCGGTGGTTAAAAAATGTATAGTATCGATGGGTGAATGTCATAATACATGTCAGTGTCGTATAAAAATAGAAATTTCCAAGTCAAAACTGTGTATATATGAATTAATAATGTTAATAGAGCGCTTCCTGTCAAGAAACAGCTGTGATGGAGATGATTCATTTGTACCAGTGGAGCAATTAGTTTTAAGAAAAACGACACATTATCTGTATCGCTAACCGTTTTAGGATCACTTAAATATTACGGTCGAGCTGAAGAGCATCGCAAAGCAATACCTTGAAAGTAGTGAGTCGGTAATTGTGAGCTTGACTGAAAATAAGAGCTTTTAAAGAAGACAAAAAAAGTGATACAAAGATAAGCATGAAGACTACTGAAACACGAGTCATTGTAGGCTTATTAATCTTACCTCCAGGGCATTAATAATAGGACATTAAATGTTGGCAAATGACACCGGATTGAGCAAGGTATACCTTCAGTTGTCGGAGGTCCCAGTTGAGTGGTCTAATTCTAGTTCTCTCAACGTTTTTCCCCGCTTAGTCTCTGTTTTGGTCTTTTATTAGCTTCTTCTGGTCTAACTTTATTTATCTTAAACAGTTTTAAAAAGTATCCTGAGGGAAAATTGTCGTTTTGTCTTTGTGTTTCTATCATCACTTCGTTTCGTAACTTTACGGCAGCATTTCTAGCAAAAATTTAGCTTATGTCCTAAACGGTCTGCATGTCTAAGCAAGAATGGTTATTATGGAGCGTTTGTTTTGAAATCGATCGTTTCTTGACAAGCTTTCCTTCAGAAAGTCTTTTCCATTGAAATAGACAAATCACTATCAGGGACGGCGGAGCCGGGGGGGGCTTTCAAACAAAATATACATTAAAAAATAAATTTACAAATATCTCCAGACCCCCTACAAGTTAGCGCCTCTGGCACTCTTTTTCGTTATCTATTTACCATTTAATTAGACACTGATCATCACACTGTGAGCATCCTTTTAGCTACAAGGGAAAGTCCTGCGGGACACAGACAAAACAGACCAAAGCTGGCTGTCTAGAAAAGTATCCACTCACTTTCTAAGAAGAACGCATAATTAAAAAGACAAGACGGAGAAAAGGACGAAAGAGTCCGTGCCTTTTTCGTGTAGCTTAGAGTTAGTGTTACGCGCAAAGATGTAACTAAAGTAGTAAGAGCCATGAAGACCAACAGACCCTGCTGAAGCATTACAGGGAGGACGTGATACCATGGTAGATACGACGCATTGATGTTGCTGGGAAGAATTCATCGCCTTGTCACCGCCAGCCCAGTGGCTACACACACAGAAACGTTAAATACAATAAATGAAAATAAGGAGATTGGCATTAAATAAATAATACGACTGTCTTATCCTACGACTAACTGCACTAAAAGTACTGGTATTTGTTTGAAGTCATTGAAGTCAAAGGAAGGCGATCTCTTTCCTATGGTAAACTACAAGAGTGTGTGACTGATTTCTCATCCGGGCAGAACAATAAGCAAGAAGGTCCTTCTAAACAGATTCGACCTATTTTTGATCCTTTGCTGAGAATTAACTGAACAAGCTGGTTTTAGATCTGCCCACAGATCTGCTCAGCAAATACACGTCTTGAGGTGGACCCTAGAAGGCTTCCACAATTATCAACCCCTCACCCCCCTGACAGTTGCCCCTGTCGACAAGAAAGCTTTGGACTCCATCAATAGGTTGGTTATGTTTGCCGTGTTGCAAAATTAATGATTACCAAAGGTTTTAGTCAGTGCTTAAAGTGAAAACTCTACAGTAACTCCAACAATGTTGTAATGGCAGATGAAATTATCTATGAACTTTTCAAACGTACTAAAATCTGGAGTGCTGCAGGGCGATGAGGTGGCGCCATTTTTTCCAAGAAATCCTCTTTCGGGAATGATGCTGTGGTTGTGAGCCAGTTCCACGCCTGTCGGGGAGGTATCCTGCTAAGATGCTCAATGATTTGATTTCACATAGCATCGCTCTAGTAGACACTTCATCACTCCATTGATCTTAGTATGTATTTTCTCCTTAAGCATCCCATAATAGCTATTTAAAACAATCAGTAGAATTCAAAATGGCCGTCGTATCAATAAACTGCTGATTGCCAAAGTGAGGAAATGCTGACTCATATTTGTGGGTCAAGTGTTTCGTCGGCTACAAGGCGAGCCTGTGAAAGAGTATTCACAATACGTTCGAACGCACGCAAACAAAAAGCCAGAACTACCACACAGCCTGTATCGACGGTATGTACAGCACCTTCTGGAAGATAATCGAATATGTAACTTAAATGACCCTTCAGTACAGCAAAATTGTTATCAACGAGGTCCTGCTGACTAAAAAAAATGAAATAAATAAAATCTAAGGGATGCTGCGGCCAAGCCAAATTGTCGCGTGCCCAAGCGGATTGCTGCGGTTGGAGGAAGGTTATGGTCGGCTGCCTTCCGACGATGATGAATTTTCACGTTTGCTATTTTGGGCGGGTCTAAAATTGTATTTCAAGTCGCGGAAATGAAGCCCAGCAAAAGTTTTGAATAATTAAGCTAGATTGAAGGTGTTCTGTTGTTGGATAATCTAAGTAGAAAACAACGGAGCAAAGAAATTTTCAGAAAAATCCTGAAGGGTCAAAAACTACACCAATAACTTTTTAAAGAGAAACCGGTAAGCGTCTTAACATACGGGTCAAAAGCTAGCGTAACTACGGCAATGTGTGTTTTGGATGAGGTATTTAGTTTCTGCATTGCGTTTGCAGTCTTTGTAGCTATTTCAGCTTGTTTGATGTGAATATTTTGAAAGCGTATGCTTTATTCCATTTGGCTAACAGCAGTGAGTCGTCTCTACTTCGGCTTTCAAATAACAACGATGGAGTCACGTTCATCATTTTGTTATGTGTATTTAGTATTCAGTGATTCGACAAGGCTCTCACTGGCCCGGGGGGTACTCTCCATAATGGCCTATATGGCTCTGGTGGAGAGGGGTAACTTTTTCAGGCTTCAAGTATATAAAACGGTAGGGATTGCACAAGTGAAATGAAATGAAAGGGTAGGGAAATCTGTCATTTAGATATTTTTGTAAAAGGGACTTTTATTAAAACATTTCGAACAGACGCACCTGATGGCTGCATCATTTAATTTATTAAACACTACATAAAAATGATGAGAAGATTTCCCTTTTTTGCGATTTATTGATGATACGGGTCGGCTATAAAAGTATGTGAAAGGGACACCTTTTTCAGCTAAAGATATTCAAAAGGGGTACCTTTTCTGTCAAAATGGTATAGAAGCCGCTAAGGGGTTGGTTGAGTAGAACCCGCCCCCCCTTTCCCCAGGCTCATTTTCCACTCAGCCTAGTTGATGGCCTTCTTGACATATCTGTACATTAATATAAGGTAAGTAACGAAGAGCAAATATAGTATACACTAAATCGTGAAAGAGTTATTTGATTTGCACCCATGAAACAGTGGTAGTATGTGTCATGGCCATCAATGGCCTGCTCTTAATTCTACTTCTTTTCATTTGTAGCTAAATTGCGTTTTAGAAGAAAGCTCGATCAAATTGTATCTGAGTCCGCTATTGCAGTCTTTACTAGCAATATAGCGTTTGCTATTTATATGCGTACTGTATGTGGATAAATTTACGTTGAGATGAATTATTTTGAATTTTATCATTACACGCCTAATTATCATCATTTATTATTATTTTTTTCAGTTCCTTTGAAGCACACCGTTTCATTAAGTTTCAGCCAGGGAAAGTAATTTGCATTCAAGAAGATAATTAACGACTCTCATTTATGTACACAAATTTCCTTTTCTAACGAAAAACGTCTTTGCACATAACTAAAACGAGACAAGCCTTAGAAATACAACAACAATACGATAACTTTACAGAGCGCCGATTCATGCCATATAAAAGAATTCTCTAAAATGATGCTGTTCAACCCAAATCCAAATTGCAACTCAGTGCTGGCTTTTGAAATCAAATATCTTTTGCTCGCAAATTGATTTCGTCACCAGCCGTGTTAGCACCGGATTTCTATTGTGATCATATGCAGTGGAAGGGAGATCTGTTTACAATTGATAGCATTAAAACGTTTTGCAGCCTACCACGTTGTTTGTTACATAAAAGAAATCTCAATCTCACAGAGCGACAGATGAAACAGAATTTCAATTCAATCTTCCTTTCCTTTGAAGAGTTTCGCCGCACACGGTCGGTGTTGAATTTCAGAACGAACCGCAGGACGCCGCGCGCATTCCCGCTCGTCTCGTCATTTCCAGAATCAGAAAGTTTCCAATCTTTGCGTCGATAAGGTATGTAATCCCAAGTAACAAAAAGTCGCAATGTTATAAGGATAAATAGAATTAGCCACACTAGCCAAATCTGTTGATTGCCTGGTTGTTACTCTGAAAATATCACCGAACCGTTTGATTTGGGAGTATTCCCGCGCTCTTATCAGGCGCTAATTATAAAACGTAGTTGAACTGAATATTGGAGGTTAGGGTAAAGAGTTCATTCGTGAATTCGGTGGGATTGACGTTAATCCTTTTCTCGGTAAATCAAGTTTTGTGCTGCGCTTATTGTTTAATTTCATGCCAGAGCAATGATTCAGCCCAGATAAATTTTAGGTTACTAAGTCAGAATTAGTTTTGTTTTCCGTCCATCAGTTGGCCAAAATTTCCATGTAAACGCCTCGCCATAGTAGAGCGTAATTAAAGTCGTAAGTACGTCCAGATAATTTTGGGGAAAAAAAAGAAACAATTAATAAGACAACTGTTTGGCCACTAAAGTCAACTTTGCGGCGCAGTTACAAATTTGTTGATCAATAACTCTTTCAACTCCAATCGTTTGTTCCTTCCTCATCCTTTTAAAGTTCTGTTGCACGCGACCATTTTCTGAATTTTAAAGCATGATTTAAGACAAGGCAAGAGTGTTCCTGCTACACAAAATAAATTCAAAAGCTCCGAGGACAATAGGAATCCAAAACCGAGACCGGCGCTCTATGTTATTCGAAGTGATGGCAGTTCACTGTCCCTTGTGCAGTTATTTTTTGAGCCCACCACCAACACCACCCCAGTAGGCATTCTCTTGGGTATTAACCCAAATCACCAGGCAGTTTTACCCTTCAAGCAAATCGTAAGAATCACGTTAAGTAAGCAAACTGGGTTGACCTGGGCTGTGCCATCAATGTCATAATGCATCCAGAAATTGCATCTCGATCTCACTGTTGCATTTAATTAACACGTTTATTCAGTGTACACTTTTCGAGGAAATCTCACTTTCAACATTCTGATAATATGAAACGTAGAACGTGGGTGGTTAGCAGCTAGATTATAAAACCTATCAAATTCTTTTAAAATAGGTGCCACGTCTTCCCAAATTCGAGTATTTTCTTCGTTTCCATTTGCAGTAGCGGCTAATTGATGGTCCAGTAAAATGCATTATTAAATTCATAAGTTAAAAGGTGGTTGTTCGACAGCTCGATTTTAAGACCTTTCAATTTGTTTCCAGACAGTTTCAAGGCTGCTGAACAGCAGAGTCGAACATTACGAATAGCAGGGGTCTTCAGGAAGGAAATAATCCAGCTGGAATTGAAGGTATATTTCATTTCGAGCTTTGTCTTTGTGGGTGGAAATCTTAAAGCAAATGTCTTAAGCTTTCCTTATAAGCTTTGTGCTTCACGGTAAACGAGTATGAGTCCGGTGAAAACATCGAATGTTTTGGGTAATGGAATACTGCTGCAAAATAGATGCACATCTAAAATTTGCAAGTAACTTAACTCTTTACAACACTGTTCACGGATAGCCAATGCTACTTTTGTATCACATGTAAAGTACATTGGAGACTTACGAAAAATATTTTGGGTTCGACCTTCACTGTTTCCATTAGCAAACACAGCCGTGGGAACTTAAATAAAAGGATTCGAAGCTATGAAGGTATGGCACTTTTTGTCTGTTCTCTAAATTTTCACAGCAAGCAATTAAACGACATGAGTGATTTACTGCCTAAACCGTTATAAAAATTTTCTAGGAAAATCAAGAGAATTTTTTTTTTTTGCTTTGTGACCAAAATAAGAATTACGGAAATGAAAAGTGTCGCCGTGCAAGGAAGAGACCAGACGGCGAGAAGGCGGTTTTCTTTGTTGCAAATTTTTTGTACCTTAATCAGAATTATTTATCTTCTTATAGTGAAAATAACCGCCGGCAAGACTTAGAGTACTTTATTTTGATAGCAAACCTGTTTTTTTGTTCTTAAGCTTTGCTCTGGCGTTTACGTTCCGTTAAAATAATTCACCAAGAGTAATCATTTTGTTCCACTGCGTCGGCCAAGGGTTGAGTTCTTGACAAAAAGATATTGCTTTGAATTCATATTTAACACCCACTAAATGGCAGTATAGACTATATACACCTATAACGAAGAAGTTTTGAAAAAGATATTAGTGGGGGGCTTATTATCTGGCGGTTATCTTTTCCTCTCCGAAGGAAATTTAAGTTAAGTTAAGCTCCGCTGTCGTAGCTTCAACAAACGAATTCTGCTAATATACGGTCTTATTCAGTTTGAGGCAAGCTCCATGCCTAGCGTGAGTGTCGTAATCTCAAAAAACTTATATCGTTTTGAAAAAATAAAGTCTTAATTTAGTAGCCTTGGAGGGGGAGGAGTGGATGGGGCGCGAAAAATGATTACGTTTTTTGAATAAGACTCGGTCATTGGTTATGAAGCTTCATCTCAACAGTTATATATCCATGCGGGAACATTTCAGCGAAAATGAGTTTCTTGGGATGTACGTTTAGGGAATTGCTTTATATAAGTTACAGGGAATTCAGAAAAGGCAACAGCAGAGATAAATACTTAACAACTGATAACATCGAAAAATGCATATATCAAAGGCTATGTAACCACCTGGTAGAAAGGAGTGTCTCGTCTAAAGAAATAACATACTTCGTCTGATAAGACCATCACTACTAATGGCTAAGTAATCGAACCATTTCAAGCTCCTTAATGGCTTTGCTTATCGTTGAATAATGTACAATAATTAATGGCGTCATCTTTTCATGGGATGTAATATCAAGCGCTTCCTCTGCACACTCTCCCGCTGTCAGGTGTTGGTATGACTACCGGATGACTGATTGGAAATATTTCAATGTAAGTTTTCTTTAACAGTTCCGAGTAGTTGTATCTTATCTGACATTTTAGTGTGTATAGTATCACAGAATCTTTTTTTTAACAGTCTCGCAATCTTTAGCTGGGTTTTGCATTCTGCGAGCTAAGAACGATTGAGGACAGCAGAAAATTACAACTAAGCTGTTATTCTGGTGTCCTACAACATATATACCCTGCTCAAGAACACGTAAATCATTGGCTCATTTTAGTATATACTGAGGGCAACATTTGACTGCTAGAAAATACTTACGTTGAAATACTTACAGTGCGTCAACAACAGAAACAATTGACCATCAGGTCGTTCGTCTTTAGTACGGACGTGGCGGATTTGGGTTGCCAAAACGCGCAATGGTAGCCATTTTTGAAATTTTAATTCCGTTAGCTTTCATTCTGCCCGCGTCGTTAGACCTTAAAGCTCTTAAAGCTGCATGTAAGTAGCGGTATTTTTATTATTACTGATCCAGCTGTACGAAGAAGAGTGCAAATCACGCACGAAAAAATACCACATACGGACTTGCATATTATGCAAGACTTATAAAAAGATAACGTGATACAATACACTACAGTATGCGATAAGATGGTCTGTGTTTCCTCGAGCAATAACAATATAGCCCTCACTCGATTGATCAGTCTCCCCTCGAGTATCCGCCCCCATGTGGTAGAAACATTTAAAATAATGGTCTCCAAGTTGGAATAATCACCCTCCCTCACCCCTCCAAAGTGCTGGGGCCAAAAACACTTTCAAAAACCCTTTCTAGGGTCGGATAATCTCAGTATCATTTTCACTGCTATCTGCATTCAGAAATGGGCATACGAGATAAAATGTTCAATAAATACATGCTGAATGAGAACATCAGAGCCACCAATGCTGTCTTAACTGTTTTCAATAAACCAACCGCATACTTATCATCTAATTTTGCTCTTTATCTTTTGCCCTTCTTACACAAGTTGTACCTAATTAAAGGAGTACATCGTACCTTATACGCGCAGTATTTGAGAAGAAATCACCCCCATTCCAATCACGCAATAGCCCTCACTCTCGAATAGTCGTCCCCTTCTTGGGCGAACAAAATCGTTCCCAGCTATGAGAAGCTATGTGCATTGAAGTAAATGCGATAACTTTTAGTGCTCGTTTTGCCTGTGTGAAGCGGGCTAACAAAGATCGCCACCTAGTATTGCTCGTAATAAAACCTCGTCTTATGTCTTATATATGGTTAAATCTGTAATGAATTAGGGGCCTAGCATGGCCTTGAAAGAAGCTTAATACAAATGGCAAGAAACTATTAACCGAATACAAAACACTGACAAAGAAATTAAGCAAAACACTATTCGTTCACTTTTAAACAAAGTGTGAAATTTTTCCGCCGACGGTGTTTCGACTATTTCGTTATTTTGGTGGAATTTCCTTTCTGATAATGCAACAACTTAGGTTCTCTATCTGCATACAGTCTGACTCTCTTCGTGCTAAAGTATTCATGTAACAGACCAATTTCGATATATTAAAATTCAGCCTTAAACAATAGACCCCAGTACGAGGCTCTGGGGAATAACTACAAAGTTTTTGGGGTTATTCCCCAGAGCCTCGTGCTGAGGTCTATTTTGTTAGGGTGAATTTTAACATAGCGAAATTGGTCTATTAGCTTCGCAGTCTTTTATGCAAATTCGCTTCAACTTAGCCTCTTCACAAACCGCTTGTTATCTTTAATTATGTAACCTTGATAATGGCGCAAGATGCACCGAAACGTCGGTTTCTATCACTTATATTTCTTGTCTCATGTATTTCCAAATCGTTTCTTATAACATTTCTATATAATTTGTTTTTAAAGTGTGTTGGACACATCACCTGCTTAAAAGCATTAACAGCTAAACATTATCAAACAACTAAAGTTTTAGAATCTTACCTGAAGAACAATAGGTCCTGTCTATCAGGGAAGACAGCAAGAGGAAAACACAAAAATAGGTAGATATGATCGTTTCCTGAGGAAACACGAGGAAAGTCAGCAAATTGCTACGTTGGACGGAACTGTGATAAGTTTGTGTTTTCCAATTTCAAACAGATCAGTGTCAATTTTAACGTGTTTGTGAATAAGCTCTCGCTTACGTAGGTTTTACTGAGCCAATAATTATCATTTAGCTGACAATGTTTCGATTATCATTGGTAATTTATATCTGTCTGTAGTGTTGTGGCTGGTTAGTTAAATAAGGCAACATATGTCTTTATAAACAGGTGAAAACTCACTAATTAGGTATCATGGGCTGTATCGTTATATGACCAAATTTGGTAAAATGTGTTATTTCTCAAGTATGAATTTCCTGAGATGGTGTTCATCAATTTCTGTTCTTCAGTTAATCTTATCGGCCGTGAAGACAAATGTACCGTCATAGGGTATTCATAGCGTTATTTTAAGACTGAGAGAATTACTTCAATTAAGTGGCTGCGAGCAGGCCTATTAATCATTAATGTTTAATCTGCCCTGCAGTTGAAATTGACGCGCGCGCATTCGTAATTTTCTTTATTCAACATACAGGCCCTTGTTATCACGAGAGATGTTTACCTTGGTTTTCTTTTAACTTTAGTGAGGTGAAATTTTTAATCGTGAAATCACAGTAGGAAACCTCGGTAAATGGCGGCAAAACCAAAAGTAAGCCAACCTAGGTTTGTCGACAGTTGAACGCCTCATCAGGCATGGTTTAGTTCAGTAACCGACGGTAACCGAGTAAAAGCAGACGTTGTCGCGAGATCTTGGCAGCAAGTGTCCACGCGTGCAGCGCGTAAAGAAGAGAAAAATAGACAAAGATTCCTCCTAATGTAAGTAGGTTTCAAGTCAGCGGCCAAAAAAGCTGAATAAACTCATGTTTAGGGGGTGTGCGGCCCGCTTCCCAAAACCCTTACCCTATATTTGACCAAAATAGCCAAAATCAGCTAAAATGGACCAAAACGGCTGAAAAACCATACCCTTTGGGGCCGCACGTACCTATATAACTCATATAAGGGAGTACCCCCCCGGGCCGTTTCCTTTCTGTTAGAAGCTCAGTAGCTTAGTAGCAGTGTACAGGCAGGCGCAACTAGAAGAAGACCTACCACAAATAGAGAGAAAAAAATCATAATTGAGGTCTACGGAGAAGAAAAGCAAATGTTAGAATTTAAAGCGGCCCCGAATAAGAAGAAGTACCGGTAGACATTTACGTAGCCCGGGCTCCGTGGCAGATGCCGTCTCAGGTTTTTTTGCGGGAAGGGGCTCAGCGAGATATAAACATTTTCTTTCCACTATTCATCCACAAAGCTTTACATTTAAGGAGAGTGTATCTCGCCATTTCAAGCCATTTCGACGGGACAAAAATACAGAAATGTAACTCGTCATTCAGCAAAGGAATTAAAAAGAAACTTTTTGCCTCCTGTTTAACAAAGAAAAAAATTGGGGTTAATGGAAGGACCTCACATGCTTCATCGTTGATGTATAGCTGGTTTTACTCCTCTGGTGAATTCTCCAGTGCCGACCTTAAAACTGTGCGAATCGGTAGCAACCTTTAAGAAGACCTTGCTACATCAGCTATTAAAAAAAATTTTAGCTTCTAAGCATCTCGATAAATTATTTTAATGTTTTAAATGGCTTAGTATTTTATACATATTTACGATGCTATCTTAGTTTCTATTTAATTGAACATATTTTTAACATTTTAACGTGACGTGCATTTAAAACAGTTTAATTATTGTAAATTTTAAATTGATTGTTCCTGAAATGCCCCAATGGGGAGGCTCAATAAAACGTATATGTATGTATGTAGTTATCGGTGAACGCGCAAGACAGCTCTGTGTTGACATGAAGAATATAAAAACAAATACAGTCCAATAAATTACATCTGAGCACTGGTAGCGGGTGACTACAGCACATCCCGTATTTTTTAAATATCCTTATTGGTCAGATTTACTTGCCAGTCATGTTAGTAGTGTCTATGTGATCGCAACGATCGATACTATCGGCGAGATGGAAGTAATGTCGCCAAACAATGTCGCCGAGAAAGACTTTAATGTACTTTAATGAACAGTAAATTTGCGTCTGTTTGCATATTGGCACTGTTCTGAAGCCTACTGAGCAAAATATTAACGTAAAATGACCACAGTTACTGCAGACAGTAAACTCTGATCCACCAGATATGCATCTATGTGTTTAATCTAAGTGTATATTACTTTTTTTCCTTCACAGAATTTAAGCTCGAGGAACCATGTATCCTACCACGACGAATCTAACTGAAAGCATATCACCAGATCCCTGGCTGACCGAGCTGTCTGTTGGTGAGCTTGTGGCCTGGTGCCTACCTTGTGGCTTTGCTGCTATTGCTGCCATATTTGGCAATACATTGGTGCTTGCTTCGTTCTTCATGTCTTCCAATCTCCGTCACCACGTGACTTTCTTTGTGGCTGGTTTAGCTATAGCTGATGTATTGGTGGGGCTGCTTTCTATTCCAATGTGGATGTACATGTTATATTTGGCTTGGAAAGGTAACAGTACTTCCGGAAATACCAAGATAACCATAATTTATGACGTCCTGGATGTTTTTGCCGCGTTAAACTCCATTTTTCATTTGACTGCAATAAGTATCGAGCGGTTCTTTGCAACAGTTTACCCGTGGAGACATCGAAGAGCCACGCAAAGGATGTACCATGTCTTCTTACTGGGAATTTGGATTACTTCCGCTCTTGTTTCCAGCTCTTTCTTTCTGCCAGTCAGCAAACCAACCATAGATTTTCGTTTCTATCTAATTAACATTCTGTTTGTGATACCGCTGTTGATAATGTCTGTGACTTACACTGGTATCTGGTTCAAAGCCAAAACTCGCCTCAGGAAAGCCCCGGATACAGCTTTAAAGACGTCTCTCACCTTGTTCATTGTCATTGGTTTATTTTTTGTTGCCTGGTTACCATTTTTCGTGGTTCGCGCGGTACTTCATTTCTGTAGACACTATTGTGTCTCGTGGAGAATCTTTTACTTTACCAAGTTGCTTCATTTTAGTAACTCTGCAGTTAATCCACTGGTATACGGCTTACGCATTCCAGAATACAGAGACACTTTCTTCAAACTTCTCGGACTCAAGTATATGATTCCTGCACGTGATTCTATCGAGTTGGATAGCCTCGCTGTAAAAAATTCTCCGCGAAGCTTTGGAGATAACGCTAACGGTTTTGTGGATACTCATGGCAACAACCACAAAGTAACACGACTAGCTGAAGACAACTGCGCCAGACGAGCCAGCCTTCCCACCATAACCGTAACAACGCCATCTGAAGTCGTAACTAGAAGTAAATCCCAAGATTTAATTCCTAGTCGAGCAATACTTTAGTCAGATTATTAATTTAACGCATTCTTAACGCATTCTTAATGCATTCTTAACTAGCTGGATCGATCACGAAGCAGTTTAAAACTACTTTCACTTCCACATTGAATACATCACTTGAGAGTAATACTTACAGTGTACGGATAAAAAGGTGATCATTCAAACGTCATACAATTAACATATTATCGTGTATAAGCCACATGCATGGCCTTGATTAGATCGTACGATATGGTTTGGAGCGAAAGCAGAAATCAGGAGCGGGGGGCTGGCAGCTACCTTTGATCTCGCCGCTTTTCTGGTTTCTATGTTCGCCCCAGTAAAGAAATCTGTCAATCATTTGAGAACCGTAGCCGGCATGCACAGATCGCGAACATAACACGGAACCGCAACATGTTTCGCCGCCACTTCTGTGCAGGATTTGCCTTCGATTCGATATTTTTTTTATTCGCTCTTAGTACTTTTTAGCAACAGTTCTGAGACAATCAGGACTAAGGGAATGACGGCCAACTTTGTGTCAGATTAGCGACAAGTTTCAGGCTGATATTTTCCTGCTGAGCTTAAGTGAATTTCACATTCTTGGTTGCTGTATCAGGAAGATAACTATTGTATGCTGCTTTTATTTTGCTGTGGAAATTCTAAAGTTCATTAACTTAACTCCCATTTTCACACCGACGAAAGAGAAGACTTCCTTTGCAATTATTCTTCTCTAATTTCTGTGCAAAATAGCGATGTCGAACTGTTTCTTGACTGCCATCATATAGCGCGAAGCCTCCGAATGTAAGTCTTTGAAATATTTCCTAACTGTTCAGCGTTTTGTATTATAAACTCGAGCTTACATTCAATAGGCTTTTCTATCTACAGTTTTGTCCGTCTTGATTTACTTATAAAACACCGCATCTACTTTATGATTTCCCTGTGATATGTTGAGTTTGAAGACATTCTACGAGTGATTTAAATCATGAAACTTGAAGACAGTTACAGAACACTCAACAAGAGTGGCATGTTTCAATAATGCAGTGATAGTAAAAGCTTTGGAAACCTCCATTCCTTACTGTTCAGTACCAGTTTGAACTCTAAAACTTGAAAGCATTTTCCTTCTTGAGCTTCTGCATGGGAATGCCCAAAATGGAATTGCTGGGTACAGATTGACTGTGAACTTTTACTAGGTTGAGGTATTTCATTTACAAGCTATTTAGAATTTCTTGACCCGTAGAAATAAAGAAAGCAGCTTCTGCTCACATGCTTTGGCATGATTTGTGGTGGAAGAAAACTCTGTCATACTTCTGGAGATCAACTGAAATAGGGCTTCCATACACTCATCTGCAAATTGAGATATGAAATAAAACCAGGGACTCAGGGAAGGCAAATGAGCCCTGTTACCTGTATGTGTGTGCTAGTTAGTAATGAGCTAGACAGGCAAAATGGTCATTTACCCAGAAAAATGACTTTAGCTTGGACAAACCTGAGTCAACAGAACCTTCACGATGTTGAAATAGGCCAATTTTGATACTTGACTCCAACGCCTTGGAAAATAACAAGAAGTTGTATCAATTGCAAGGGATCTTTGTTTTATTCCTTCAAGGCAAAGAGATGGATAAGGAGTTAAACATATCAAAATTGGCCTGAAGTGTTGCCTAGCTAGCTCCTTTAATGAAAGGACAGTAAAATAAGACAATAAGGAAAGCTAAAATAAAGTCAGATGAATGCATTCTTTAATTGTGCTTGTCTCAAATGGCAATTCTTTGTGGAATAGAGGAGCATGAACTGTTTGTAAACTGTTTCAGAGGCAGCCAAAAAAATAGTGGACTACAGAAAGGTCAACAAAATGAGGTAGTAAAGTCAAACTTCCTGCAAAATCTCTATCATAACTGCTTAATGGGGCCAATTATTCAAGCAGTAAAGTCTAGAAGATCAAAACGAAAGTCTGAGGATGATCATGAAGAAACATAAAAATAAATTATTAGTTTCAAATATGGACCAAAGAGATGGTGATGATTCTCAATACTGCCGAGGGACGTATCCAGTATTCAACAAATAATGCCAGATGCTATGTCTGAAACTGAAACAGACCTCACCTGATAAGTTATTCGGTGAGAGGCAAAATCCTCCACCTTAACGTAACGGCTCGTAACAGGAAGGCGCCGTACCTACTGTATTGCTATAACTAACTTCAACGCTGTAAAGAGTCACGAAGCTGTTCAAAAAAGGCAACCCTTACCACCAAAGTCCAGAAATACAGAAACACTTCAGTTTATCCCGTTGATATGACACCATTACTCGAATGCTCGAATGCACTACTGCTCGAATGAAATAGATGACTGCAATCTGGCTCACACCCACTGAATTAAACATCGACATTAATTCATAATGGAGTTCCCGCTCGCAAGTTTACACTGGAATATTTATCCCCGATGCCTCAAAATATCCAAAATTTAGATGTTGGGCAACTGGAACATTTCCTAAGATGTTTGAACGTCAAACATGCAAAACGTTTACAAACGCCTTCCGCTCATGGAAGTCTAGCCTGCGAACGCAGACGTATTTCCGGCTGTCACTTGGTTCTGCCGAAAAATAACGTCTGCGAACCCGAGCCAGGTAACGATTTCTGTGACGTAATGACTTTTGTTTCTCCTTAGCCAATCAGATTCCATGATAGAATAAAACTCGAGTGCTCCTCGCAGCGAATACCTCGCGCAGAGTCGCGCAGTAGTTCTGGGGTTATTTGAGCTAAACTGTGATTGGCTTAGAATTCCTACGTCACAGAAATCGTTTTCTGGCTCGGG
>Ga0126338_10001067_pt1 | contig 16973 bp, 14 predicted proteins | sample OrbCmetagenome_2_FD_92529 | JGI IMG/M metagenome (GOLD analysis project Ga0126338, IMG submission 92529) | Coral microbial communities from Petempiche,Puerto Morelos, Mexico - Orbicella C C metagenome | ecosystem: Host-associated > Invertebrates > Cnidaria > Coral | place: Petempiche,Puerto... | reverse complement strand
GGAGAGGAAACCAGCATTTGTCTGGCAATAACTGTGCTATGGTAATAAAATTAACCCACAAATGCCTGAAGTTATGTATTTGAAATATGTAACCTACCTTTTTAGGTCCTGGGATAAGCTGTGGTGGCATGGGACACTTTGGCCCAATGTCAAAGTATGTTTACAATCACCAGATTGCTACTAACAGAAGCAATATGTCTTCTTTCATAGCTATCCCAGGACCTAAAAAGGTAGGTTACATATTTCAAATACATAACTTCAGGCATTTGTGGGTTAATTTTATTACCATAGCACAGTTATTGCCAGACAAATGCTGGTTTCCTCTCCTCTTTACTAGTGATCTCAAAATAGTTATTTTACTCTTAGAATTTGATTGTCTATTGATTTCTTTCTCCCCATTACCTAATATTACTCACTGGATTTTCTATGAGCTAAAGGTTTTGACATTGTACTTCTCTTTGTTTCAATCTTTTTATTTTCCTGTATGTATTAATTTCACTTAGACCATTTGGGAAGGAGGTATGTACAAGCTGGAGTTGTCATTTCCCCAAGATTACCCATTTTCACCTCCTAAATGTAAGTTTCCAGGGGCTCAAGCTATATTTTGTTATAACTACACAACTGTCATTAGCTGAAAACCTTGAAGAGCCTATTTTCAAGATCCGTCAGGTGGTGCCGAAGTTCATGTACATGTAAATAACCAACAAGTTCTTCACAAGTTCATGCCATGCACTGTTTTTTCTTTTCTTTTTTTTTTTTTTTCAATTTTACATGCATGTTTGTTCGTTATATGTCCTGGCTAAATGTAGCTCTGTGCTCTGTCCCTGATGTGTCAACTGTTATGTCATTAGTAAAATTTAATGAAGATAATTGTCTTATTTCTCTCAGGTGTGTTCAATCCTGTCATCTTACATCCAAATGTGTTTCCCTCCGGCAAAGTTTCCTTGTCACTGATCGACAAGAGTAAAGGCTGGAAGCCACAAATCACTGCTAAAGAGGTAATAATTAATTTTTGGACACACATAGTATGCTTTCAATGTTTGCTAAAATAATAATATTTTTTCAGGTACTCCTCGGTATTCAGCTGTTGTTAGGTGAACCTAATTTCCAGGACCCAGCTCAGGCAGAAGCTTATGTAGTTTATTGGTAAGGAAAATCATTTGTCTCCCATGAATATTACCGGTAATAACTCTACATACAAGACAGTCCACTGGAATTTGTCTCTTTATGTTCCATATGTAACTGGTGTTTACACCTTTATGGACACAGCATGTAAATTACCATAATCATTCATTTGAACTCAGCTAAGGAGATCTAGGGGAGTTTGGGGGGACATTACAACAAACTGACTTGGTCTCAGATTGCTGGAAATCCCTTCGCCGAGGATTTGCCGAGGACGATAAAAAAATTTCTGGGGGAGGATGACCCCAGACTCCCCTACAAGGGACTGCCTTTCCTGGTAAGTATCTCAAACCCCCTTTCTTTAAAATCCTGTTTCTGCCCCAGCTCAGGTTCCCATTTTTTTTTTACCACACTACCCAACCCCCTCCAGCCAACCAACTATGGAGTTGAAGGCTTCCTTTCCTGATTACATGTACTATCAACTCTCTTTAACTTGCAGCCAAAGCCGGATGGAATATGAAGAAAGAGTTAAGAAGCAAGCAAAAGAGATGGCTCCTAATGGACTAGGATAAAACTAACCACAATATTAAACATGTTAAAGAACAAGAGAAAATGATAATTATTAAGAAACTACTGTACGGGTAGAGGAAATAGCAGCAGCTGTTTCATGATCTGGCGGTGTTCTCTATAGGCTCAATTTCTGCCACTCCCTTCAGTCCCATCCTGTTCCTCCTCTGCTGGAGAGGATTGGGGAGTTCTTTTGCCAAACAGTGGCTGGCAATCATACCCATATACTCTAAGGCTACAAGACGTCCTGCTACTTTTAAATTTGTTTTAATGTTGGTTCTAGTAATGTGGTGTTACATCAACACAATGTGGTGATGTTATAAGAAAATAGATGCAATTAGATACACTGGTAAGGCCCAAACAAGAGTAAAATAGTCTAGTTCAGGCTGTCTCTGACTAAGTGTGAACAAGCACAAAAAGAGGGACTTATGTTGAAATTTGGATTGTACATGATGTATTAAAACTTTGTACTGAACAGTTACTTGTAAGAACTGTAAACACGTGTCAATAAGTACATTAATGAGATTCTCCCTTAAACAAAGAGTTACAAGACTTAACTGGGGAAATGGACTTGCTGTTCAAGTGAGTCTATGTTCACGTTGCATTCCTAATGCTGGGTTTTGTGTCTGCGTGGTTCAATTTCACCCATACCCCAGAACCAAGGACATTAGCAAATTGTTATGGCTAAAACTGAACCACAAACATTTACGTCAGATAATTTAGTTTAAACTGTACCTTTGTATTACTTGACATACTGGCCAAACTAAAAAAACTAGACAGTACTTTACAACTTTTTTTGCCAAAGAAAAAATTTGTGGAATGTACAAATGTACACTTACTGTAGTTTTCCCAGTCTCTATCAGTGATAATATTCATCAAATTATGTAAATGTCATGTTAAGTGCTATTCCTCTTTCTGATGAGATCATCTCAACTGAATTCTGCCATAGATGTAGCTCAGGTAACCAGTGAAAATTACTGCCAGGAATTTAGGCAACTGGTGCACTGCCTTCGTATTTGCTCTCCAGCTTTGTTTTTTGATTGCGTTAATTTGCTTCACTTGTTGCTGAGAATTGTTATTGACAAAAGGGTTTCTGTTTCACAAGGTGCTAAATCCAAAATCCACCAAAAGTGCTTTTAGAATCTGGCATTTTGTGAAGGGAAATCCAAAAGCCTTTGACTGGAAACTGTAGTTGATGACAAATCTTTCTGCTGCTTAAAAGTTTCTGATGACCTCAGCTCCAAAGACTGTTAATAAATCTAATAAATACTGTAACTATGTCTTCTGTTGGTGGGAACAACATAAATTATTTTCTTCTATTTGAGCAATCCAAAACTAACTTGTTTGATATTGGATCAGAATTCTTAAGCACAAGAAAAGAGGTCAACTTATGGCAAACTTCATATCAAACCATTCTCAAACTTGTAGATACAAATACTAAATGTTTTCAGGCTATTAAAAGTAGTCTGTATTATGCTATCACTGGTGATTGATCTTCAAGACCAACGTTGCCTGGTGAAACAATGTTCACGCCTGGGTCAACTCCCTCGGGGGAGAAACTGACAACAGGATCTTGGCCTTGTTGGGTTTGTTGAGAAGGCAAGCCATTTGGTTGGATCACAGATGTTCCTGGAGAGATCTCTGACATTGTAAGGGGCTGAAAGTTGATAAGAATAACAACAGGTGATATTAAAAGGTTTTTCTAGAAAACTGGTTAGTTTTATAAGTACACATTCAAAAACAACAAGCTACTTGACATTTTTTTGTGACCATTGTCCTGTCTGATATGGTATACTGTTAATACTATGGGTGACAAATTACTCCTTAATTTTGGTGAAAAATTTTTAGTGTTAATTTATAACTTCACATGTGAAATTACACAATTGCCATGGCAACATTTGGTGCAAAATTTCTTCATACAATAAACAAGTCAAAAGCACATGATTGTAAGTGTAATTTGTCATTGTACTCGTGAAGCTAGGAAATAACTTCACTTACATTTTGTCAAAATTCTATTAATTTCCCGAAATACATGTGAAATTATTTCCTTATTTCACTCATCGCCATTTGATAATTCATACTAATACTTGGAATTGGTCTTCGTTTCTCAGGAAATAAATGGGTTAAACCAACATTGAATCACTACAGATTATGTTTACTGTTGAATCAGATCTTTAATCCTGCCACACAGTGAAGGAATAGTAACTATTATAACAAACCCTTTTATCAACACAATAGCCTAGATCCAGATCTATTTAATGAAATGTATCTCAAGTAAGTGCCCAAAAACTTGGCAATGAAATCATGACATCCCTGAAGCAACATACAGTAACTAAAACTCACTTTCTCATCCTTTTTCTTCAACTGAAACTGGCAAGTTATCACATCGAACAAGAAGCCAATGAATGAATGCAGCATGCCTACAACACAAAGTTAACAGATATTAGATACTTGTTTAAAAGCGATACATTAAAGAACAGCAAATTATCAACAAGAATAAAATGTAGAGATTATCCTCTAAAGCATTTTATAGCAAGGCATCATACATGAGTGAATAAGTTTTAATAACTGAATTTTACCTGAAGTAGCAAACATTCCTCCCACGATGCCACACAGACGAACCAAGAAACCCCAGAATGATCTATGTTGACTTTCAACTCGTACCATTATTGACGACATGTCATACTTAAAGAAAATTCCTTAAAAAAATAACACAATTGTAATTACCAATTACTATCAATGCACTAACCCTGGCACTTCTAAAAAAAAAAAAACAAACTAGGTAAAATTCCAAGGGGTCAGAAACACGTAAAAATTCAAGCTGTCCCCGGGTAATGTGTTGACGAGAAAGTTAGTGTTAAGGTCAGGTACTTTCATTTTCTGCTTTCCCAGGGGTTTCACTAATGTTTTCAGTGGGAGGGCAACTGGTTTATACAGGCAGGCAAAACTATTAGAACTGAACTTCTTTGAAAGAAAACCTTTTCGCTAGATGATCAAAACAGCGTGCCAAATAATGTTCTCAAAGCCGGTCAATTTGCCCGGTGCCTACCCCTTAATGAAACCCCTGGCTTTCCACACTATCATGTAGATCACTTAGTATACTCTATACTTCTTCCTTACCAGAAATGCCATGGCTTCCAGCATTGTGGTCTATTTCTCGGATCTGACAAACAAAATTAGTTCCAATTTGACAAATTCTAATGCACTTGTTGCATGTGTTTTACAACAAATCATAATCAATTATCTAACAAATCAGTATATTGTTACTGCTGCTGAAAATAATGATATAATTATCACATTTTCACTAATAATTCAACATTTCTAGTTATTGGTGAAAAGAAATACACGTAATGGCCTTAAAAGAAATTATGAAAATTTGTCATGCAGTATATTGGTTAATTAAAAAAACTTGATTAGAAAACATCCTTACGCAAATATGTGTGCTGAATGGTTAAAAACCGTTTTTCTGTAACTCAAAACACAGAACTAGCAAGAGCTGTTGACGTAATGATGGCGCGAGCAAAGAGAATTTACATTTTGATAATCAAAGTTAATAAGTTGTGTTCCTTTTTTGTCATGGTGTTTCCTAAAAGAAATAGAAAACATGTTCTCCGTGTTTCTATCAAGTTATAGAAACACTCGTGAAAGTTTGGGAGAACTTTCCACAGCATTTCTCGTTCTCCCAAACTTCCACTCATATTTCTATACATGTAACTCGATAGAAACACAGGACATGTTTCCGATTTCTTAATTATTAACATTACAAGTTCATTGTGAAAAGTGGAGTATCATGATTGGCTGAGCAGCAGAAGATTACACTGGACCAGGCAGTAGCACAGATTGCTCATTATTCAACTGGACCAGGCAGTAGCACAGACTGCTGATGATTTAATTTCTCTCATGCCTAAATAACACATGGAACCATGTGTTATTTAGTTGTAACCAAAAACACACAAACATACATGACTGTACAAAGACAACACCAATGTTAACAATGTTCAGTTATTATTTGACCGACTGTATCATTGTTTGATCCCCAGTTGTGAGGCTCATAAACTTGAAGAAAAGCATAATTTGACCAATAATTGGACCCAAATCATTATACTGATACATAACATGTGATATTACAATTTAATTGAATGGTTACCAATTGCAGTCAGACTTACCCTTTGCGTGACTGAGTACTGGTTTGTTTTTGTTATGCGACCACTAAGTGATTTAATTGTTGTTGGTACTATCTGCAGAATCATTTGGAAAGTAAATATTTCAGATATTTCAGCAGTAGATACCAGCAGGTAGGAAATCAGTTATTATGATATGCAATTTTTACACAAAAACCAACCTGAATATAATACTGGTACATCTGCATGTCTGATAAGAAAATGAAAACAAGGTAATTATTTGAGCAGCAACTACTAGATAACCATAATACAAGCGTTTAAATGTGTCTTTCTCCCCAGGAGGATATTAGTTAAATTCTGTTGGTCTGCTTCAACCAGTGATCATTTGCACATACTGTAAGCTACTCAGGAAATGTCCACTGATCCGCATAATTATAAAATAAACAGGGCTCAAAGTAATTTTGCAGAAATAATATTATAATCATGTGAAAAGATCACCACATTAGCAAGGTGCACTTGTTAGGCTCTGAAGTGCACCACTCTGTACAGAACACTCTGCAGAGCTCATCCTATCACAAAACAGATTGTCTTCTTACGTTTATCAGTGGTAACAATGTCTCCATCAAGAGGATTGATATAGCCAGGTACCCAGTGACCAAAAGATAACACATCAATTCTGTGAGAATAGTTGAATACTGTGGACAGTAATGAGAGCACAGTAAACACAGCGCTGCATAATTTATGCATGAATCAGAGCAACAACTTAATGAGTGGGTTTGCATGCAGATTACTGAATCAAAATAAAGGAAAATAAACAAAAACATCTGAGGTCTTCCAAAAGAATTACAATATAACTAATAAAGAATTAATAACAACTTAATTAATAAATTATGGCATTTTTATATCTTCAATTGAATGATAAGTTATCTAGAATGTTTTCATGTAATAAGCTACAATGTATAAGCTATAATATTCTGAGTAACCTGTTTCTGTTTTAAATTAAAGGGTGCATTAAATGCACTTAACATTTCAATGTTAATAGACAGAGAGTATAACCTATGATACTACAATTATTTTTGGTCTCATCAGCAATGTTAAACAGTAATAGAAATGCTCAGTTCTTACTCTCAGATGGTACCAAAGCACTTAAATGGGCATGTCCTCTGGGATGATAGATAGACCTGAAGGTAACATCAAAAGAAAAAAAAAGGATTGGTTAATACACAATCAATGAGAAGACTGTATGAGGTGAATTTCACGCTCTGAAATTTTGGCGTCAATTTGGTAATAACATTCAGTGACACAAAAAAGTAATGAAAGGTAGGCACGAATGCCTGGCATTGTGACCTGTAAAGGAATCTAGACAAGATCTACAGTAGGTACGTGTTGTGGTGAGGCAAAGAGCGACGAGCAGATTGTGTCAACGTCGAACTACAGTAGACACCCTATGTTCCACTGGGACAAAGAGGAAGTCCCACATCCTTCAGTGAGCATGAAGCTGTACTTACTTGCCAGCAGTGATGTGAAAATTGCCAGCCACTTTGTTGACCTCAAAGGAGCCATGAACTCTACATGCATCATAAGGTTTATCTTTTGTTTCTTCATCTTGTCTGCATGGTACAAAAAATGACAAACATACATAATTAATATTGTTGTTGTCATTAAATCATGACATACTGTAATCTGGGAGTCATGTCTTCAACAGATGTAGAAAATCCTTCTGGTGAAACTAAAATTCCTATTAAACATTTCCAATCAGAACCGTCATACCTACTGCATCTAGCCGCCAGGAAAAAGTGATTTATTAATAATAAATATAACTGTACACCGTATTTTGAACCTGCTAAAACACAGATTTTAGTTTACTGACCTTTTAGGCATGTAGGTGGGTAAGTCACCTTTAAACTCCTCAAGGATCTTCAAAGCCCTATATCCTTCCATAAAAGCATGCATTCTTCTAAACATGCTGAAAACAGTAATATTACAATAAATGAAACAGTGCTTATAGGCAGCAGAATGCTTTTCATTATCCTTCTCATGGTGCCACTCATAAGTATTTTATGAATGGGTGTAAGGAATTGTCAGCAAACTTCCAACAAAATGTTAAAAGTGTGGCAAGGGGAAATTGAAAGTACAATTTATTTTAATTGTGCAATGCACAGTGGCTTGAAGAGAAGTACCGGTATGGCATAGTGCTATATGTATACTTGTCTAATATTACAGACTTCATCAAGTCCTAATAAGAGTATATTACACAGATTACTAAATGGACTAATTGCAAACCAAAAAAAAAAAACATATTCATGAATTTGACCCAAAATTTCAGATCATTGCATAACATATAGGTTGCACCAAATGCATCTTTATCAAGCTGATAGCAGAGTTTTTTCTGTGGACACAATCTTATCCACTGATTTGTGATTTATCCAGAGGATAGTAATATCCACTCTTTGAACAAGTTACAAGGAAATAATGTACTTACCTTAACCAAGAACTTTGATCAACACTTAGCTCGAAATAGCTCTGTCAAATAAGATTAAATGATTGAATCAATCAACCAGTTACAGTGGCTAAAATTATATAAATTTGTCTAGACAAGTTTTGTGCTTAAATTAAGATTTTTGGATAAAATGAACTTACTGGCTCTAACTTCAGTTTATCTCCCAGTTCTAATGTGGAACCCGATAAGTCTAGGACATCTGCTCCAATATCTGAAAGATTTTTTAAGAACATTATTTATATGTAATATTTTTTTATTTGCCTTTAAAGAAAGATACAAAGAAATGACAATTATTACAATACAAAAACCAGAGAAAAAAATGGTGAGGGACCTAATAAAACCCACAGGGCTTGACAGTAAACTTAGGTTCCTCCCAAGAAATATTGTTGCTTGCATCTAAGCGTGAACACGTGATGCCGAAACATGCTCTAATTGGGTCTCAAACCTGGCATGATTTGTCATCAAACATTTGAAGTTAAGCAGACCGTAACACGAACTTTCGCACTCAGAAAGTCTCTGAAAGTTTTGCTCCTGCCAATATTTCATGGTTATACTAGAAGTAAAACCACTTTCGTGAAAGGTGTATGCATATTGGCACAGGTCAGGGTCAAGTTCTCCGAAGAAGTCTTCAATGTCCAATCTTTCTGCCATTTTGTGAGCTGAACTTCAAGTGCGAAAATTCTTGTCACAGTCAGCTAAACTTCACATGTTTGATGACCAATCATGCCACTTTTGACACCCAATAAGAGAATGTTTTGGCATCATGTGTTCATGCATAGATGCAAGCCACGGTACACGATGACTAAAACCATACATTATTAGCAAATGCAATAGATAATTAAACTAAAACTCATTTATTGAGTCAATAAATTGACCATACTTATTTTCAATATGTGATAGAGATTACATAATTTCAGTAAAAACTCATAAAATGTACTAAAAGTCAAAGATGTACAGTTGTACCAGTACAGTGCATATTAAACCTAAATTGACATGTATTTGAATAACAGAAACTTACTTTCACATTTCATTGCTACTGTAAGATCAACATTGATTTGAAGTTTACTGTCAATAGATAAATACATCAAATTGTGTTATTCACATGTGTACACTGCACAGTTTATTTTAATAGCATTTCTGACGTAAACTTTTCTCATTTGCATTACAATAAATCCAGCAGGTATGTCAGGCAATTTCAGCAGTTACGTAGTTTCAGTCCAAAATTGCCGCGCATCAACATTTGATTATATTGTAGTGCAAATGAGAAACGTCAACTGTGAAAAGGGGTATTATAAAGCCATATGCATCCACATTCCTTTTTAAATAATGTATTTTAATAAATTATAAAGTAAACCTGAGTATGTGCTAATTATATTACTGTAGTTTATGTCAAGGATCATCATTACAAGCAAAGAGTGTGTAGAGCACTCATGCGGATTTCTAGTTCTCTGTGAAAACCAAGAGGTTACAACCAGCCTAAATTCTTAAAAAAGTCACTTGATGTTGACAATCTCTTTTTCATCATCTGTTTGTTCAACTATGTGCTGAGAATGAAAGGGAATATTATATTTCGATCAGCCATGACTGGTACACACCTATCTGTGTCTGTGTCGACTTCATAATCATATTTGGTTTCCACTGCTCTGTAGTACCAGAACTCAGACACCACAAGAATTCCAATAAATAGAAAAATGAGGATGGAGACTGTTAAAAAGCAAGGGAAAAAACAGTTTAGAAACTTCGTAATAACAAAGTGAAGACAAAATGAAATTAATAGTATATAGTAATAAATGACATTGTCCACTTCACTGGCTCTCATTGTGTCCCAAGGGAAACACGATTTGTATTGTGAGAAGCCAAGGTGATAGATTTATTCTTTGAAGTGATTCTATACACACAAAAACTATTCACAGGAGTGCAAACATAACCTACAGCTTTTCAAAAGTATACATTAGAATATTATTAGTACCTTCTAATCTGAGGCCCTACAGCTTAAAATTATGGACAAGGTGAATTTAAGCTTAAGTCAACAATCATTTTAATATTCATCCTAACATATACTGCGTGTTAGAATTCTTCCTATTCAGTTAAAATTGCTACCAGAAAATTCGCAAACATATAAAACAAATAGTACAAACACAGGCCTCGCAATGCCAAAGTATGAAACAGCCAAGAGGCAAAAATTAAGCACTTGGTTTCATTTTAACAAATTGGTGATCAAATATTATTAGCATTATAACATGATAGAAAAATAGAAAGCAAGATTACGGAAGTATTTACTTACCAGACCCACCACTAGCAGAAGTTTGTTGATAATTTTCAGGGACTTTAGGGAAAGCATCAAGCTCTTTTAGAACTTTCAACGTCTGTTTCCGATTTCTTATGGCACCAACGCGCCGCATTTTGCATTTACAAGCTTGACCTATAAAACTATATTGATTTTCAATGCGATCGGCCTCAAAATGTTACCCTTAAAAAGAGGATTTGAGAACCAATTACGAGCCAAAACAACAATATTTTTTCGGACAATCACAAGACGCCATGTTGAAAATCCACGTGTGACCATGCGCAGGAGGAGAAGATCCATGATGCAAAGCACGCATTTTTTTTTGTAAAATCGGAATTGGCGAGAACTAGCAAAAGAAGAACGAGAACTAAGGTACGCCGGTGAAATTTGAAAACGCAGCTTTATTTCTACGGTTAGGCCTGCCGTCCACACTAATCCGTCACGAAAAGGGCGCTTTTCGGAAACGCTCCTCGAACAGGAGGATTTGGAAAACGCTGGCTTTGCGTTTTAGTGTGGGTGGAAAACATTGTGAAAACGGAGCTTTTCGAAAACGATGGCAGCACGGCAATAATGTGATTTCTCTGCCAGAGTTTTCCTTAACCGCAAATCCAAATCAATGAAATGACCGGTAATTGTTGTGTTTCCAGATTTTTCCGGCGTAGTATGGACGGACTGATCATTTGACGTTTTTTCAGGGTGAAACCCGCGCTTTCAAATTCCTCCGCTTAGCGTGGACGCGGCCTAAAAGAAGAACCATTCAGTTCCGCATGAGAACACACTGTCAACTTATTTCCGTAAAATTTGTTTTTTTCGCAAATTTAAGCAAGGTAAAATATCTTAGTGGTCGATTTTAAGCAACGGAGCTGCTAAGGAAATGATTTCGAAAGTCAGATTTTCCATACCGTATTTTTCAGGGGCACCCAGCGACCGTTTTCTCTCGACTGCTTTTAAACGCTGTTTTAGGCTATCTGTAGTACTTTTAAAGCTCTGTAGGTTAATTTTAGGTTGCGCTAAAAAGATTTTATCTGTTCGGTCATTCAAGAGGAACTTGAGCATTTTCGAATTTATTAGGGCTTTTTTGTCCATTTCCCAAAAACCTTAGATCTCATCGCCTTTCCGAAAATGATAGCTGAACTTTTTTCGGTACCCAAAACGACAACAGGGACAACAGGAACATTTGTGCTTCAAGATGTATCGAGTTTGGACGACCGTTAAAGAAGCTATCCTATATTCGAGACAAGCGTCTCGACATTCTCGAGACGTTCAAAAACAACAGCTACAAGTCCTTCAAGCCTTCCATGAATTCAGAAACCACGTTATATATCATGGTAAACAACATGGACGTACTAGAGAAACACCTCCAAAGAAAGGGTGTCTGGAAAACCCGAATAGGGAATAGCGAATAGTCCCGAATAGTGCCCCCTGGAATAGTGCGAATAGTCTCGAATAGTGCGAATAGTGGCGAACAGTCGCGAAAAGTGGCGAATAATGACGAATAGTCGTCAATAGTCACCGCTTTAGATCTAATAATAATATCCTGCGTTAATTAATTATCCAAATAAGCAACAGAATTTCAGTGAATTTATTACATTTTCTTCTACGGACTCATTCCAGGGCTGTCCATCGCCGACATTAAGAAAACAGAAAACACAAGGATAACCTAATAAAGACGTATTTATGCTTTTGCAGCGGTTAAATCATAAGAAATTACATTTAGAAACACCTTTTGTCCTGATAAGCGTGCGCGCTTTTTAGCGCTAAAATCACATCCTACGTTGCTGCGAGATAATATCCTTATCGTGGATTTCCACGATGCACATTTATAACATGACTAAAGCAAAGCGCGCGCTCTGATTGGTTAATTTAGCGTCTACTATTTGCCCACGGGTGTACGCTGCTGACGTGTGTGCTAATGTTTACAAAGCAAATCTTTTGACAGACATTGTTTCCAAAGTAATTACCGACATTCTTCTGCCAGAAATGCGAAATTGTCTTCACAGTTGTCTGAAGATGAAACTTTATCTAGTTACTGGTGTGCAGTCGGTTGTCATGAATGAATTTTCGCGCGCTTGTTTTCTCTTGTCATGTAAGACTACATGAGCAATTTTTTTGTGATGTAGCTCAATAAAAGGACTTCTGTTGTTCCAATATCTCAATGTTATGTTATAAAACAAATGGTAAACGCCATAGCGTGCACTATTGAGTTATGGATGCACTCAAGAAGCTAGAGTCGCACTCGGCTATCACCTCGTGCGACTCTTACGCTTCTTTCGTGCTTAGCAACCTCCCGCGTGCATCCATAACTCAATAGTGCACGCTATGGCGTTTACCATTTGTTAATTAAACGACTTGTAGTTAACAAAAACCTCAGGTCACTTGACGGACTACAGACTCCTGGTCGGACGCCTAATCACACAGAGATTCATGAAAAAGTAAAACCTTTTTTTTACGAGTTTTAGAAATCACGCCAACAGCATTATTTTGAAATGTTTTCTATCAAGTGTCGTTGCCCGAGTCATGACCGTTTTGCCCGAAAAATTACGTAATTTCCGTGGCTGGGGGCGCTGCAGCTTCCCTCGCTCCCTCCCCTCCCCCCCTCATCTCGTACGCCCATGCCAACATGCATGGAAATTGAAATGTCCATTGCATTCTTCCCATCACGGTGAAAAGAGACTTTTAACTTTCCACATTCTGTTATACACTGATTTAAATTTATTCAACTTCGCCTAACTAAAATACTTAGACACATAAATTTTTTGTCAGGCAGGGAGACCGCTGCAGCCTCGGCAATTACAGTGGATCCCTTGTTCTACTGATGAAATGGTAACTAGAATGTACTTACAGGTACAGACTGAATGAAGATAGAAAGAAAAGTTGAAAGATGTTTGGTGAGGTATTTGGATTTTTAAGGGGTGGTAAGTGGGCCAACAATTTTGCATTTAATTTCAGCCCAAGCATATTTTCGCGTTCTTGCTTTCATTTCGCATACTTCACCACAGTTTGGGAACAATTGATCTCGTATAGTGTACTGTGTTTATACTTACCATAACGGTTGTATATATGTTGTTCATATTGCGAGGCTACTTGTCAGTGTGGTGCTATGAAAAAGCCTAGCAGGGAAATCTAGGGTTTGTTATATTTCTTTGTGTAAAACGAGAAGAGAAAGATTTGGGTGTGAAAGGCATTCATTAATCTTAAGTCAGGCTCACAGAACCAACAGAGTGGAAAATTTTGGAGGATACATTTTTTAGGGATTCCAAGGAACATCTCGCTGCTCCGTGTCCAGAGTTTGTTCAGGTACTTGGAATCTCTGTTATTCAGCAGAGGAAGTCAGGAATTAATCTTCATAAGTGCATGTATCTTTAATTATAAGTACCGTATGTCAACTAGTGTTGTTATTTTACTAGTGTCCCCAATTAGTCTATCTAGGCTAAACGCAGACACTTAATAAAGGTTTTACTTACTTACTTAATTTATCATGGCCGGTCTATCATCCATTTACGATTTTCAGTCCATGGAACCTGACTTTATTTACAGTTGGGTTACATTTCAGCTACGGCATATATAGCAATAGAGTTTTTAATGTTACAGTCCGTTTATGTCAGTAACTCTGGCAACGCTCAGATACATGCATATCTAGAGATAAAGAATGAAGAAAATAGCGGAGGAAAATAGAGAAATAATATTGAATTAAAACGTAAAAACAGTCAAGGAAGCTGAAAACTGAAAGTAAGAGTAACATTTTACTTGCTGAAGTCTCTTACAGACACTTAGTTGTTTTTCTAATTTTATTGCGATGTTGAAGATTAGCACTCATTTTCTTTGCAATAAAGCACTTCGTTCAGTAGAATCTTGGGACAGTTGCTAAAAAACCGTAGGACATCACATCTAGGCTGAACTACAAACATATTTTGTGGACATATAATCGTCTGTTTCCATGCAATTCCTAGACTTGGTTTCAAATACTTTTAAGCAATACTGTCTGGCTGTCCTATTAAAACACTTGAACACAATGATGTCCTCTGTCTGCTACAACAACGTTTCCATTTCCTGTGACAGCAATGCCTGTCGGCTTGCCAAAGCCACTCGCATTCTTTGTCTCCGCGTCACCAAGTTTCTTTACAAAAACACCATCCCAGTCAAAAATCTGCACGTTTAGGTTCTTCAAGTCGGCCACCGCGATGTGTCCCTCGGAATCTATCGCAATCCCTGCGGGGCAATTGAACTGGCCGTTACTGTTGCCTTTTTCTCCAATCCTTTCCAAAAACTGCCCTGTTTTGTCAAACACTTGCACACGGGAATTCCCTGAATCCGAGACTAAAATGTTGTCATCTTGGTCAATGGCGACGTGGCGAGGGCAGTTAAATTTCCCTTCAGCTTCTCCATACACGCCGAAGTGCATGGTCGCTTGGCCATCGTTGTCAAAGATGTGTATTCGGTGATTGTCGCGCTCGGCGACTATGACCCGACCTTCCGAGTCTAGAGCGAGGCCACAAGGACCTTTTAGTTGTCCTAGACCGTTGCCTTTAGAACCAAATTTTCTTAGGAACTGTCCCTCGTGAGTGAAAACCTACAGGGAACAAAATAACAAGGTGATTCCAAACAAACCAGACAAGCTGCTGGCTTTATAGCGATCTATGTTGAGTTGGATTTTTAAGTCACGATAAGTGTTGTGAGTAAAAAAGAACAGAAATCTACAGTCTAAGCTTTAAGCACATATCACTATATTTACAACTTGTGCTACGGCTATTTCAAAGAAATGTCCAGAATTAACTTACTTGAATTCTATGATTGCCATGATCCGCTACGTAAATGTGGCCACTTTTGTCCACACACACTCCAGCTGGGTACCAGATTTCGCCGTCGGCTTTACCCCGTGTGCCAAACTGGTACAGAAGGTGGCCACTATTGTCAAAAACCTAATAGAAACATTAGTGTGATTAGTTAATGATTTGGATGATAAACAACCAGCTAGTTCCAATTATATGGCGGCACATTAACCGTTGTTTTTTAACCTCCATCGTTCACTGTAGGAATCGCTGAGACCTTGACGGTCACTACATCAGACTTTGACAAACCAACCTGAAGACGGTGATTGTGATGGTCTGAGACCACAAACAGTCCATCAGGGTCAGCAGTCACTCCCCAAGGCTCGAAGTTTTCGTCATTGGTGTTTTTGCAGGTTGGAGTGAACTTTAACATCATTGGACCAATATTGGCGCAGTCTATACCTGCAGTCACCTGAGAGTATAAGCAACATTGCGATTATACACTTTGCCCGTTCTCTTTAATTTGTGACATGAAAAGCTTGAAAATGATAAAAGCGCACCAGAGATCTAGAAGAGGTAAACTTTTCAAGTATTCAGAAAAAGTGACGAAAAAAGAATCCTAAAATGGTATCTGATATTTGTCAAGTAGTTTATAGAAATTTAAAACCTTTGCACCTTCTTAAGATTTGGAAAAATGGCTCTTTGATTAAATCTGGCCTGAACCATACGCGCTCGTTTAACGGTATAATTCCCCCGTTTATTACCGAATAACATACATTAGCTGTATTCAGCGTCGCTGTAATCTTAGCAAATTTCCTGGGAAATTATAGAAGCTACTGTGGACGTAATGTACTACATAGAAACATAACTGAACAAGGCCAAACCTGTAAGTCAAAAGAACTTCCTTGAATAGGTTTACCACGGACATGTACCGTGATCTGGTGATCTCCCTTGGAGACTGGGGTGAAGGAAGCTGTGTAAGTGCCATCATCATTGTCTTCTACGTCAGCTGTGATTGGTGAACCGTTTGGACAGTGAAGTTTGACTGACACCAAGTCTCCTCCTACAGAGAGTGAAGAAACATATTATGGGTTTTCTGGCTGGATCATGAAGGAGGGAGAGGGGAAGTGTACGAACCAGCTTGGAGTCCAAGACGTTTTGAGGTTGTCACTGACTGACCACAAAGATCTCCATTTTTACTGTATTGTGAACAACAGAGAGAATTTCTAGAGGTTCTTGTATTCATGTGCTTACCACTGGTACATGGCTCGCCGTTTCTATCTTTGGTAATGACTGTGAAAGTTGATTTGTGTCCAACCTTTGCTCGACTCAACCCAGGTCCCTCTGCGCATGACAGCATAGGAAATACGTCACTGGTGGTCACTTGACCAAGTTTGGCTATAGCTTTAGAAAGCTGCTCGTCGTTAGAAGAGAACTCAACAACCTACAGGGAGACAGTAGATTTTTGAATTTTGGTTTGGAGTTTGGGATAGAGCAAATGAATAAATTGGCAACTCAAGGACAAGTAGAAGAAAGGTGAGAGAAAAAACTAAAAATGCGATTTTTTCCTTTTGTTATACACATGCAATGAAGTTTTGTCTTGACAT
>Ga0126338_10001066_pt1 | contig 16976 bp, 16 predicted proteins | sample OrbCmetagenome_2_FD_92529 | JGI IMG/M metagenome (GOLD analysis project Ga0126338, IMG submission 92529) | Coral microbial communities from Petempiche,Puerto Morelos, Mexico - Orbicella C C metagenome | ecosystem: Host-associated > Invertebrates > Cnidaria > Coral | place: Petempiche,Puerto... | reverse complement strand
TAAATGATACCGTGCAATCAGTCGACCTTATCGCCTGAAGAAGACTAGCAGTAAGCAGTCAAAACGTCGCGATCTACATCTCAAGTGACTACATCGTGAGACAAACGATAATACACTTTATTAATAATCAAGTAAAAGTTAGGAAATGCAGGCAGTCTACAACAAGGGAAAGTATCACTTATGCCATGAAGCATTGTGAAATGCCAATTTTGTGCTTCACCAGTCCATGTTGTGCTATGTGAAAAACAAAACCCATACAATCTTAATCAAGTAACAAGAATGTACTGACGGAAACTTTTCTTCAAACTAAAATTGAAAACTCTGTACATACCAATTTCAACAGGAGGATATTTAAAGGAACGTTTCTAAATTGTAATTTAAAACACAACCAGCATACTAAGGTATTGATACAGTAGACTAACGCAGCAGTGTGTCATGGAATGAAAACAGTTTGGACTATCTGAGTAGCTTTCCTGCTGATTACTGAGAACATGGTCTTTAAGAATATACAACCTTTTTTGCTCCCCAATAGTAGTGACCCTTGAAAGTAGGGCACCTCAAAAGCAGGGACCCTGAGAGAATCAAGCCCCAAAGACTGCATTCCAGAAGAAACAAGGGTCATTACTTTTGTAATGTTATGGTAGTTGCAGGTGATGTGGAAGATGGGTGATCAACATTAATTGGCTTGCTTGTGAATACTGATGTAAGGTAAATTATTGTCTTATAGGCTGTTACAGTGATAAGAAGAAAGCCCAGAGATTTAAGTGTAGGAACTTATATTAAAGAATTGTTGAAAAATCTGCAGTCACAAGACAATTGTAAAAATGAAAAGGTAAGAAATTGAGTAAGGCTTAAAATGTTGAAACAAAATTGAAGGGTGAGTGATTGATTAGTTATGAGTGGTTGTCTTATTTGTACCAGTTTTGAGGGTTGGTCTGATACGAACCAATAGGTGCAATTCATTAATTACTTCACCATTCATATTTGTAAATGTTTGTTTTAGGAACATTTAGAGGACAATGTTGCAATATTACCATGTTAAGTTGTTACTGAAAGGTAAAACAGCTGATGATTCATATTGAATTGGTACAAATGGTGAATGTAGTCAACAATCTGTTCACAATATGTAAGAGGCACCTTGTTATTGGGACTCAGATGTTCTAAATGTTTTTGGTTGAGGTACTGATGGTAAAACAGTTTTGACACTTGGTATGATTGGTATGAGTGGTGAATATTTTAGACTTGGCAGTAGAGCCATAGTGCATTGTGCGCTTTCTCTTGTTGAATCACTGGTTTAGGAAGTGAAAGCATAACATTGCATTCAATCATTACCAGGGTTCTCAGTTGAACGTTTCACATGTGGCCAATAAAACATAGCAGGCAGCATAAAGCTGGGCTCAAAAGGCTGAGCCAACCTAGGGGGGGCGGGAGCACACCCCTTTGGAAAATTTTGAAATTGTAGGTTGCCAAAGATGCGATTTCATGCATTTTGCTGGCCAAAGTGTTGTGTTTAAGCACTTGAGAACTTACGGAAATGAGTTGCTTATGAGCATAAAATTAGATGTAGCACTTGTTTCCTGAATCAATAAAATATATAAACTGGCACACAAAAGAAAATGTTAATATCCAAATGACCAATATGTAAATGAAATGATTGCATATACCACAACACCGTGCATCTGGACCCTCTTTTGTAATTACTTTCAATCCCTTGTTATGTCAGTATTTTGAAAAATCAGCAGCCTTCAGGATCAGAGAATTGCACTTGGTCTACATGTAGTAGGTACATTTGCTGAAGGGTCATTATCAAAACAAATCAACTTTAATCATCACTTAAAATTGAATAAAAGCTACAATTGCCTATTAAACAGCTACTTTTCAAATAGAGCAAGTTTGTCTGTCTCTACTTCTGCATCAGCAGCAGTATTTGTGACAGGAACAGCTTGCCATGCAGTCTCTTGGCTTGCAGTTGAAATGTGTGTAGCTATGTCTTTTGGAAGTTCCTTCATTTCTTCCGACTCTTGCAGACATCCATAGCAGCAGTCATCAGTGACTTACACTCAAGAGTACCCACCTCTGGTCCATTTATGGTAATTGCAAGGAGTGCCTGAAGCATCTCAGTTGACAAACAGCTCCTGAGTCTTGTCTTCACATGTTTCAGCACACTGCACCCACATTCTTGCCAAGCATTTGACACTGGCATTAAAAGGCAGACTTCGGCAAGGTTTACAAGAGCTGGAAATACTAGACAGTATGATGTCTGAAGTTTCATCAGCTGGGTGAGACACTATTTTGTGCATGTTATTATGTGGCTCTTCACCTCATCTGGAATGGAAGGTTTCCAACTGGCTAAGTCATGTTTGAACATTTCCTATTCAGCGACTAGCTGATGCTCTCGAGTGTCGTCTGAATAGAAAAGCCTAGCCAAGATCTACACTTCATTTGCCCCATAGTCTTTGAAGCCAGGTCATTCAGGATTTGGAAAAGCCAATGGATCGAAGATAGAGAAAGCACTCCCTACTGGTAAGGCAGCATCAAACCGGCTATGGATGTTCACCTCAAGAGACCTGATAAATCTGGCAAGAAGGCTTGAAAGCTGTTCTTCTATTGTGAGTGTCAGGCTGGCGTCTGAGGGGTTCCTTAAATCTATGATAGGCAGCTTTCTTTCCTTGATCTCACTCAGCTTTGCAATTGTGTAGTCAAAAAGGGCAGATGTAGCAGCATCAGGATTCTGAGTAGAATTTTGATCATCCGTTGCATTGCAATGTATAGGCAAACATTGAAGTGTATGGCCGAAGGCCATGTAGCTTGGGCCCCATCTAGGGGGTCGGGGGCCATGCTCTCCCAGGAAATATTTGAATTTAGGTACTCTGAAATGAATTCTCCTTCATTTTGACGGAATATTATCTGTTTGGTGGCTTTCAACACAGTAAAGTTGAAATTGCACCATCCCAATGGGAAATTTACATTGTAATATTTACTGAAATATTTACCTGCAGTCACAATGCTTTGCACTTTGAGTTACTAGCATTAATTTTGTACACATCAGTATTAAGCTAGTCAGCTCCTAATGGGGGTATCCAGAGACTAGGAGCTAACTCAGTGACTATTAATTAATTTGTGAGAATCTGAACAATAACAAAACTCTTTTCCAAAACACAGCTTATCACAGTTTTTGGTATACTTAAAGTTTGTGGCAACCACATGGTTTGTCACTTTCACTGTTATCTGACATGACCGGTGTTTGCACTAGTTATAGACAAAATGTTCTGCTGGGAATGCTATATAAAAAATTAATGTTGTCTGATTTAACTTTTATGTCGCATCTGGCTCACTCGCTGAATTGCATCCAGTATCACAGAACTGCAGAAGCACATTCTTTAACAGTAGAGTAATCGGTTCAGCATGCATCATTTCAACCTCAAGTTTATCTTCAAGTTCCTGGACTGCTGCTTCCAGTTCAACCCTAACAGATTGACTCTGATCCATGCTTGCAATACCAACTTCCGTTTCAATTTTTTGCACGTCTTGTCTGCTAGGTAGCTTCCTTCTCTCTTTCATTGCCACAAACCTGGTTGATGCTCCTTGCATAATGGCAGAAACGTCAACTGAGCTTGAAGGGGGTGCATTGATTGACAAGTGGAGCAAGCTGTTGAGCATCTTGTCTGTGAGCCTGTTTCTCAGCCTTGTTTTGATGGTGTTTAACTGCACTGGTGCCTCTCTCAGGCCAGGCATTGCTGACAGGTATGCTCTGGAGCCAGTTCTGCCCAGGGTGACAAGGTTGGGGAACATGAAGCTGTAGGACTTAAAATCGTGTCAACTTTGAAAGAAGCCATTCAGTTGGAGTGGTTTTGAGTTGTGTGCTGATTGTGGAGTACTCTTGCTTCATCTCTATAGCCATGAACTTGAAGTGATCCCATTCTGATTTTAACCTTTCAATATCCAATGCAGAGGCGAAGTGGTCTGCAAGTTTGGTCAACGTTCCTTTGCCATATTTTTGAAACTCTGGAGAAATCCTTTCATTGACAGCTGCTGAATCAAAGAGTGAGTGAGCAGCTGAGTGGAATATTAGGGGAATGATTAGAGATGTTCTTCTTTAGACTCTCTGCATAAGAAATGTGGAGATGACTCAGAAACTGTGTAGTTGTCTCGTTAGGTGATAGCTCAATCATTCCAAACTTGCTATTCTGCTCCATATCCCAGTTTAACTGGGCAAGGATTTGATCTTTTTCTCTCACAACATTACCCAACTTTGCTGTGCAGGTGGAAATTGCTGAAGGAATTGAATCAAAAGTAAGTTCCCCAAATTGAAGAGCTTTTCTGAGGATCACCAGGGGAGGTAAAATAAAATTGCACCGCTAAACTTGTGATTCTGGGTGTGGGTCAACAGGGCACATGCTGTTGCATCTGATTTATTGAAGAAGTCAAACACAGTAATATGACCAGCATACTCTTGCTTCATAGCTTCCACCAAAGCCTTGTGTGAAAGCCGTCTTGTTGCTGCTGCTTTATTGGCTTTCTTTACTCTCTGCCTGGCCTGCTCCATTTGCTCAGATTGAAGGAACTTAAGAAGTTCCATCACTAACATAGCTGTTTTCTATCGAAAGTACTTGTTAAATTTCCACATTTGATTCTGCAAGCACAACAGTTCTTTATACATGACAACACATGCCAATGCCAACCGGTGACAAACGCAGTGCATTTTAATGAGGTCAGGGACTTTCTCTTGGATGTGCATAACCATTCCATTATGTACCCCGAGCATTGCAGCAGCCCCATCAGAAACACAAGACTTCATTTTTGAAATCCCAAGAGAACATTTCTCCAGGTCACCTTCATGGGATCCTGTTAGTGCTTTACCTGTAACTTCAGACAGGTGTTCTGTATGTAAAAGCTCTGTCCTACTTTTCCCCTCATGGACTTACTAAACAAATGTGACAAACTGTTGAAGGATAGAAGTGTCCGTCACTTCGTCAACAAGGACGCCAAAAAATTGGACTCCTTCATTTCTTCAACAACTTTATCCTTCACAACTCTCCTAAGAATGAGAAACATCTCTTGAAGTGTACCTTCCCCAGTATAGATCGTCTTCAGTCACGTGATCACTTTACAATTGGCCGCCATATTAGTACACATGTAAACAGTAAATACATATCGTGTGAGATTATAAAAAATGGTTTTGTGTGCAATTTTTGGCTGTGGAACTCACAGTATCCATGATAAAGGAATTGATATAGCAAGAATACCTTCAGTTATAACTAATTAAGGCATAGAAATAAGAAATCTCTCTGAGTAAAGATGAAAAAAATGGATTTCCGCCGTCAGTCGAGATGATCTCACAGACAGCATTTTGGATCACGCATGAGTCTGTGGTAGACATTTTATCTTCGGAAAAGCGGCAAAACTGTGTGATAGGTACAATCCAGATTGGATTCCAACCCAAAATTTAGGTCATGATAAATGTGATTCTGTCGAAAAGCTTCAAGTCAATAAAGAAGATGCCCCAAAGCGAGACAAGAGAGCCAGAGATTGAGAGATGAAATGTGTTGTGGCAGAAAATGAAAAGTGGCTTCGGGAAAAAATCGATTCCAAGAGACAAAAATTGGTGAACCAGGGGAAAAGTTCATCAATATTTCTTTCAACGCCAACTCAGCAATGGAAGTGGAAACTGAAACGGGACATCGACTCAAACAGAGGAGTTGGACTATTTCTTTCACACCTCGACTGTTAAACCGCCATTCAATGAGACTTACTTCACAATGACAACGAGAAGATTTGATTTTACACTGGATTTCCTGCTTATGATGTCCTACAAACAATTTTACAGAATGTTTCAAAATTCGTTGTAAGGAAGTCGCCAACTTTGTCCCAGTTTCAAGAATTTGCCCTCACGCTAATGAAACTTAAATTAAACATGCCAATGCAGGATCTTGCCTTTCTTTCTATTAACACAACAAAACACTGCTGAAACTACTTACAATTTAAACTTCTACGTACAAAAATAATGCTAATACAATACTCAATAGTACACTGCTTGCAATTCTTTCTTTTTTTTCACCTTTTTAAAGTACAGACCAAGAAATAATTTGTAAAAAGTAACGCACATGCACACTACTAGCACAGAAAACTAAGGCTTATTTCAAGATTACATTTATATCGCTGAAGCTCTAAGGATACACTACACAAAAAATATATTTATATAGGAAAAGTACAAAGAGGTCAAAAAAATAAAAAAAATATGACACCTTAGCTTTCATTATTGGAACCTGGAAATAGGGTTGACAATATACATGTACACAGAAGTTAGAAAAGGAAAAATACTTTACACATTGCAAATGCAGAGAGTGGTCCACTTGGCTTTGTATTTTCTGCTGTTTGAGTTGACTCAAACTGCAAGATCTTGCCTATTGCTTTGGAATTTCCATAGCAACTGTTTCAAGGATATTTTCTACTTGGATGGTGGTTCTTGATGTTCGATTAGTGCCCTTAATAAGGTGGCCAGAGGGTGAAGATTTATGGGGAACCATGCCTCAATGTTTTCAAGTTGCTTTTGGTAACAAAACTACTGTGATAATCAATTGTTTTGAAGTGGACCATAATAGACCTTCAAATCTCATGGCCAGAGGAGACTTATTCCAACTACAAAAATCATAACACTGTCAAAAGTTTGGTTGGAATTAAATAACCCAACAAGGAAGCATTTCATTCCCCCCAAATGAGTAGGGTGGCAGAACTTCTGATAAGTATCTAACTGACAACTGTAGGATTCTTAGAACGCTACTTCCTGGAGATTTACAGATGGCTGACCGCGGCTTCATTATCCAGGAAAGCCTAATGTTCCACAGAGCCGAACTTGTTATTCCAGCGTTTACAATGGGGAGGGACCAGCTGGACCCAGTAGATGTTGAGGGAACCTGTAGCATTGCAAATGTCCGAATACATGTGGAAAGAGTAATTGGGATGTTAAGGAGAAAGTACACAATTCTTTCTGGAATTTTACCAATTGACTTCCTGCAGTGTGATCCTGATGGTTCCTGAGAGAACTATTACAGTTTGTGTTGCTTTGACAAACCTGTCCAATGGTATTGTACCTTTGGATTAAATCAGTATATTTTTATAGGTAATTCTTGTTATGTGCTGTGTTATGACCACAACCTGCTTTATTGAATTAGTTGGTTTAAGACAGATACTCAATTAAATGAAATGTTTTTTTTCTATGTAACATAATGTCTCGGTACTTAAAATTTATCTCAACATTTTGTAGTTAATTTTTGTAGAGCAGATTTTGTATGAGTGCAAACTGTTTTACTCTCCAGTTGATGCCATAAGGTGTTCTGAGCACTTATGTCGGATAACTAAGGCTATGGTGCATGTTGTTTCTCTTCCAGTCATGTGAAATCTGTTCCGTAAAACAAGTTCAGGTAGTAGGGAAAGGAGTCATAATTCCCCCTTTTGGACACTGCATTAAGGGAGGACGCATCTGACAAATATCATATTATACATTCATTGGATTCTGTCCATAAACTAAACTTGTTGCAAAAGCTATTGAAAAGACAACACAGTCAGAGAGATTTGTTTGCTGTTGCACTAGAATACGACGAATTCCCTGAAAGGCTAGTCCAGTCAAATCATAAGCCAACTCCAGTATCTCTTGGGTCACTGGGGTTGAGAGGCTATCATAGACATCAACATAACCAGGGGGGCTATGTATGCTACTAAAACATATCCAATGATTGTTATTAATGTGAACTGTTTGAATAAATGGTCCTGTCGTTATGTCAAGTTGCTGGACGGGGACAAGAGTGGGCCTCTGAAATCCTTGTATGCCGTTACAAATTCTCTTCAATATTATGTGGGGCTTGTGTATAATTACACAGTCCAGCCATCCATTTGGGTAAGCAATAAGGTAATATTCATACTGACCCCATTTTCCCTCTAGTACATACTTGTCTCAGGGGGTTCTTTTTCCAAAGACAGTTTTCAGAATTGTTATCCCTTCAGTGTCAGAACTGACTGTTGGTTTAGTGTCCATTGTCACATTTGTTGCTGGCGTGGTGTTTGATGTGACATGTGTGACTGTTGGCTTGGTGTTTAATGTGACATGTGTGACTGTTGGCCTGGTGTTTGTTGTGACATGTGTGACTGTTGGCCTGGTGTTTGTTGTGACACACGTGACTGTCTTGGTGCTTGTTGTTGCATTCATGGCTGTGGGCTTACTTGGTGTACCACTCATGGGCTCCTGAGATTTTGCTACAAAGCATACTAGACATTGCCAAGATTTACTGTTATTTGGCATCCTTTACCTGCCTAGACAAGATAAATGGAAAAACTTCCCATTAGTGTAGTCTGAGTTTGAGCACTTCACCAGCTTGTCCTTTTTTCTTGGCCACAGCTTTGCACGTACAAATTGAGTTCAGCTTCATAACTTCGCCAATAATGCCAGCTGAATGTTGCTTAGAGCTTCCTCGCTTAAATTCTGGTAAAGCTCTGCATTTGGGGCAGTACCAGTGGGAATAGCATGAATTCCTAAACATGATAAGTGAAATCGCTGAATAGGACAGTTTGGATTGCAGCACTCAACAGTATCCGCAACATTTTCCTGTCTGCAATAGCAGACAGCATCAGCTAGTGGAGCCCCATCCACAGTTACATTCTCTCCTCTCGCATATCGTCGAGCAAGTACCTCAGGCAAGACACAAATTCTCCAAAATTTGTGCAATTTAGGTAAAACTCTGTTCTAGTGGTCTTTATCTTGAAGAATTCTTTGCGATACCAGCTTAAGTTGATTTACATTTACTCCACAGACAACAAAGTAGCTGTAGTTTAGCTTTGTAGTAAAAAGCTGTTGTTGCACCTGGTAATGATATTCATGTGTGGATACCAGTATGAATTCCCCAGCACTGTTCTTTTCCATGCAGGGGGCAGGCTTCAAAATGTATGAATCAAAGTTGCAGTTTTCCAAACAGAGGGGACACTTTATTTCCCCCGCACCCTTCTCCACAGCAGTCACACGAACATGAAAAACCTGGGGTAGCATGCATCCAGGGATGCTCTTCATTAACAAAGAGACCACATTTGACAACCGTGAAATTTACGTGTGTTTTTTCAAAGATTCTTCAGAAGCAGGGGTTGCAGAAACTTCATGCTTACACCCATGACGCACAGTGTTGGTGTTAACCTTGTGTAGTTCTGGATAACAAATTCGCTGTATTAGAGACTGGGAGGGCAGTGCTGGGTCTGAATGTGCTACAGCCTTACTCTGTGAGGCACCAATTATCCCTGCTCTATGCTTGAATAAGTTTGTACCACTCGACTGTGAAACAGTGTCTTTTTGCACCTGGTCAATTTGTTCTTTTGTAACTTCAATGCTGGTGCTCTGGACATTTTAAGCAGTTCATTGTAGGGCAATTCTAAATCCATTATAGTTGGTATTTTTCGGCTAGGTAGCACGTAGCTTTCAGCATATAGGGGTACCAAACATCACTACAGGTTTTGATTTGCGTTTACTGAGATTAGAATAAAAATCTTACATTTCTGCTTGTGTGAGCGCTGGCACTTCTGGTTTGGGAGCGGGGCTTTCAGGGTAGACTTTCGAGATCCCAGAAAGATCAAGGTCTTCAGAGAGATGCTCGCATTTTGTCAAGGTCGAATTTCATTTTCTCAACGGATTCAAAGTTGATGTCGCGGACTTGAGTGTATTCTACCTTGTTTGTGAAGCTTAGATGTATCCAGCTGCACTTCATTTGTGTGCAAGAAAGCCTTCCATTTACCTTTGTCCAGGTCTTAAGGTAAAAAAGAATGCTAGCAATGTGCCAGCATGATTCTGCAAGTCCCACTTGCATCCCAGACAATGCGTGCATGTTACTGTTCTGTCCTTTTCAGCCCATGTTTTCATGAGAGATGTGTACCTTGGCTTTGTTTTAACTTTACTGCAGTGAAATTTTTAATTGTGTAAACACAGCAGCAAACCTTGGTAAATGGCGGCAAAATCAAAAGTAAGCCAACCTAGGTTTGTCGAGAGTTGAATGCCTCATCAGGCATGGTTTAGCTCAGTAACCGACATAACCAAGGAAAAGCAGATGTTGTCATGACATCTTGGCGGTAAGTGTTCATGCATTCAACGTGTAAAAAGGAGAACTAGTGAGACAATCTCATATAGTGCAGAGTGTTATGCAGGGTTATCATTACGTTTTGAGTCACCTCCTGCTTTTATGTAACTTGTTAGTTTATGTGAATTGTGCCAGCTTAGTGAGCAATAGGCAAGTTCATCTATAACATTAGGGCCCACCAAGCATACTCTGCTTTAACAGGTGCTATGGGCTTTAATGTCAACCCAATAATGTACAGCAGTTAATCTAGTCATCTACTTATAGGTGACCTGTAGTAGTCCCCAAGACAGCTTGGGCTTTGCCCCTTGTCAAATATGGCAGATACTGTAGAAACCTTGATCAATAGTCATTCATGTAATGTTATCATTGCGAGTGTGTGCACTCAATACAGTAAAACAACTTGACATCACTTTTTTCAACACAAACTTACATTTTTTACTCCTAATGTTTTTAATGGTAAACAGCAAGCTTTTACAGTAACTGTGGTGGACAATCGCCATGCTTTCACACAGTACTAAGTAAATTAACTTAGGACTATCTCAGCGTTCCTAGCAGGTCACTTTATTGGCAGTTTCTGCTGATTGCAATACTAAATACTATGCTTCGTTGTTTACAAATGACACATCGATTCTTGGACTGCGCAGCCCACATCACATAATTATCTCAAAATAATAAGCATGGCTGAGTATTTCAGGCAGACCCAAGTTCAACTCCTTGGCTAAGCTTGTAAATAGCCAACTGGTTTGCCTTCTGCCAGTTATATCAGGGTTTTAACCTTGTTTTGTTTGATTTGAATGATTTGTTCCTGACATTGAATTACTTTGTCCACTGACCTTTATGCTTTGTAAAGTGATCGAGGGTAAATTAGGGTTATTTATTTAATATATTAACTACATAAATGACAGTAACTTGGTTAACTGATGTCTGTTCTTTTGATTTCCATCTTGTGTACCACATGTACAGCTAACAGTGTATAATATGCCTTGGCACTGTTTTTGAGTAAGCTCTTTAGTGTCTTTTTTACTGGGTTTGTCATCATTCTTGCTTTGAGACACAGCAGAGTCTGATTTGAACAGATCTTTTTGCAGATGACTTGAATGACATATTTAAAGTGACATCCATAATTGTTTTTTGGAATTCTTCTTTAGTAATAAAAATGTAGACTGTGGAGAATGGTTTCTGGAAGATGTCTTTAGCAGCATATTTAGAGTAACATCCATTGTTAGTTGAACAGGTGCATACCATAACATGTTGTCATGGGGCATGCATGTGTGGAACATATACAATCATGAACAAACTTAAATGTGCAATTACTGTTCTTGGAGGTCTTGAATTAGCAGGTACAATGAAGAGTTGTATCCACTGTGCTTTCAGTGTCTTGGCAATGCATTAAGATTACACTGAGATCATTTGGTATGGAGAATCATGAAACTTTAGACATATTTCACTTAAACAGCACTTTACAAAATAATGAATAACAAAAACTGATTAGGGCATTGTTTCAAGTTAACATTTCAGAAAAAATACACTATACCACCCTAATATCTAACTTAAATTAAGTTCAAATAGTTACCCAACCTCTCCAAAAACATATAACCAACTTACATTTAACTGTAATGGCCTGCATATTGACTTCAGGTAGTGACACGTCACTACCTCTTCACAGCACACAGTGACCTCGCTCTTGAGGGTGAGGTCATTTTCATTATCGTTGTCTCCACTAAGAAACAACACATTTTATTCTGTTCATCTTGTATTTTCCTCCCACAGGAAAAAAAGTGAAATTCCAATTTTGGAATAATTTCGGAATATCAGTGGTTTTATACTGGGATATTATTGGTAGATTAACTGGAATACCAACATTGGAGGAGTGATATAAATACCAATGTTGGTATGTTAAAATAATCTCCCAACATTGGGAGGTAATAATATTGATTCAAAAATCATTGGAGGTTTCATTTTGTCTTACCAATCTTGGTATATTGGCACAATTTCCCCACCTTGGAAAATGCTCATTTTTGTTGGAAAACCATTGGAATATTTATTTTGTTGCACCAACGTTGGTATATTGTAACAATCTCCCAATATTGGGAAATGTTGTTATTCACTGGAAAATTAATGGAATAGTTATTATTCTTTAGCAACTATGGTGTGCTAGAAAAATTTTCCAACGTTGTAAAGTGCTGGTATTCATTGGATAATCATTGGAATATTCCTTTATTTTAACAATCTTGATACATTAGAACAACTAGAAAACACAATGTCAAGTAGGTGAATAAACTTTTCTTTATTGAAAAAAAGAATATATGGACTCTTATTATAGCAACAACATATATCTGTCAATCATAATTTATCATCACAATCATCATCAACTTATACTACGTGCACTTACACTCTCTGAACAGGGAGACATACAAGTTTAACAACTAATAATTGCTATAAGGGCAGATACCCTTTCACTCCTAAGAGCACTGAGTTCAAAACCAAAGAGTTTAAGACTGACTTTTTCAGACTGTCAAAAACAAAGCCATAGAACACAACTAACAATTTGAAACTTTTTGTTATAATAATTATATTAACTCATCCGAAAAACCTGCTTTGTTTCACTAAGTTCCTCAGACTCATCAGAATGCTCATCATCAACTGAAAATGTACTCTTACTCTGTCACACTTTCCGAAAGCAAACGAAGTGTTAGCAAAAGTCTCAAAATTAATTTAGAGTAGGGCATCGATCATTATATGGTTGCAGTATGTTTTACTTGACAGCAAAAAAAAAAAAAACGCAAAGCAAAAGCAACAACAATGGAACTGAGGAAACGTATCATTTTTACATGCGTGACGTCTAAAAGAGAATTCTCTTGGGAAAATTCAACCTACTTACTGGGTAAAATTAATTAGCTTAAATGGATTTGGCACGCTTTAGTATTCTATCCTGCAGTCCAGCTAACTATAATTTATCATGGTATTTTATGTAGAGTTTCGTTCATTTTGTAGCAAATGTGACAATTTTACTTTTCATGCCAGCATTTGTAATTTGATACTTTTGTTTTCCTCGCCAATGTATGCAACAAGATACCTTTGTTTCCACAAAAATATAAGAAAGATGTCTATTTTTTTACTCACTGCTGGAGATAAATGGAATATAAAAGATAAATATCTGCTGAAAAGTCGAAGAGGAACAATTTTGCTTTATTTAAAACACAAATTTTCATTTCACCAATAAACAAAACTAATCTAATTATCAAAAAGTCACGTCGAGTCACAGGATAGTGCATTCTTATTCTGTTGCCAGCTTCAGTGTTAACAATAACACCACGTTGAACGAATACACAATGCTATCAAGTAATACATACAACTGAGGAGAGTTTCAACAAGAGGTATTGAAGGAAGAGATCTTTACTTGACTGAAATTATATCCCACATCGGTGAGCGAGTCACCTCATCAACTGATAATAAACAATTATTGGATGAGGGTTTTGTGATATCCAGAATAATCAAGGTCGAGGTAGGGGTTATCAGCGAAAGCCGAAGGCTGAGGAAGATAACCCTTCCCAAGACCTCCATTATTCTACATATCACAAAAATCGAATCTAGTAATTGTTTTATTATACATTGAACGGAAAAAAAATGAAAGTCATGTTTTTGCTTCTTCACTGACAGCAAGCAGCACAAAGTGCGCGAACTTGACATGTTTGCCCTTAGATATCATGCACTTCAGTCATATATGACATGATTACCTGTGACCTTGGGTGTTCTTGACATGATTATTGTATAATCTGCAGTTATGACGTCATGGGCGCTGATTTCAAAAATTCACCATACGCTTTCGGCCAATCAGGAAAGACATAGTGAGTTCAATGTATAATAAACTTATTAATTGACGGTTTCAGTAAGTGCCACGGAGTCTGCCACAATAATAACGAAGTTTCTTGTGTCACAAATTTACTAGTTTTACGTGTGACTAATGCGGGAAAGTTTCAGCTGAATATGAACTTTTGAGTCTCTTTGTAGAAGAGGAAACAAACAAGCTGCTAAGGAGAAGCAATATGTGTTCATTCTTTATTTGAGCCTTGGCAAACACACAACAGACAACATTTCTTGAATCGAGTTAGGGAAGATCCAGAAGATACGAAGACACAGTAGCGTTCTTCACAACTAAAAAGGAGCACTGACGTTACCTGAAATATAGCTGCTATCCCCGGCCAAAACGAGAGTGTGGTATCACTCATTACAAAAAATAAAAAAAGTGTGCATCTGAACTCGAGAACAGAGTTTATCACACTAGCAATGCTAGAATGCATGCGTCTTACATGCTATGTTCTACCAAAAGGAAAAGAACTCAATGTTCGTGGGTAGTCCTGTATGAGATGTATCTTGCACCTAACATACAGCCGACTTTTGACGCTAACTAATCTGTGCATGCGTTTGGAGCAAATTGCTTTTGTTCCTAAGAGAATAGCATCAGAAGGAGAGCATGAGACTTGCAAAACCACATATATATTTGTCATGTAATTAAAGAAAGTAAGGTAAGTATGACACGTTTTGCACAATGCACACGGGCACCTTTGAGCTACCCCACCAAGCCCTCGTTCCCATGAGGCTAATTGATTAATTGAAATTAATTAATTAGACAAACATTAAAGTTTACACCTTATTGTGTTATAGCATTAGTGCCTGACTGAAAGAGCAGCCCCCTAAACTATCCCAGTAGTGCACTCTGCACTAAACAGAATGTGATGCTACTCCTATCATCTGAACTATGAGAAAGTGTTGCAGAAATAAAGGGGAAATGCAGAGTTATGAAAATTAAGGCCTTTCATTCAACATTTTTCGATGGAAAATTACATCTACTTGAATAAAAAAAGGGAGAAAAATAACAATTCCAATCATACGTACATCAATAACGTGAAAAAGTAAAGGAAAAATGTTAATTCTCAGAAGAAGTTCGCGGGGGGTCTAATCAGTGAAAACTCTAATTATCGCTAACTAGCTGGAATTATCAAATTGAGCCTGGCAATATGACAGGAATTGATCAGTATGGCAATGTACATAATCCTAAAAGGTTTGGTGCTTGTATTGAAAATCGCACAATTCAAAAGCTATGCTGCCGGACTAAGTAGTGTACTCTGCACTAAAAAGGATAGGCATAAAGGAGGCTGAAAGTTGCTGGTATATCTGACTCTTTGTATTTATTTTGGAAGGTAAAAGTCAGGGATTATGCTTTCTTTATGTCTGTTGCAGCCCTATAAAGTGGATGTGTGTTGAGGGACAATCATAGCACCACATCTTGAAACATAATTCTTTGCCTAATGAAAAATACTGCTGATATGTAATTTGAGAATGGTGAATACACAACACATTAATACATATAATTGAGAATTAAGCGAGACTTACCTGTAAGTTGAAGTTTGATGGTAATTCTATCAAGTCGTCACAAGGTGTAAGGGATCACATGAGATTGCATAATCCAGTCCCAGAAGTCAACTTTCAAAGAGGTGAACAAATACTGAAAAGTATATGTTAGGGGGGGTCGATCAAAATTAGGGCAGGCATGTGATCCCTTACACCTTGTGATGACTCGATAGAATTACCATCAAACTTCAACTTACAGGTAAGTCTCGTTTAATTCTCAATTCTATTTTGTCATCACTTAGTGCAGGGATCCCATGAGATGTTGAGAGCAGTATTTGTGAGCACAAAGACAACCAAGAGTTGCAAAACACAGCAAGAAAATCTTTATTCCAAGAAATGATTACTGGCTATTCAAGAGAGTAGTTGCTAGTTCCCTACTTTTGTGAATTGGTTTCTTATAATATGTTGCAAATGTGCAATGTCCTGACCAACTGGCAGTTCGGAGAATGGTGTCCAAAGGAACCTTAGCTTTTGCTGCTGCACTGGTTGACAAAGACCTGATGCTGTGGGGTTTAAAATGAGTTAAGTCAATACCAGCCTGTCCTAAGGTAGCCTTGATCCACCTAGAGATAGTATCTTTACTCGCTACTTTGTAAAGTTTAACATAAGTAATGAAGAAACTTGTAATATTTCCTCGTAGAGATTTAGTGCGTTCTGTGTATTCTTTAACAACAACAACAATACAAAGACAAGTATCTGTTGGGTATGCAGGATACTCCAATTCATGGACATGTTTTCCAGGTTTGGTCTGCTTTAGTTTGTCACCAGTCGAGAACTTGACAATTTTGTCAGTCAATACCATGTTACGAATGACCAAGAAATGAAGGGTTTGACATCTCTGAACTGAAAGGATACCCAATAAAGCAACAGTCTTGTACGTCAACATTTTCAACGATAACTCTTTAACAGGAGACAAACTCTTTAAATAATTTAACAAGATACTCGGGTCCCAAGTGACAGTGTACCTAGGTAATGCAGGTTTTCGTTGAAAAATACCCTTTAAAAACTGTTTAACAATTGGAAGTTCTCCAAATGCAACACCACTAGGACTGTATAGAACCTGTGATAAAGCAGACCTAACTGTGTTCATGGCACTGTAACCCAGGCCCTGTTCAGATAAATCAGTTGTAAAATGTAACGCCTGTGCTGAAGTTGCTTTGTATGGATCAATGCCCCTTGAGCTGCAAACACCATCCATTTATTGAGGTATACAGAATACTGTTTTTGTGTACTCCCTCTCCAGGATTGGAGAATGACTTTGGCAGCTTTCTCCGAAATGCCTCTTGTTGTGAGGGAATTCCTGATAATTTGCATGCCAGGAGGGTAAGTTTCTTGTGGAGAGGATGTAGTCTCTCTTGATTGGATGGGAGTGACAGTGTCCTTGGACCTTTTGGAAGAGTAATTGGATAGTCTATCAACATGTGGAGTAACCTGGGAAACCAAACTTGAGTTGTC
>Ga0126338_10001065_pt1 | contig 16982 bp, 11 predicted proteins | sample OrbCmetagenome_2_FD_92529 | JGI IMG/M metagenome (GOLD analysis project Ga0126338, IMG submission 92529) | Coral microbial communities from Petempiche,Puerto Morelos, Mexico - Orbicella C C metagenome | ecosystem: Host-associated > Invertebrates > Cnidaria > Coral | place: Petempiche,Puerto... | reverse complement strand
CAAAAAGACAACGCAACATTCCCTAAAATCAACCCAGTACACATTTAAACATTGCACAAAAATATTTGAGTGTTTTAAAGACGGAAGAATGATGTGGTTTTGCATGCGAGGCTATCAAACTTGTGTAAAAAAATGGTGCGTCAAATGACGATTTTAACGGAATTTGGTAATTTGCATATTTCTTTGAAATAAAAGGATATTTTGCCGAAAAAACTATCCAGTAGTTTTTGTCATGCCCTAGCCTATCTGCCATGAAAATATGAGCGAAATCGAATTTTCGACCCTTGCTGAGTTAGTTTCCATTTTTGTGGACAGGGACTCTTAAATATCAAAACATCATCAGTTTAAATAAACACATAAGCTTAAGTTTAACTTTGTTTTTCGACGCAAATGTTCCAGTCCGTTTCAGGGCACAGTAAGGAGAAAAGTAGAGGTCACCACAGCTCACAGCCAACTGTATCCCACCTATGAGGTGTCTCTGACACAATATCAAACTGATTTGAGAATCCCCAACCACAGAGGACACAAATTTTCAACATCACTAATGCTCCTTTCATCCAAAACCCGCATCGAATGGCCTCCAGTGTAGACCGCAACTGCAAGTTTTCCGAGAGTATTTTTTCAACTCCTGCACATAATATTCAAGACAACATCCAAGCGTTTTGGCTCACAGGGCTCTCTTGATGACGAAAACTGACTTGACTTTTCAGCATTTTCATTAAGATTTGTAGATTTTGCAGTTCAATTCTGCTTTCGCTGTAAGTTTTCATTCCATGAGAAGTGACTTTCGAGTCCAGTTTGACAGTGGCGTGATTTCCCTGGACCAATCACAATCCTTTGCTGCTCATAGCAACCAATGAGATTGCTTCATTTTGTATAGACAATAGATTACATCAAATGGCTTTTTTCATGTTCGCCAAAGTGGGCAAAGGCTGGCTTTTGCATTATGTTGAAAGACTTTAAAATAAAAAAGCTTTTTCTGTTGTTTCTTTATTATATAATTAACAAATAGATTCCATGTTGCCATGTGTCTGTTTAGTAATAGATCACAGAAGACGTCAAAATGTGGTAAGAAAATCAATGACACACTTGGTTATCACCTCGTGTGCCACTTATTTGTTCTTACTGCATTTTAACGTTATCTGTGATCTATTACTGAACAGACGCACGGCAACATGGAATCTATTTGTTAGTTCAATGGTATTATTAACAACCAATCAAAATGCTGCAATATTTCAATATGTTATTTTATATTATATTTATTGAAAGGTCCAAATCTAAATGGCTTTAAAACCTCTCATATTGAGTAGAATTCCCACCATTTGAAAATTTTCAGAAACTGTACTTTTCTTTACTTATTGGCTACATTTTATTATATCAATGATACAAATTACTACATTTATCATAACTAAATGTTTCAGGCAAAGACGAACGGAACAGCGCTTCAGCAAGTTATTCAAAACATGAATCTGCCACCAGTGAGATCGCAGTCAAGTGTGATGAGCCTGGTAATAAGGGTTGTTCTGATGAAGCAATGGCAATGCAAGGTAACTGCAGTCAGGGAAATGGAAATGAGAAAAACAGCATTTCGAGGTCTAACCAAGCCTCAGCGAACAAGGCTGAGGTTGACAATACTGAGGGTGGAAACTCAGCATCAATCTCTGCAGAGTTACAAGGAAGCAGCGATCCAGATGTGCTTTTCTTTAAGTCAGACGATAGCTTGCCAGATGCTCAGCCAAATCTGGATGACCAGAACCAGCAAGAGCAGTTGCCTCCATCAGAGGAAAATCCTGATGATGATTCTGAGCAGGTTGACCCTTGTGATGACCTTCAAGAAAGCAGTGAGTCCAATAACCCCCCAGACACTAATCCTAGTTGTGATTACTCAAGTGATCAATCTTATGCATCTTCTTCTTCTCACAGTGCAGGGGATGGTAAGTTGTGTGCATGTGGCTGGTATTTGTTGATAATTTTCACTAAATCATATTTAAAGGGAGAGTATTCACTAACATGCTGCTTAAAGGCCCTCTGGACAATATTAAGCTAGAGCTGCTCATTCCTGATTTACAATGTATTATTAAGTTCCAATGTTCTTTCCAAGTGGACAACATCGTGCAATTGTCAGGTTGTCAACATATGGCAATACCCATACTAGAGATGACCAGATTAATGAATGCAACTGAGTGCCAACCACTGCAGCAAAAGGCTTTTCTTGTAAATTCATGGCTCTCCACTTTGGAAAGCTGCATTAGAAATGAAAGAAAACCGCACCCTCTGTCCCTCGACAACAACAGGCTTGAAGCCTATGAAGTAATACATCTAATATGAACCTTTTGTTTTGCTCTGATGAAGGTGCACAGAAGCCACCAAGAATTTACAATCAAATACAAAAAAAGATTCAGAAAAAGGTTTCTGTTAATTTTTCTAGGGGAGTATCCTGAAGGAAAGTTTGTGAGCGTCAATGAAAATGCTCATGATTACCAGCAGCTACAAAATCCACAATCACAGAGAAGTTATAGACCTGGCTTACTAACACAACATTCCCATCATGACCAACGTACTGGATTGGCCAGTTTGCAGGGTGAAGCCAGTAAGTTGTGGCTCTACATTTAAGTTGATTTAAAAAAGGCATCTGGGAGTGACGTCATAGTAATTTTTTGGCATAAGTGAGTATTGGTCACAAAATGGTCAGAACTACACTAACAGTGCATGGAACCACTTGTAACTATCAGTACCAGATTGGTGTAAGACTTATGTGATCAAATAGCCTGTTACTTGCATTCTGCCTTAAGGTTTCTAGTATTTTAATAGAAGCTAGTCACCCACAAGCCTGACCGACCAGTAAAGTGGAGGCCCAGCTTTTAGGGCTTTTTAAGGCATACTTTTAGGGATTAGACAGGTAATTGTCAAAATACAAATAGGTAAAAGGAAAAACTGTCTCAAAGTAATTTACAGATAAAGGATAACCAAACCCGACAGACCCTTTACAGGGCCTTGTCAACTCAGGCCGTATTTAATATAAGGAACGCCTTCACAGGTCGTAATTGCATGACCCTCTCTCAGCCATGGTGGGTGGCAAGTCAGTGAGACGTCTAAACAAAGGAAAGGCAAGCTTGACTTACAAGAGTTGCTTTGCTCTGCATGTCTCACTGCATAACTGAGGGTCGTACAGGGCGTGTTAATTCTCGTGATGCGTGATTAGCTGATTTTATTTCCCGTGAAACGTGAATTTAGGAAACTATTCTTCGTGATCCATGACCTGGTTTTGCGTGACCCGTGAAGAACCTGAATTATTAACCGATATTCGTGATTTCAACACTCTATTCTACTTAATTTTGAGACGCGAGTCCTCCAAATGGTTAGAGTCGTCTATCGAGAGTGACTTAGAGTAATGACTAGCCACGAGTGAATCCAAACATACACTAGTTTATTCAGTAAAGAGCGAATACATTACGTGATCATGGAGAAATGCCAATCATAACATTCCTCCCCTCTAGAATTACAGATTATTTATCCATAAACTCCTCAACTAAATCAAAAACCATTTGTCCTCTATTTCAACCACAGTCCCTGTGATAAAGTCACGATTCACACAGGTAGTCTTTCAGGTATCCAGGTCTGGCCCTTTTCCGCACAGGGCGTGTGTTGTGTTTATTCCTAACGCGATTTGCTACGCTTGGAACAAGCCGATTCAGCTGTGTGTGCAATCTCCGTTTCATGAGTAATTCTGCTGGTGGAACTCCGGTCGTACTATGAGGGGTGGTGCGGTAACTAAGGAGGAATCGTGATAACTTTGTTTGGACACTTCCATTCTCCATCTTCTCACAGCCTTCTTTAAAGATTCGCACAGCCCTCTCTGCCAAGCCATTTGAGGCAGGATGATAAGGTGCCACTTTGATGTGCTTAATTCCATTCTTTTTCATGAACTCCTGGAATTCTGAGTTGGTAAAATTGCTACCATTGTCGCTAACGAGTGTTGCTGGTAGGCCATGTGTAGCAAACATCTCTCTCAGCTTTTCAATTGTGGCAGTCGACGTGATAGACTTCATGCGATGCACTTCCAACCACTTCGAGTACGCATCCATAACTACAAGGAACATTTCTCCTTTGTAAGGCCCTACATAGTCAATGTGAATTCGTGACCAAGGGAGTCCCGGCCACTCCCAGTGGTGTAATGGTGCTTCTGCGGGTGCACTCTGGTTTGACTGACATTTGTCACAGCCCTTCTCTTTCTTCACAATCACCTGATCCATGCCCGGCCACACCATACGTAGCTTCGTGCCAACGCTTTCATGTGAGATTCGCCCGGGTGGGCCTCATGCAGCTCAGTGAGTATTTTCGATCTTCCTTGTGGGGGTACAACCACTCTGGCACCCCAAAGTACACAGCCATCTTCTACGCTTAATTCACTTTGCTTGGTGAAGTAAGGGTTTAGCTCTTCAGAGTTGTTTTTGGTTGGCCATCCTTCTAAGATGAAGCGTAGCACCTGTGAGAGGATTGGATCCTTCTTGGTCCACTCTTTGATGTGGCCACTATGTACAGGTGTGCCTTCCAAATGTTCCATTAACAAGTTTGTTTCACCAGGAACTGGGCCTGACTCGGGCATCTCAGGCAGGGGTAGCCTACTTAAAGCCATCTGCATTACCATTGGTCTGACCAGCCTTGTACGATATCTTGTACTCGTAAGCAGACAAGGTCAGTGCCCATCGCTGGATTCGCGGTGCACCAAGCGCTGGAATCCCTTTCATTCACCAAACCCTCCAAAGGTTAATGATCCGTCTTGATAGTGAATTAGTCTCCATAAAGAAACTGATGGAACTTCTTAACTTCGAAGATTATGGCTAGCGCCCCCTTCTCTAAGGTCAAGTAATTTCCTTCACCTCCGTTTAGAGATCTGGACATGAATCCTATTGGACATTCAGTTCCTCCTTCCATTTTGTGGGATACGACCGCTCCCACACCATAATCGGAAGCATCAGTGGCAAGTACAAGTTCCTTGGGTGGGTCTAAATGTACTAGAACCTCAGCTGACTGCAACAGTTCCTTAGATTTCGCAAAGGCCTTCTGTTGTTCCTTTCGCCGCTGCCATGTTGATCCTTTCCTTAAGAGCTGGTGTAAAGGCTCCAGGATGGTTGCTACATCAGGTAAGATTCTAACGTAATAATTTAGCATGCCCAGGAAAGCTCGTAACTGACTGACATCCTTTGGCTCTGGTGCATTCTTGATTGCATCAACTTTTCCACAGTAAGTGACTTCATGTTGCATGAACAGACATTTTTCCAAACGTAGCTTTAATCCTGCTGTGAAGAGCCGACTAAGCACTGCTTCTAGGTTGGCCAGATGATCTGGGTCATCCCTACCGCTGACTAAGATGTCATCAACTCACACGACAACATGGGGGATGCTTTGCAATAAATTCTCCACTGTACGTTGGAAAATTCCAGGTGCTGACGAAACCCCAAAGGGCAGTCTGTTATATTGATAGAGTCCCTTGTGATCCGTCTTGTTTCACCACTGGATTATAGGTGCCGCCCACGCTGTGAACACTACCGGAGATATTATGCCTTCGCTCTGCAATCGATCCAGTTCCTTTTCGACTTTCGCGTTAAGTGCATACGGCACAGGACGAGCCTTCATGAACTTGGGTGAAGCACTTGGGTCAACATAGATTTTAGCTTCTGTGCCTTTCAGTGAACCAAGTCCTTCGCCGAAAACATCCTTGTGTGCATCTAGGATCTCCTGCAGCTGAGGGTTGCCCTCCTGGATGTTGAAAATACTGTTCCAGTTAAGCTTAATCACTTGAAGCCAGTCCCTTCCAAGTAAATTGGGTCCAGGACACTTCACCACCATGGCTGGTAAATTATGTTGTTGATTCTGGTACTTGACAGGAATCAGTACTTCACCCCACAATGGTATTTTCTCTCCTGTGTATGTGCTTAATGCGGCCTTCGAACTCCTCAATTCCAATTTGTCACGTAACTTGTTGTACGTTTCTTCATTCAACACGGTTCTGGTCGCACCAGTGTCTATCTCCAATTTGTGTGGTTCACCACAAAGTTCCACAGTCACTTCGAATGCCTTGGGTTTGCTTTGTCCGCGAATGTGGTACATTGTCGCTGCATAAACACCTTCTTCCCCGGAAACTTTGTCCACTAAATGTGTAGGCTGCTTCGAATCGGTTCCTTTGCCCGTCTTTTTCTTCTGCCTTTTCTCGCCACGACACACTTTGGCTAAGTGCCCTCGTCGTCCGCATTTAAAACACTGAGCATCTCTAAATCGGCAGGCTGAAGCTTCATGTTTCTCCCCACAACGGTAACACTCTGAATCTGGACGACAATCTTTAATTCAGTTCTTGTCTCGAGCGTCGTCCTGATTAACGCTTCTGGGGGTCGTGTCGGACTGAATATCAACCATGTGCTTCGCTGCTAACTCTTCTCCCAAAGCAATCTCCTCGGCCCTCTTGAGTGTCAACTCTCGTTCCGCCAGTAATCGCCGGTGGATTTTCTTACTATTTAAACCACAGACCAACCGATCTCGTAACATTTCTGGTAACGTCTCGCCAAAATTACAATGTTCGGTTAGCTTACGCAATTCTGCCACGTATGCCGCAAGTCCTTCGTCTTCGTTTCGATTTCGGCTATGAAATTTATAACGCTCCACTATCTCACTTAGCTTCGGTGAAAAGTGCTTCTCAAGTGTGTCGACAATCTTCTTAAAAGTTGTCTCCCCTGGCTTCGCTGGTTGAAGTAAATCCCTCGCAAGTGCGTACGTTTTACTCCCGCAAACACTGAGTAGAATTGCTCGACGTTTCGCCACATCTTCCACCTCATTCGCTAGGAAATACTCTTCCAACCGCTCCACATACTGGGTCTATGATTCTTCTGATTCTTTGAATTCGCCTGTTTTTCCGTAGGTCGCCATTCCGGTACGATTCTAGAATGAAATGTCTCGTCGCCAAATGTAATGACCAGCCACGAGTGAATCCAATCATACACCAATTAGTAAAGAGCGAATACATCACGTGATCATGGAGAAATGCCAATCACAACACTTGGGTATGCCATTTGCAATATGGAGCTTTGACCTAGCCATTCGTGATTTTGCTTCCTTCAAACACTGTTTCAAGCTTAAGAACAGGATATTAAAAAAAGTATCTTCCTTGCTAATTTTCGTGATTCGGGAAAACAAACTTTTCATGTCCGTGATCCGTGATCCTCTATTTTTCCATTCGTGGACCGTGCCAGAGACCCCCCTGTACGACCCTCATAACTAATAGGCCAGCATGGCTGATTTTGTGCCATGCGACAGGTCATGCAAAAGTTAAACAATTTTTTAACTGTGACTTAATAATATCACTCGTATCTGCTTTTTAAAAGATAAAATTAAAATAATTTGTTAAACGTTTTTGTAACTTATCAGACAAGCTTGGCTTTAGCTCACATTTAACAGTTATAAACCGTGTTGCCACAGTTGAAAAGTGCTGTTTCATTGTCTTTATGTGCTGTAAGATATATGATCACCTAATCCAACCAATTTTAATCAATTTTCATTCAATATATTACAAAGGCAAAGGAGCAAGAAAGCTTCGAAGAACCATTGTCAAAACGGTGGATAAAACAATGAATTCCTTTATTTCTAATGCAAAAGCAGAATTCGTTTAAAATGGTTTGTTTGCTATCGAGATTTAAGCAGTCTCCTTCCAAAGCCAAATCTCTACTGCCACTAGCTCGACACTAGCTTTCTCTAGTAAACGTCAAATTCGGTTTAATACATCACACAATATGAAAATGCCTTCTTTATAACTGAAGATTGTCCCCTAGCACTTTGTTCAAGCCGCTCAATAGTTTCCAGAGTCGCTTTCGAGACGTATTACGAAGGCATCCTTTCATTTTTAACTCGTGAATTGCGTGCGTATGCCAGTTACGGGTTGTAGTGGTGGATCAGAATATGCAAATGAGGGGTTGGTCGATCAATCGTTACGTTTTCGCAATTCCGCTGTTTTGCGCGTGCATGTATCCCGGGATGTATATCCTTTTACATCTCTAGGACGATGCTGCTAAGGAGACCTGAGGGGCCCGTTTCTCGAAAGCCCTGGAAACTTTCCGGGCCCGCGGAGCCATTTTCAGTTAATCTGTTTCTACAAACAGAGAGCTGCATACGCCTGAAACTTCTTGTATGAAGAGAATCTCTTTCCATATTAAGAATATGTGAATAAAACAGCGCTGTAATCATAAAGTTTGAGGTTTTGCTGTGGCTTTCCGGGTGCAGAAACTTTTTGGGACCTTCGAGAAAAGGGCCCCAGGATACCGTGTGGCACAAAATTTTTTGCGAGAGTTTAATTTTGCGGATCTGCATCTTTTTGTTTTTTGTGGGAACTAAGTTTTGCGATTGTAAAAGACTGCTTTTTATTGCTGGGTGTTAATTTTTGTGATTTTCAGGAAGTCGCGATTAATTTGAATTACAACATTGTAAATCTGTTTTTTTTTTATTACACTACAATGCAAACGACAAGTGAAACAACAGGCAGAGATGTAAAATACAGTTATCAGTGTCACCCTATTGCAACTTGCGTTAGTGTGGTTGACAGTACCTTCTGACGATCCTTTTCTGTAAACTTTTTATCATCTTAGAATCAGAGTCGACTAATAATCCTACGTGAAATAATATGTTCACATTTTATGTTTGTAAAGTGTAAGTAATTTCCTCTCGTCCTCGTTGTTGCTAACAATCTAGACCTTCGCGCTCCCACAGCAGTGAGTGATCCCACTTTGAAGAGATATGACGAGCCTGGTTTCACAGAAAGACGAGGAGATGACTCTGGGGCTTACAGGAGTATACCAAGGAGCCAGAGTGATGCTGTATTTAGTTCTTCCGGTGACAGTGGCCAAGCAAACAATGCTCCAAGAACATACCACCACAGTATTAAACCGCTTGAACGTGTTAATCCAGGTAATTTATCGTCATTACTGAGCCTCTGACCTTTTAAATTGAAATCAACCTCAGCCAAGGGACAATCGGAAAGGAATTCCATTATTTGCTATAATCATGATAACAACAACTAGACTTTATATGCTGAGGAACAGATTAGCCATGCATAGTCCTTTCAGGACCTTTCAGTGGCTGCAATATTCGGCGTCATTCTCATCATCATATATATGGTCGCAGTTGTTTTTTCTTTCTTTTTAATCCAACTCGAGTGAAAAAGCAGTCATAATGGGTTTTGGTCTTTCAGTGTAAGTGTCCTGCAAATGTGTATATAGATCTTTTACAAATCAAACCGGCTGCAATTCAACTTCAAGACGATGATTAAATTAGCGTTTCCTTATTACAAAGAGCTTTTTTCAGGTTTTTAGTGGCCATGCCTTGCATACGCGCGCAGGTTAGTAACACAGAAATGAAGGGCAAAAAAAAAAATAGGAAAAAAAAAATAATAATAAGGATATTATTGCTGATAACTTAATGAATAATAAATAGCTCATTTTTAACCTGGACAAACAAGAAATACATCCCTTAGGAGTCAAATTGGTCCAAAGCTGGGTATAACTATAATTTATAATTTTATTTTATTTTTATGGTGATTGTAAAGCGCTGTTGATCAGAATATGTAAATATGCGCTATATAAATTGGCAAATTATTATTATTATTATTATTATTATTATTATTATTATTATTATTGTTATCATCATCATCATCATCATCATTATTATTACACATGTAAACAGAAATTAACTTGTTTTGCTCATTGAACGGTTTCCGTAGCTTCTTCTGTGAAAGATAAAATTGTCAGCAAGGCAAGTATCATGGATATGATCTGCCTCCATCTGGACAGACTAGTCTTTCCAAGTGCCCGAGTTAACGTTGCCGCTCCAATAAGACAACGTTGGGAGCATCTTGCTGACGAGTTTCAAGTGCTAGAAGACATTAAGAGGCGGTGTGAAAACTACACCGTAAACTTGAGCCCAAGTGAAGCTATGTTTGAGTATTTACGCACGACACGCGGCTTCCTGAAAATTGAGACAATCAAAGAGTACCTCAGATCTAGACAGCTAGGAAGAAAGGATGTTATCGAGGAGTTAGAGAAGAACAAGGATCTCTCTGGTGAGTGGATTGCTGGCTGTAATATAGAGACCCTGACAACTTAGGAGTTATTTTTTCCAGTAATTGAGATCGACCTGCCTTTAATGCCTTCAAAAGAAACTGTTGTGCTGCGTCGGCGGGCAAGTGAAAACCCCCCAAATCCTGAACCCGTGTGTTATTTTATCTTAACGCAATTGGAAATCTTTTGTCTGAACGTGATGGAAAATCGACATGTAGCAAAGCGCAGTCTTTTGGTGGAAAAGCAATAGGATTTTTCGATCCGAAAATGTATTGATTCGCAGCCTGAAAAAAGTTTGAGTGGGGACGGCTGGTGTCGCACGAAGCGTAGAGTTACAGAACCTCATGGCTGCCAAACTGGAAGTTAATTTTGTTCGTTTTGCTTCGGGTCGCCCAAGAGAAAATGAGGGTTGCCTTTTTAGTATCACAGGTCACCTTATCGGCGTAAAAAACAACGTAAATTTTGTTGGTACGTTAATTTTTCGCGGTTGAAAGGAGAGTTTTGGATTTAATAAGTTATTAGAGCTCGTTTCGACACTTGTTTACGTCTTGCAACGATCGATGAAGCATTTTCACGCCGTTGCAAGCTTCGCAAACAGGTGAATAAAATTAGATTGCTTAAAGTTTTATTTGTAGAAAATTGCTTTGAGTGAATTGAACTTGCTGTGTTTTGCTTAAGAAATAGAAAGAGTTTTATAATATAGAAAGGACCCTGCGCGCGCTCTGATTGGTCAAAAACCCATGTTTTATCAGAGCATAAAACAAGGAAAAGCGTGTTTTATTGTTTTTCGCCTCATTACCTCTATATATTATAAAGCAAATGAAGAAGCCTAAGCCGTGTATTGCACTGTGATAAAACACTCCGGACATTTGAGCACACTCGAGAAATGTAGAAAACACTCGCCTGCGGCTCGTGTTTTCTAGATTTCCTTCACGCATAGAAATCGAGAGCGAATAATCTAATTGTTTTAGTATAAATCTACTAGTCTTTCAAAACTTTATTTAAATCCTCTTCATAGACACTTCGAAAACGCCAAGAAGCGGCCGTCATTTTGTTAACAAGGGCACACTGCTACGCTACTCATTATCTATCACAGAATAGATAGTGAGGACCGTAGCCAATCAGAGAACGGCCTTCGTGATAGAACGCTAGTAGATTTATACTTATTACTATTAATATCACCCAACTACTGGACTAATGCAAATCCTGCATTTTAATTGGCTGCGTTACTAGAGGACTAGTAGTAATAGTCCTCGAGTAGCGAAATTGGCGCAATCGAGCGTGACGCTTTCTCTCGTTTTATTCCCAAATAAATATTTCTTCAACTTGCATTTGCTAACTTTATTATTGCCTTCTCTGTCCGGCTAGTTGGGTGATACTAAAACAGGCTAGCAGTAGAACGGGCAAGGCCTACTATAATTAACCATTAGACCCTTCGCCCACAAGGGCCACGGATCAATAGCCCATTTGGCTTCGCCTCATGGGCTATTGACCCTTAGCCCTTGCGGGCTACGGGCCTAATGGTTAATTATAGTAGGCGTTCCCCGTTCTACTGCTAGCCTGTTCTTTAATGACCACCGGCAAACCTGTTTACGCGACGACAAGACCTTGAAAGTTTCACTGTGTACCGAATTTTACCCTTTATGTGATAAATAAGTAATCGCAAGTGCCCTTAGGCAATTAAAGATTAATTTCACTTGTATTTTCAATGTTCTCCAATTTGCCCTCGTCGCTTCGCGACTCGGGCAATTTTATGAAAACTTTGAAAATACGCGTAAAATTAATCCCTGATTGCCCTCGGGACCAGGCGATTACATATACTAACCAACCGATCGCGACCGACCCTTTTTTTGAGAGAGTGGGCACGATGGGAAACAAAACATTTTTTATCGGGTTAGTATGAATTTCAAGTTGATTAATGGCTGTTTAGTATTCCATACAACTGCGAGCTTTCGTTCTTTGCTACTGACCCCCTGGCTATCACATTTGACACTGATGATTCAATGCCATGTTTTTGTCTTTTTTTTTTTTTTAGGGAACGCGACAGTTGCTGACCTTTGTGAAAAGTGTCCCGAAACTTTGAGTGACATATGTATACAGCTGGACAACAAGCGTTTCGTCAAGAATTGGCACGACTTGGGTATGAAGATAGGTATTCCCGGGAAGGAGCTGCGAACATTCCAAGACTGCTCAGAAGATAGTCCTGCTGAGGCAGTTTTAAATACGATTTACACGTTGGAACCAGATCTGCTGCTAACAGACATGAAGGACGATCTGAAAAAGTTAAACCTAGTAACCGGGATAGACGAGGCCATAGCCAACGCGCTGCGGGATTTCAAAGGTAAGAAACGAAATGTTCATTTAATCTCCTTCAGTCACAGGTGACCAAAGTGATACGTGTGTGTATGGACTTCTGTAGGAGGACTAGGAGTTGATTTAAAATTCGATCAAAGACTCTGGAAAGTGTTCTACAACAAAGTTACCCTGTATGTTGTTTGAGTGATTTTGCTTTTAATTGTCTGTCACCTACGAAACACAGAGGCAATAACCCCCTCCTCCCCCCCCCCCTCCCCCGAGAGATTCTTAAGATCTTACTCCTCCGTTTTCTCTTTAGTTTTATTTTCCATTGAGGAGACATATCAAACACTCAAGACCGTGTTTGACCACATTTCCAAACATCTCGAAGCTCGTCAAAAATACTCCGCTGTAGTTCGTATAGTGTGATCGTCCGGGTGAGGGTAGTTCTGAAAAGAAGTGTTGTTAGTGACTGATGTTTCGACAACCTGAGCGGAAGTCATCTTTAGAGTCAAGTGAATAGTGTTTGTCAGTCGATGATGTTATAAGTCTGGTCCGTTGAACGTGATTGGTCAGTTTAGCCATGATGGTATTGGCTGAGAGACTCGTGTAAAGTTTGTCAAACCAAGACGCAAACTACAATCTACGGAGAACTTTATTGACGCTATTATGACAGTACAGATACCTGACGACTACAAACTTGAGTCTTTTGATGTGAAATCACTGTTCACCAGTATTCCACTTCAACTGGCATTACAGTGTACCGAGACCGCTATACAACAATCTACTGTTTAAGTACCGTTACCGACAGAAGACATCATGGACTTACTAAACCTTTGCTTTACATCGACTTACTTTCAGTACAACGGTAAACACTACGAACAGTTGCATGGAACAGCCATGGGGTCGCCTGTTTCTGTTGTTGTCGCAGAGATTATGATGCAACACGTGGAGGAACGCGCCCTTGCAACTTGCCGACAAACGATACCGCTTTGGTTACGCTACGTTGACAACGCCTTATAAGCAGCAAGTCTATAAAGACTTCGACGAGACGAGCGCAACTAGTTTGTGACACACCGGACAGCTTACGTGACGAAAACAGATACCTTGAACGTGTTTTTCACAAAAACAACTACAACGCTGACAGGCGCGAACCTAACAACAGACAGGAGAAACCAACTGCTCGCAGGGTCTTTCGTGTTTGATGTATTACTTAACTGTAGCTAGCACTGGAGAGGGAGAGGAAGGGCAGCTTTGGTGCTTTTCTGTAAAACGGTTCCTTTGTTATAAATACTTACATTTATTAGCTAGTTAGTATAGTGAGTTAGTGACCCGGTTAGTGAGTGATTTATTCTGTTGCTGTTGTTGCTGCATTGTTCTAGTTCAACTGAAAGGATAATAAATTAATTATTTCTTTCAGCTGAAAGTACCATTAAAACACTCGTTAACGATCCAGATGCTTTGGAAGAAGTTGCAGCCTTGTTAGACTACAAATATGGCTGGTATCGCGTTGGTAGAAAGTATGGAATGACTAAAACACAGCTCGACAGTTTGAAGCCAGAATGTCCCGTGAGCCCGACAAAATTGTTGATGGAATATATTGTCGGAAACGAACCACATCTTAACATGAAACGCTTCTTGGAAGCCCTGGCAAACATCAAACGTTTTGATGTCATAAGCGAACTGAAAGAATTCTTTTACGGTAAAATTTCAATTGATGCATTTTAATAGAGCGTTTTCACTCACGTGGCCTGCAGCCATGCAAATTTATTGTAACAAAAGAAAGTGTTAACATAAGAAAAGAGGATTGATTTGCGACGCCAACATGGCAGTCGTTTCATTATTTTGGGACAGCAATATGGCTGCTGCGACGTCGAGTGAAAATACTGCGTAGAATCGAATAGAATTTCGAAAAGTTAGTGTAAATAACTAAAAGAGTACTTTCCTAATGTGATTCCTCAGAAATAAAAGTTGACGAGTTGGACGAAATTGGCGAAGTTCGCTGCCAAGTACAGTTTCAAAATAGCGGCCTCCAAAGTCGAATTTTGGACTTCTTTCGAGACGAATTTCTTTCGCATAACAGGCACTTTATAGGCTGAAACTTCGGTGAGTGGAGAAACCCAATGTTTAATTGCTATAGACGGAGGCAAAAAGTAAGCTTTTTTAGTATTGCTTTGCGCATCCCTACTGCGCACGATTTTCACGTCATTAGCGCACGCACATGAGTGCTATTTAAGTCAAAAGATTAAGAAAAGAATTTGAAGACATGATTGGTCATCGCAGTTATACAAACAACTTAAGCAGTTGTGAAATTAAAGCCTGAAGCACAGTCAGGCCTGAACGGGATTCGAACGCATGACCCCCGCGATACCGGTGCAGTGCTCTACCAACTGAGCTGTCAAGCCAACTGGGAGCTGGTCACATTGTGAGCTGGTCACATTGTGAGTTCGTAATATACCCGTAGATGTTGAAGAATATATGAAATATCATATATTTGAACTGTGGAGAAAGATATGAAGATTGTGAGTCCGTAATATACCCGTAGATCACGTCTTCATATCTTTCTCCGCAGTTCAAATATACGATATTTCATATATTCTTCTCTAATTCATCAAGTTAAGACAAAATCACAACCGTGAAGGAGGTTTGGATACCTAGTCTTAATTAGCATAGATTTTGACGATTTTACTTCTCCGTTAACTTCTTAGTTTTTGTTTCGATTGAGAAGATATATCAATCACTTGAGACAGTGTTTCATCGGCTATCCAAACACGTGAGCAGCTCCCAGTTGGCTTGACAGTTCGGTTACTACACCGGTATCGCAGAGGTCATGGGGTCTAATCTCGTTCAGGCCTGAATTTTTTTCAGGCTTTAATTTCACAACTGCTTAAGTCGTGTGTATAACTGCGATTATCAATCATGTCTTCATATCTTTCTCCGCAGTTCAATTATATGATATTTCAAGAAAAAAATTGCTCGAGAGGAAAAAAAGATATAGCTAAAAGAGTGCACAAAACCGTTACTCGAGGATGCGAATTATGACCTCTAAAACAACGATTCGAGGAACGTTTTGAGTCAGTGTCGTTTAGAATTGTGTCATTTTCTATAAATTATACATTACATTGTTCCATGTGCCCGAGACTTTCTACCTATTAAGATTTTTTTCAATTATTGCTTTGATGACGTTTGCTGCCAGCTAACGCAAAATGTAGTGTGAACTGATGACATGGCGCCCGTGATTAGGCAAGAATGGGGTACGATTGGCCCATCATATCTCTTAAGCGAGCATTGTAACCTACCCTTTTTGTTGTATTTTTCGACACAGTGCTTGGTAGGGAACATTCAGGGAAAGTTAAAAAAAAATTGTTTGGCAAATTTTGTTTCCGAGGAATCACCTTATGTCAAAGAATAATTACTAATAAGACCCAATAGCCCATTCGGCTTCGCCTCATGGGCTATTGACTCGTGGCCCTTGAGGGCGAAGGGTCTAGTTGTTTTAGTATCACCCAACTAGTCGGACAGAAAAGGTAATAATAAAGTTAGCAAATGCAAGTTGAAGAAATATATATTTTGCAATAAAACGAAAAACAAGCGTCACGCTCGATTGCGCCAATTTTGATACTCAAGGGCTATTATTCATAGTCCTCTAATAGCGTAGCCAATTAAAATGCACGATTTGCATTAGTCCACTAGTTGGGTGATGCTAAAACAATTAGACCCTTCGCCCGCAAGAGCACGGGTCAATAGCCCATGAGGCGAAGCCGAATGGGCTATTGACCCGTAACCCGCAAGGGCTACGGGTCTAATTGTTAAATAGGCAAATTTAACTATTTCTTGTCAAATCGCCAATTCCGGTACTCGCTAAATTTACAAATTGCTTTTAAAATTTTTAATTTCAAGACCTTAAATGTCACAGAATTTCCAAATTAAATTTTCGGTAAAAACAGGAGCAAAAAATATAAATCACTTAAGCTAGTATCCGTTATATGAACTGAGTTTCTTTTCTTTTTCAGCCAAGGACATCGAAGACATAGCACCTCGGGTCCCTCCACGATGTAAGTAAGGGACTTAGTGGGCTTTTATATTTGACAAATGCGAATAGAAGTTCGTTTAGTGTCCCATTTTCATGGCCATTAGCGTCCAGTCTTGGAGACCGTGCAGATTGTTTCCCCGACAGACCACAACTGTCAACTGAATTAGTAATCTCTCAAAGAGATTAGGTAGAAAAGGTAGATTAAAGAGTATTGAACAAAATAGTTGGAATCCATGGTAGTAGATGTCCAACAGTAGCAATTAAATGAAATAATGAAAGATGCGAATGCAGCCATAACACTACTGGAAAAATGACCTGAAAAAATTTCAGGCTCTGAACAGCCGAGTATTACGTCCACTGAACATATAGGGCCGAACTCACACACGACCGCTCTCATGTGGCTTTGATAGCTCAGTTGGTAAAGCATTGCACCGGTAACGCAAAGGTCGTGGGTTCGAATCCCGTTCAGAGCCTGAAATTTTTTCAGGTCATTTTTCCAGTAGTGGTATGGCCGCATTCGCATCTTTCATTATTTCAAAATAGTTGGTAAGTGATAT